>JACZCU010267016.1_pt1 | contig 33049 bp, 31 predicted proteins | sample 8641851 | NCBI WGS metagenome assembly JACZCU01 (sample SAMN15324605, study PRJNA640507) | soil metagenome | isolation source: monocropping sugarcane control | place: China: Luxin town, Laibin City, Guangxi Province | collected 2019-07-25 | depth 10cm m | reverse complement strand
CTCTTAGCCTCACCAACACCATTCCAACGCTTAGCTTTGAGCTGGCTTCACAGACCAGTTCAAAGCTAAGCGCTTCTCTTTTCTCACCCTCCTAGAACAGTTGCTGAGTGACTAGGAGCTCGCGTCTTTTGTCTTTTTATCAAGACGCGCCGTAAAACCCTTCGCTTCAGCGAGAGGGATAGAAGGCGCATTCCTTGTTTGGAGCTTGGGAAGCGGGGTAAGTTGGGCTATTGAAAGTATAAGGCTTGATGCTCTATACTGTTTCTATGAACAAAATAGCCTACAAGTCCAATCGCAACGTCTACTACTCGTGCAAGTATCATGTGGTGTGGTGTCCGAAGTACCGGCGTAAGGTGCTGATAGATGATGTCGCAGCACGATTGAAGCAGATCATTTCTGAGGTATGCCAGGAACAGCAGGCAGACGTACTGAATTTGGAGATCATGTCCGATCATGTGCATTTGCTCGTTGAGTGTGACCCGCAATTCGGCATTCACCGGCTGGTACGTCTCATCAAAGGCCGTTCATCGCGGCTCTTGCGTCAGGAGTTCCCTGTCTTGAAACGGAAACTTCCTACCTTGTGGACACATAGCTACTTTGTATCGACAGTGGGCGGCGCTCCGCTCTCAGTCATTAAGCAGTATATAGAGAACCAAAGGCATGTCTAAGCAAGCCTACATGTTCAGATTGTATCCCAAGAGGAAACAGGTACAAGCTCTCACCTCAACATTGGATAGGTGCAGAGAATTGTACAATGCTGCTTTGCAAGAGAGACGGGACGCCTACCGCATGGTTGGCAAGAGCATCACCTACTACGATCAAGCCAAGCAACTACCTGAGATCAAAGAGATCCGGGAAGAGTGCCAGGACATTCATAGTCAAGTGCTTCAAGACGTGCTACGGAAAGTAGACAAGGCATGTAAGGCGTTCTTTGCTCGCTGCAAACGTGGTGAGACTCCTGGTTTCCCGCGCTACAAAGGGAAGGGACACTTCGATAGCTTCACCTACCCACAAGTAGGTTTTAGCCTCACCCACGATAGCCGTGTCTGTCTCTCCAAATTGGGCTCGATCAAAGTCAAGCTGCATCGAGAGATCAAGGGAACCATCCAAACCTGTACCGTCAAACGTGAGGGTGCTGCCTAGTTTGTGGTCTTTGCCTGTGAAGTGGAACATGAACCCTTAGAAGCCAGTGATGAAGCCGTAGGCATTGACTTGGGCTTGCTGCATTTTGCGACCCTTTCCGACGGAAGCACCAGAGAAAACCCACGCTACTACCGCAAGGCAGAGAAGCGATTAGAACGCTTGCAGCCGGCTCTCTCACGGAAGAAACGAGGTTCCCATCGGCGCAAGAAAGCCGTGAAGCAGGTGGCAAAAGCCCATCGCGAGGTAGCTGACCAACGCAAGGACTTCGTGCATAAAGCCTCCCATCAATTGGTCAATTTCTACGGCCTGGTTGTTTTTGAAGAATTGCACCCCGCCACTATGAGGAAGCGTCCTAAGCCCAAGCAAGATGACCAGGGGAAGAAGCGTGCTCAATACGGCGTTTATCGAACGGTTGAATGCTACGTTGCGGGAGCGACTGGCAAATCTCACCCGGAAGAGTCGGCACGCGGCCTCACGCTTAGAGACGTTGCAGCGCGGCATGTACTGGATTGGCTGGACCTACGATTTGTGGTGTGCCCATCAGGAATGGAGTAAAGACAAACACTGGGGAAAGGCGTGTACCCCTGCGATGGCCAGTGGCTTGACCGATCATATGTGGAGTTTCTGCGAATTGTTACGCTACAAAGTGGCGCCTTCCCCCTGGGTTGAACCGAAACGACAGGGACGACCAACAAAGCTGGCAGAGCCACCCGCTCTGCCAGCCAAACGGCAAAGTCTTCGACTGCGCACTCAGCCGTTGGTCCGTCTTCGCAAGGGGGGTGTTATGCTCAACCATCGGTTAGTGTGGTTCTATCGAGCTATGCCTGTACTAAAGAAAAGGTATCGTCAACTTATTTTCACTTTCAGGGGAAAATAAATCCATCATCGCATCAAGTTGACGATACCTACACCCTCGCCTCTAGCAATAGAATACTTCAATATCCGATCAAAGATACTATTGGCGAGGCGGAAACCTGGTTACTGGTTGTGTAATGCCATAACTGATGGCCATTGGTTGCGTTGAGTGCATATAAACCACCATCCTCTGAACCGACAAAAACCGTGCCACTTACTACGATAGGTGAAGAGACAACGGCATTTCCTGTTAGATAATGCCAGACCATCGTAGCCGAAGCTATGCCACTCTTCAGGGCGTAGAGGTAGTGATCGGATGAGCCAATGAAGACCATACTGTTGACCACTGCTGGCGATGAAGAAACTGCATTACCGGTGAGATAGCTCCAAATCGATATCCCATTCGTTACTTTGAAAGCGTGAACGTTGCCATCTGACGAGCCAACATACACAACGCCCCTGGCTACTGCGGGTGTTGAAATAACGTTGCTTGCAACTTGAGACTGCCAGATCCGCACACCGTTTGCAGCGTTGAGGGCGTAGAGATTTTGATCGTTGCTGCCGATGTAGAGAACGTTATTGACGACCCTCGGCGACGAAGAGACAGCCCCGCCTGTCTGATAACTCCATACGAACGCCCCCGTTAAGGCGTTAAGCCCATAGACGTGGGTGTCCGTTGAACCAATGTAGACCATGCCGTTGACTACAGTTGGAGAGGAGTTAATGCTGGCGTTTGTCGGATAGTTCCAATGCAATTGGCCGGTAGCCGCATCAAGTGCGTAGAGCGAGTTATCTGTTGAGCCGATATAGATCATGCTGTTCACCACTGACGGTGCAGATTGTACAGGTCCATTTGTTTTGTATTGCCAGATTTGTGAACCTGTAGTGGCATTGATCGCGTAGACAGAAGCATCATTCGAGCCGACATAGACGACACCATTAGCTACCGTGGCGGCGGATGTTATGGCATTGCCAGTCTGAAAACGCCAGCGAAAAGAGCCGTCGCTTGTATTAATCGCATAGAGATAGCCATCCTGTGAGCCAACATACACTGTTCCAGAAAGTAATGCGCCTTGTCCAGACAAAGCGCATTTGTGTAAATTGTTATTCCACTCGGGCTGCACTATATAGTAGTGTCCATTCCATTGAACATTGGCCGTGTTACCATTTAACGTGACCAACCCAAAAGTCCATTGGCACTTGTCGCCGATTTCGAATCCTTGTGCATCCTGCCAGGAAGTGAAGAGAGGGTCTGTTACCGTCTCCATATGCTCGTGGCTGGTCAAGTTGATAGTGCTATCGGCATCAAAATCGTTATTTGGTGAGGTATCGACACCGCACCCATTAAGGCGCGTACCAGTGTAGGGCATCGTAGCATAGAGCACAGTCTGCCCGTTATTGGTGAAGTCGTAGTGGTAGGCGCAAAACTGTGTAAAAGCACAATCGTTGCTTATGTCACAGGTTCCTTCACCCCAGGAAGTATACACAAAAAATATGTGATTCATCCCACCAGTCCAACCATTTACCGCTATCGCGTTCGTGATCTCTGCTTCGATTTGTGCCTCACTCAAACAACCATGCGGTGTATATGAATCGCTACATCCCGAAAGCGGATATGGCGAAGTATCAACCCAAGCGCCGCCAAGTGTTGAACTGTTCACAATATGCCCAGTGTAGTTGTCATAATATTGTGTATTGTTATTGTACAGGCCAGAGCCACCAATGTCGTTGAAATAGTGTTGGATCAAGCTATTGTAATTAGTACTCACGTAAGTTGCCGTGCCATCTTGCAGCGTGAGTGGTTCCCAGAAGATGGCATACGTTGTGCTAGTGCTCTGCATCACCTGTCCACCGTTATATTGAAGCGGTGACACAGTGCTCTTCACCATTGTTTGACGCGTCCTCATAATATGGGGATGGTGGGATTTTAATGTCGTATGCCTTTGTGCAGATGTCGCATGCACTGCTTGGAAATGGCCGAAGCCCGTTACGACGAGAGCAAGCACTACTAATGTAGTGCAGAGTGCAATCGATACCCAGGAGAAAAGGATGCGTGGGTGCTTCATCAGCTCCTCCGCCTCTGGAGACCTCTGGCTTCAGCCATGAGGAGGAAAGAGGCGTTCCTTGTTTGGGGCAGGGGATGTGGGGCACCTCCTGCCTATTGACAAATAGAGGGAATGTATGAGATATTTTTTGCATGGATAGAACACTTGTTTTACACCTGAAACCCACACCAGAACAAGCACAGATGTTGCAGCGTACGTTGCAAGAGCATACAGCGTGCTTTAATGCAGTTGCGAGTACTGGATTTGAGACCGCATGCAGCAACGGCGTGGAGTTGCACAAACACACTTACTATCCCTTGCGTGCACAGTATCCTGATTTGCCAGCCCAACTGGTGTGTGCCGCTCGAGTGAAGGCCACCGAGGCCGTCAAGAGTGCGCTCACCTGGCAGAAGAAACACGCAGCATGCTATCCCAAGGTGGTCGCCAAAGCCGTCAAGCGTGGGAAAGAGCCTCCGATCTTTAAACCCGTCAAGGCTCCCCAAGCGAAATGTGCTCCGATCCGCTACGACCAGCGTTCGTACTGAGTCAAGTGGGAAAGCCTGACGGCCAGTGTTGCCACCGTGGTTGGGCGTCAAGAGATCGGATTCAGCGTCCCCAAGCATGCACGCCCCTACATCTGCGGCAAGGTCTGCTCCGCTGACTTGTGTTTCCGGAAGGGGCGCTCCTTCCTCCACATGGTCGTCTCCATCCCTGCTCCGGTGGTTGAAGCCACCAACGAGGTGGTTGGGGTTGACCTGGGACTCACTCACCCTGCGGTGACCAGCAAGCGCACATTCCTGGGTGAGCGCCGCTGGAAAGAGCAGGAACGCCGTATCTTCCGCCTGCGTCGCACGCTTCAGAAAAAAGGCACCAAGCCTGCCAAAAGGCACCTGAAACACCTTTCGGGCCAACTGTTTCGGCAGAGAAGAGACCACGATCACGTCCTTTCCAAATGCCTTGTCCAGCATGTTTCCCCCGGCTCTACCATCGTGCTTGAGAACCTGACGCACATGCGCGAGCGGGTCAGCGTACGCCATGGTGAGGGACAACGAAAGATGCACTCCTGGAGTTTTGCTCGGCTCCATAGCTTGCTTGCCTATAAGGTAGAGGCACGTGGCAGTGCGGTGGTCACAATTGACCCTAGACACACCAGCCAAACGTGTTCTCGGTGTGGGCATCAAGCCCGCACTAATCGTCGTTCTCAATCGCTTTTCCTCTGTCGAAAGCCCGACTGTCGGTACTGCTTACATGCCGATCTCAATGCTGCGTAGAACATTCGGGAGAAGTATATGACTTCTCTTGCCAACGTCGGTATACTTTCGTTGGCGGTCGCCCGTCAAGCGGCCTCTCGTCTCAACCCCTTGTGGGTTAGGGACAAGCCCCCGGATGTATCCGTGGGGTCACTTGACATTATATACTTCCTTAATAATGTCTAATAGAGGTCATTTCGCCTGTAAATCGCATACTACTACCGTTCATGCATGAAATATGCGATTTTCATCCGCTTCCTTGTCCGGTACGGACATCACGCTTCCTAACTCCTAAGACCTTCCTGTCTATCCATTTATTTGCCAACGTTCCTCTCCCGTTGCCATGTCAATGAGGTGCGCAGGCACAACCCTTGAGGGACTTACCGCAAGAAGTTGTCCTTCAAGGCTAAACAACGGACGAGAGAGCTCACCCGGAAACTCGTAGACCGTTCGCCAACTGTCGATCTCCAGAATGCGTAAGAGGCTGTGTGTAAAGTGGTGCTCACCCCTGCTTTCTAGCTGATTCAAGGGGTCGAGCACATTGGCTTCTCAAGCCTTTTCGCACAGCCTCTGATATAGCTTTCTGAATATCCAGGTAACCCGCTTCTACTTAACTCGATGTCTATTTATTATTTAACTCGATGTCTATTTATTATGGAGTCATAATTACCAGTCTTTTATGGAAAGAAGGTTGTGATCTGGTAATGAAATGCAGTTTGCTATGAAAGTTTCTCAACCAGTGAACGAATCTGAATTCCCATATCAGCAAGGCAGATTGCTCAACTTATGTGCAAATCAAGTGAGAAGAGGCCTTAATTTGAAGAGGTGTAGGAACTAGTTCTAAGAAATACTCCCAAATAGTGACAGGAGATATCGTCACTCAGTCCTGAAGCGATAGCCAATGCCCCAGATTGTTTCGATTTTCTGGCCCACGGGCCCCAGCTTTTTTCGTAGTCGTGTAATGTGGTTGTCTATGGTGCGGTCAAAGCCTTCATAGCTGTCACCCCAGACCTGCTGCAAGAGCACTTCGCGCTTGAACACGCAGCCCGGATGCGAAGCCAGGAGCACGAGCAGGTCATATTCTTTGGGGGTCAGATCGATTCCTTGCCCATCGAGTTGTACCGAACGTTGGGCAAGATAAATATGCAGAGGGCTGCGTATGACAGGAGAAGGCGTGCCAGGCGAGAGTGAGGCGGCGACACCGTGAATGAAAGCGCAAGTACAAGTGATGCGAAATGAGCAGTAAGGCAGTAAACTTTCTTGAGAGCATAGGAAAATCACTCAAGGAGTTCACCGCCATGACGACATCATACGACGCAGATCGCATCACTTTATTTCACCTGATGCGCCTCCATCCAGATTGGACGCAGGAGCAGTTGGCTCAAGCTGTTGGACGATCGAAAAGTTGGGTCTACAAGTGGCAGAGCCGGTTGAAGAACGTCTCGGCTGGTGAGGATGGAGCCCTGCATGAGATCGCGCAGGGTCAGTCCCATACACGCAAGCACCCACCCGAACGCATCGACCCACGCATCGAAGCCCTCATCCTCTCCCTTCGTGATGAACCACCCGAAGGGCTTCGACGCACGCCAGGTCCGAAGGCGATCCTCTCCTAATTGCCCCGGCAGATCACCTTGTGGGCAAGTGGTCTGCGCTTGCCCACCTCGACGCGCACGATGTATCACATCCTTGAACGCACCCAGCGGATTGTGCATCGCACGCCTCGCGCTCCCCAACCTGACCTGCCTCGAGAAGCCCCGTTGCACTGCTGGCCCATCGATTTCAAAGACGTGAGCACCGTCGTAGACGATCCGGGGGAGCCAACCGGCAAAAAGCACCGTGGAGCAGAAGCTTTCACTATCGTCGATGAAGGCACCTCGATCCTGTTACTGAGTCAGGTGCGCACGGATTTCACTGCCGAAACGCTCCTTGGGACGCTAGCCCAGGCCATCCACCGTTACGGAACCCCTCGCTGCATCACGCTGGACCGCGATCCTCGTTCGGTGGGAACTCCTCACGGAGGCGATTTCCCCTCGGCGCTTGTGCGGGTCGGGGCGTCTTTGGGCCTTGAGATGCAGGTGTGTGCCCCTCGTCACCCACAAGAAAACGGGTGTGTCGAACGCTCTCACCGCTCTTACCAAGAAGAATGCCTCTCCATCGAGCGGCCCAAGACGCTTGAACAGGCGCGTGTTGCCACCGCTGTGTGGACCGAGCACTCCGATCGAGAACGTCCCAACCAGGCTCGCTCTTGTGAGAACCGCCCTCCATTCACGGCCTTCCCGGCTTTCCCCTCCCTGCCACGTCCTCCTGAAGAGATGGATGCCGATGGCTGGCTGGGTGGCGTAGATGGCTTCCATGTGGAGCGCAAGGTGGATACCCACGGCAATGTGCATGTGGACCTACGCAGGTATTCTGTGGATGTTCATCGAGCTGGGCAGCGCATCACCTTGGGAATCCAGGTTGCGAGCCACTCCTTGCTGGTCTGGCACGAGGGGATCTTGCGGAAGCACGTTCCCTCTGAGGGGGCTGGTCAGGGAACGCTTTTCCTTCGAGCGCTTTGTCGAGTACATGGTTGAGCAAGCGCGTGCCCAACATCGACTGCGTTCCTTGCAAGAACGGAGGAAACGTATGGCTTGAACCGCTTGCTTATCCGTTCACGATGTCGGTACTCTGGTTGACTGACGATGTGCGTAAGTTATACAACACGTGACGCTTTTTTAGAACGGATATCCCAAGTAGCCAGTACAACCAGCATAGTTTCAAGTTTGAAAGTATGTCAAGTTTATAATGGCTCATGGCCACTTTGGGGCTTAGTACTCGCGTGCTCACTTTTGGTCTCGTGCATACAGAAACTTGGGATTTACAATTCCCGTCGAACCATCCTGGCCCCTTCGACCAGCGCGCAGAGCTTGCCGAAGGCCACTTCCCGCGGCAGGTATTTCATACCGCAATCCGGCGCCAGGATCAGACGCTCCGGCTCTACATATTGCAAGGCTGAGCGTATTCTCCCCGCTACGATCTCCGGTGTCTCCACCTCCATGTCACCCAGATTCAAGACGCCTACAATGATGGTTTTCTCTGTCAATTGACGCAGCACCGAGAGATCGAGGCGCGGTTGAGCCGCCTCAATCGAAATCTGCCTGACGACGCAATCACGCAGCTCTGTGAGAAATGAGTACTGGGGAGGCCGGTTATGAACAATCGCGGCATACCCGAAGCAGAGGTGCAGCGCCGTTGGCCCTTTAATTCCTTCCAGCGCGTGGTTGATGACCTCTACCCCATACGCCCTGGCCTTCTCCGGTCTCGCTTGCAGGTACGGTTCATCAAGTTGTACCACGTCTGCCCCTGCCGCCTGCAAACTTTTGATCTCCTCCTTGACGGCTGCAGCGATATCCAGCGCCAGGGCTTTCTCATCGCGGTAATAGTCGTTCTGCGCCTGCTGGGTGATGGTGAAGGGACCGGGCACGGTGATTTTGATGCGGCGGTCGGTATTGCGCCGCAAAAACTCCACATCGCGCACTTCAACTGGGTATAGGCGGCGGATCCGGCCAACGACGCGCGGGACGGGGTTGGGATGGCCAGTGCGGTCCAGGGCTACCCCAGGGTGATCGAGGTCCATTCCATCCAACGCGGTGGCGAAGCGATTGGAGTAGCTCTCCCTGCGCATCTCCCCGTCGGAAATAATGTCGATTCCTGCGCGTTCCATGTCACGAATGGCGAGCAGGGTGGCGTCGTCCTGGGCCTGCTGAAGCAGAGGTTCTGGGATGCGCCAGATTTCACGCGCCCGGACACGCGGAGGTAATCGGCTCTGCAAGTTCTGGCGATCAACCAGCCACGCGGGTTGCGGATAACTGCCCACCACCGTTGTCAAAAGCCTCTCAGTCATGCTCTTTTCTCCTTGTCGCACTGTTGCAATACGGCCACTAATGGACTGCCACCCTTTCTATGAAGGGGAGGCCCACCCGAAATGTAGTGGCACACCTCGCGGGTGCCATGGGGACGGCTGGGTGGGGCTTTGTGCCTGTCCGATCTTGCCCGCACCCTCACCGGCCCTCGTTACGTGGTGATATCCGGGTAGGGCAGTGACCAGTGCTGGAGCTTCCGTGCGTACTCGAGCTGGAACCCCAGCGGCTCCACGTAGTCACGCTCGAACAAGGCGATAAAGAGTGTGAGCGTCAGGAAATTGTGCGCTCCCAGCTCGAAAAGCTTGACGAAGTCATGCGTCGCCAGCGCCTCGCGCTCTTCATCGGTAAACTGCTGCCACGTGCTGCGTTCGACCTCGGGCAGGTTCAGAATGACGTTGGCCCGCTCGGCTTCCCACCAGGTGACGGTGCTGAGCGGGTCTTCGCGGTAGCGCTCAACCATCTCTGGGTCGCGGTCGATGGTGAAAAGGAACTTGTTGAGGAGATACTTGCTCATGCGTCCACTCCCTTCGGATACCAGGTGAAGTATGCTTCCATCGTGTGGAACAGGTCGAGGTAATCGGCGTAATCGGCCCTGGCTTCTCCGGCCACGCCCATCATCAGCATGAAGTCGAGGAAGCCATGCGTGGCATTGCCTGGCGTCCAGAGGCTTTCGAGCGAAACTTCCCGTAGCGCGCCTTCGATGTCGCCGTTGGCGATCCATTCAACGGCTTTGCGGTCGAACTCGGGGTCAGGCCCATGAGGACCGAACTGGCGCGGCCCACCCAGTTCGAGGGACAGGTGGCCGGTCCCGATAACGGCGACACGTTGATCACTGGGCCAGGCCTCGATGAGACGGCGCAGTGTGCGGCCCAGCTCGACAAACCGCCAGGGCTGCGGAACTGGCGGGGCGAAGATGTTCGTGTAGATGGGCACGATCGGCAGATCTGCCTGCGGGCGCGTTGTGATGATGGGGCACGTAATACTGTGGTCGACGCGCAGCTCGTTGCTGAACGCGAAGTCGAAACCGGCGTCGAGCCCGGCACGAAGCAGGTACGCCGAGAGTTCTTCGTGCCCCTTGAGGACCATGCGGGGCAGCCCGAATTCGCGCTCCTCGTTGTAGTAGTTCGCGTCGTAGAACGGCGCTTTGCCGATGAGGAACTGCGGCATATTATCGTAGAAGAGCTGGTGGAAGTGGTCAGAACCGACCATGACCAATACATCCGGGTTGGCCCGAGTAAGCGTCTCGCGGTAGGCCAGCACCTTGCGCACCCACTCGTCCGCGAAATCGGGCCTGCTCTCCGGCGGCGTAGTGCTAGCACGGTAGAAGAATGGGTGGTGGGTGGTGGCGAGGACGGCGACAAGGTTTGCCATACTTTCCTCCTTCGAACATGGCCTGCACACTAGCAGGCGTTGGATGAATTGGGCTAGCGTTGTTCGGCGTTATCGTTGCTGGCGGTTGGCCGGTACACGGCGTTCCGGTCGATCGAAGCGTAGATGTCGGGTGCGATGGGATGACGCAACTCTTCAGCGAGGTGACCAAGCAGCCCGGCTGCACGCGCGAGCAGGGCCACGCCGCGCAGCAACTCAGGCGGCAGCCCGATGTCAGCAAGCGCGGCACCAGCCACTCCGGCACCGTTGAGCGGCAACGTGCGGCCAAGCACCTCGACATGAACACGACCAATGGCCTCGAACAAGCGCAGGTGCGGACCCCGCAGGCCCTCCCGCTCGGCAATGCCGATGATTACGGCGGTACGCGGATCGGCGGTTTTATGCACCGGGTGTCCTAACCCTGGCACGAAGCGCCCAGCAGCCCGCTGTTCAGCGACGGCCCGGAGCGCAAGCGCGTCCCATTGCTCGCCGGTTTCCGGGAGCTTGCCCACGACGGTTGCCAGCACCCCGGCCAGAAAACGGCCTGTGTCTTCGGTGACACCGAGGAAGCGCGAGCCGCCACCCAGCAGTCCCGCCGCCATCGCTCCCTGCAGCGCATCCGGGGCGCTGTACAGGGTCAGGCGGGCAGCAATTGCGGTTGGGGTAAAGCCGTGATCGGCCAGCGAGACGAGCACTGCCTCGAACACACGCACCTGCTGCGGTGTCGGTCGCTGCTGCGTGGCAAGCCAGAGGGCCAGCTCGCCAAAGCCGATGTGACCAATCAGTTCGCCCGCAAGATCGTGCCCAAGCAGGTGAATACTCGTTGCATCAGACGTCCCGATGCCGGTGGGATATTCCATGTGTCCCCCTTCTAGACTACAATGCTTCTCAACCCTCTCGACGCAGGGGCTGCCGGGTCATACTGGCTCGAGGGAACCTCTCGTTGCTCAGTCTTGCTCTGAGGAGGGTCTATCCGTATTGAGTTCCTCCGCGTCGGTGCGTTCCGTCTGGCTGAGCCAGGCGCGAATCTGCTCGTTGTCCTGGCCGAGCGCCGGAGCCGGCAGTTTGTGGTGCGGAGGCGTCAGCGAGAACGAAATCGGATGACGAATCATAGGCAGGGCATCATCTCCAGCGCCGACCTCGACCACGGGATCGAGTCCGATTTCGCGAGCGAAGGCGACCCCTCCCTCGACGCTGTTGATCGGGCCGCACGGGACGCCGGCAGCGCTCAACCTGCGGAACCATTCGTTGGCTGTTTTCGTGCGCAGCCGTTCCACCAGCAGCGGGCGCAGGGCCTCGCGGTTGCGGTTGCGATCTTTGGTGGTGGCAAACCTGGGGTCGCGCGGCAGGTCAGGAAGATCGAGGATCTCGCAGAGCTTGCCGAACTGCCCGTTGTTGCCGGCGGCGATAATCAGGTCCAGGTCTGCCGTCGGCAACGGTTCGTAGGGGAACAGGCTGGGATGGGCATTGCCCATCCGGGTCGGAACGACGTCCCCCGCGACATAAGCAGAGGTCTGGTTGACCATCCCTGAGAGCGCCGAGGCGTACAGGCTTACTTCCACGTGCTGGCCTTCGCCGGTGTGATGGCGGTGGTTGAGGGCGGCCAGGATGCCAATGGTCGCGTGTAGCCCGGCCATCACATCGAACACCGAAATTCCGGAGCGATAAGCCGGGCCATCGGGATCACCTGTAAGGCTCATTAACCCGGACATGGCCTGCACGATGAGGTCGTAGCCGGGCAGGGACGCGCCCCGCGCCGTTCCGAAACCACTGATGGAGGCATAGACGATCCCGGGGTTGCGCTGCTGGACCGCGTCATAATCCAGGCCGAAGCGCTTGAGGCTGCCAGGCTTGAAATTTTCGATGAAGACATCGGCGCGAGCAGCCAGTTCGTGGGCCATTAGCAGGTCCGCGGGATCGTTAAAATCGAGGATGACCGAGCGCTTGTTGCGGTTGATGGCCAGGTAGTAGGTGGCCACCCCGTCCCGTTCAGGTGGCAGCCAGCTTCGCGTGTCATCCCCGGCGGGGCTTTCAACCTTGATCACCGTCGCACCCAGATCACCCAGCAGCATGGTGCAGTAAGGACCGGCGAGTACGCGCGAGAAGTCGGCGACCAGCAGACCTTCGAGCGGCCCGGGTCGCTGGTCGGCTTCTTGCCTGATTTTCTCGTTTTCCTGCTCTGACATAAGGTGTACGCCTTCAGTGGTAGCGAACGATTGTCACGAGCATATGCAGGCCCTGTTGGGTGCGGCTATTGCTCTCGGATGTCGGTCTTTGTCCGTTCTACGGACAGCCGTCCGTAAAAGAAGTATAGATGACATCGAAAATGATGTCAAGGGACGCGATAAGAGAAGTAAGGAGAAGAGGGGGAACGCAGTCTATGTAGGCTATTCAAGGGGTGGCACTCGCTGCCCTTGCCCCGAGCGTGATCTGCGGCCTGCATTGCCACAGTGCCCAGTCAGCGCTGATCGCGGCAGCGGTCTGCAACAGCATGGGAAGATACTTTTCGGTCAGTATTTCAATGCTGGTTTCCGCCGCGTGAACGGTGACGTTGAGCGCGGCAACAACCTTATGGGTGCCATCACGCACAGGTGCGGCTATCGAGCGAATGCCCCGCGCCAGGTGTTCATCGGTAAGCGACCATCCTCTCGTTCGCACCTCGTTCAGAACGCGGTCGCGCTCCTCCGCATCGGGCTGCCAGAGCGGGGTAATACCGGAGCGGCTCGGCTCTGTGAGCACTCGTTCCAGTTCATCTAGTGGCAGCTCTGCGAGGAGCACTTTCCCAAGTGAGGTCTGAAGGGCCGGAAAGCGCGTGCCGATGGTTACTGCCAGGGTGATGATCTTGGGCACAGCTACGCGTGCGACGTACACGATATCAGACCCGTCCAGCTGTGCGAGCGAGGAAGATTCGCCCGTAAAGCTCACCAGCCGCTCCATGTGTGGGCGCGCTATTTCCCAGATGTTGGTCGATCCGATATAGGCCATGCCAAGCTCCAGCACTCGGGGGGTGAGCGCAAACCCTCCCTGCGCCACGCGGACATACCCCAGTTCCGCCAATGTAAGCAGCATCCGGCGCGCTGTCGGTCGGGCCAGTCCGGTAGCCGAAGCTACCTCGCTCAGCGTCATCGTTGGCCGGTTAGGCTCGAACGCCCGGATGACATCCAGGCCGCGTGCCAGCGCCTCGATGAAGTCGGGTCCTGTTTCGCCGCGCATCATTTCCCCCTATGTACATCAGCATCCTTCCTTCTGGGCACGTTGTGCTGGTGAATACGGTACTATTTTCTCTGCACTCAGAGTAGCAGAAACACTGCCTGATGTCCAGTTTGTCGTTCCTCCTTGCAAATCTGTGAGCGAGTAATCACGCCGATTTTCAGTAAGTCTGCTCGTGTAGTGGCTCTTGTCCCAATCTCAGCGTTATCCTTGACACAGCCTTGTTCATTGGGTATTCTTGTAGAGTGGACACTTGTCCGTCATACGGACACTTCTCATGACCGCCGTCAGCCTTTTGAAAGTAGTATCACAACTCGGCTACCAGGATGCGGGAGAAGGTACGAAACGACCGGCACTGCCGACAGGCAATGTAACGCCTGCTTCACGTCCTGCAAGCTTAGACACGACGAGGTGAGCAACATGAGTCAGAACGCAGCAGCACACAGCAATTCCTTCCCCTCAGGACGCCCGGTGGTATTTCGTAACGCCATCGTGCTGACCATTGACCCTTCGCTTGGGATGATCGAACGCGGTGATGTCCTCGTCGTTGACAACCGCATTGCTGAAGTCAGGCGGCAGCTCAGCGCGCCTGATAGCGCAGTGGAGATCGACGCGAGCGGCGGTATTCTCATGCCGGGCATGGTTGACACGCACCGTCACATGTGGCAAACAGCGCTCCGTGGGTTCGGCGCTGACTGGACTCTCACGAACTATTTCCAGTTCTACTACCTGAACTGGGGCAAGATTTTCCGTCCCGAAGATATTTATGCCGGTAACCTCCTGTCGGCGATTGAGGCCGTAGACGCCGGAGTCACCACAACAGTTGACTGGTCTCATGGCTTGCAAACAGTTGATTACGCCGATGCAGCGGTGGATGCGCTCGAAGCCGTTCCGGGCCGGTTCGTCCTCGCTTACGGTAACCTGCTCGGCGCACCCTGGGAGTGGACAAAGGCCTCGGAGTTCTCCGACTTTATCAAGCGCCGCATCGACGGGCGCGGAGATATGCTGCGCATGCAGATTGCCTTCGATGTTACAGGCGACCCTGCCTTCCCCGAAAAGGCCGCCTTCGAGGTTGCCCGTGACTTTAACCTGCCGGTGACAACCCACGCCGGTGTGTGGGGCGTCACCAAAGACGACAGTATCCGCATGATGTACGAACACGGCTTCATGACCCCTTCCACCATCTATGTGCATGCGTCGTCTCTTTCCGATGACTCCTATCACCGTATCGCGGCCACGGGCGGCCATGCATCGGTATCGGCTGAGAGCGAGGATAACGCTGGTCAGGGCTACCCACCCACCTGGCTGCTACGGCGGCACAACATCCCCGTTTCCCTGTCGATGGATACCAGCGTGTGGTGGAGTGCCGACCTGTTTTCCGCGATGCGTGCCACGCTCAACGCGGACCGGGCTCGCGAGCACCTGGAAGCGCATAAGCGCAACCAAACGGTCATGCTCAGTCACCTGCGCGCAGAGCAGGTTGTCACCTGGGCCACCCTTGGCGGCGCTGAGGCGTTGGGGATGGATAGCTTCATCGGCAGTATCACCCCCGGCAAAAAGGCCGATCTCGTCCTGATTAAGAATGACCAGTCGCCAGCGATGTTCCCACTGCTCCACCCCTACGGGCAAGTCGTGTTTCAGGCCGGGCGCGGGGATGTGCATACGGTGATGGTGGATGGCAAGGTTGTCAAGTACGACCACCGTCTCCTCGGCATCGACCTCGACAGAGCTAGGCAGGCCGTCGCCAAAACGGTTGAGTACGCGAGATCCAAGATGGGCGAGCAAGCCTGGAACGAGGGCATGAACCCCGCGAAGGCAGAGGTCGAGTTGATTAAGAACCCGTACACCTACACCGACCGGGAGCGCACCAAAGCCGGGCGTGAGGAGGAGTAATGAGCACTTTGCGAACAGATGCGCACAGCGATAGCAAAACTGGCAGTTGAAGAAAGGACGCCACAATGAGCGCCGAGATGCAGGCGGCCGTGCTACGCAAGCACGCCACTCCACCCGAATATCTCCCATGGTCCATCCCCGAGAACGGGAAAGGACAGGCGTTGGTGCGAGTCCTGGCCGCCCCCATCAGCCCGCTGGATCTGCTGTGCGCCTCCGGCACGTCCTACTTTGGGGCGCCAAAGCTCCCCTATATTCCGGGTACGCAAGGCGTAGGCATCGTGATGGAGGCCGACGCTCTTGCGCCCGGACAACGTGTGTGGTTCAGTTGTGATGCTGGCATGAAGCCTGGGGATGGCAGCATGGCACAGTACTGCCTGATCGAGGAGGCGGCAGCCCTCGTGCTTCCCGCTGAGATCGAGAGCGATCTCGCCGCAGCGCTCGGACTGTCCGCAATTGCCGCCTGGATGGCGCTCACGTGGCGCGGTCGCCTTCAGCCCGGGGAGCAGGTGCTTGTCCTGGGGGCCAGTGGCGCGGTTGGTCAGGTAACAGTACAGGCGGCCAGGCTGCTTGGAGCTGGCCGTGTGATTGCCGCCTCGCGCGACAAGGACGGGCGCGCCCTGGCGCTCTCACGCGGCGCCGACGCTGCCGTTGACCTCTCTGGCGGCGATGTGGACGAGATCAGCAGGCGTATCGCGGCAGCGTGTGATGGCCCTCTGCACCTCGTCATCGACCCTGTCTGGGGACTCCCGGCGGAGGCCGCCGCCTTCGTACTGGCTCCAGAGGGAAGGCTCGTCAATATCGGCTCTGCCGCCGGAGCCTCGGCGCGCTTTGAGTCAGCCATCGTACGCAGCCGTTTGCATGCTATCCTGGGCTATACCAACAATGCGCTGACCCACGAGCAGAAAGCCCACGCCCTCATGCAAATTCTCACACACGCCGCTGCAGGCCGCTGCACGGTTGAGAGGGAGATGGTTCCGCTTGTGCAAGTTGCCCTGGCCTGGGAGCGTCAGGCCGCCTTTGCACGCCGCAAGTTCATCCTCGTCCCCTGATGAACAAATCTGGCAGGTATTGCGAATTGCCCGCGTTGCCCGCATTGCCTTACCAGGAATCTGACTTTGCGTTCTTCCAGAAATACACTTTCTGTGGATCATTGTTGCGTTTTAACCAGATCACCACTGCACCGATTTCCTCTCGCCAAAAAGACAAGAAGCACCTCTAATGCGTTTCAAGGGTCAGATTCCTGGTGAGGCAACCAGGGGATTCTCTGTCAGGTCGGCACAGGTGTCTCGCGCAGGATATTTCCAAGGGAGGCGAACGTGGAAGGCGGATTGAGACGGCAAACCAGGCGTGCATTCCTTCAGCAGGTGATCCCTCAGTATCGCGAGGCATCGACTGGATACAATCACACGTCCACCATGTGGCTCCTCAACCATGCGAAAGAGGTCCAGCAGACGCTTCACCGTCCGCACCATTACGAAATCAACTGCTCTCCATGAGCGCAGCCACAGCGGATCGCCTCTTGCGTTCCCAGCGCACACCGGGTCAGCATGGCATCTCCACCACACAGGCAGGAACTCCGCTCAAGCAACAGATCCCGATCCGCACGTTTGAGAAGAAAGGAGACCCAGCCCGGCTTTCTGTGACGCGCGACATTGAGCACACGTATGGAGTCCGAAGCTGCCAAGAAGGGATATCTCACTCATTGGAGCTGCCGGTTACTGCATCTCCCCAAGATTCAGCTTCGTCCTCCACACTTCAGCGTGGAGGACTTCAGCCTGTCGTGGAAAGACTTTGGTCAGCAGGACGCGCTGGACTTCTTCATCACTATCCACACAGCAATCGGCCAGGACGGTCAACTGATAATCCTTATCAGCCGCTTCCCGTAGGGTGGATAAGACGACCCCACTGGTCGCGATGCCACAGAGCACCAGGTGCGAAATGTCCTGTGCTCTGAGCACCACTTCTAAATCACTCCCTGTCCTGGCTACTTAGTACAGCCTTTCATTGAAAAGATTCGGCATGAAGTGCTGGCGACTGATTGTTTTTATCAGCAGTGAACTTTTTCCCTCTCCTCAGAAAGGCTGGTGATTATGCTAGGACGCCCTCGTGCGCTACCAATCTGTCTGGATGAGCAGACTCGTCTGAGCTTGCGTCACTGGATGCTGCGACCCAAAACGCCAGCTGGCGTTGCTCGGCGTACCCGAGCCATACTGCTCCTGGAGCAAGGTAAGACCTACGTGGAGACAGCGACTCGGGTCGGCTTGTCGGAGTATCATCTGCGCAAATGGGCTAGACGCTTCCTGGAACAAGGAGCAGCAGGTTTGATGGGGAAGCCTCGCCCAGGATGTGTCCCCGTGTTTTCGCCGGAGATTGCCCTCTATGTCGTCAAGCTTGCTTGTGAACGAGCTGATGCAGCAGGATGCTCTCTCTCTCATTGGGACTGTCCGGAACTGGCCCGCAGACTCACGGCTGATGAGATTGTCAGCAGCATTTCTCCTGCAACGGTCTGGCGCATTCTGAACTCACACAAACTCAAACCCTGGCGCTATCACCTCTGGCTCTCAGCAAAAGTGCCTCGTGATACGTCCTTTGCCAGGCTCGTACAATCCCTGATTGAACTCTACACCCGACCATTGCCAGTGCGAGAAGTCGTCCTCTCGGTTAACGAGAAAACGAGTATCCAGCCTCGTCCCCGTAAGGCTCCCACCCTTCCGCCTCGATCTGGTCAGCCACTTCGTCTGGAGCTCGAGTACCAGCGGGGTGGGGCAGTGCATCTGTTTGCTGCCTTTGATATCCGTAGCGGGAAGGTCTATGCTCGCACCGAGCAGCGCAAACGGCAGGCTGAGTTCATCGCTTTCCTCTCGCAATTGGATCGGAACATTCCTGCATCCATCACCAGCATCTCTCTCGTTCTCGATAACTCAAGTGTGCATAAAGGCAAGCAGGTTCAGACTTGGATCCAGGCACACCCGCGCTTTGTATGCTTCTTTCTGCCAGTCCACTGTTCCTGGATGAATCAAATCGAACAATGGTTCAGTATTGTGCAACGCAAGCGATTGCGGATCAGTGACTTCGCTGACCTGGGTCAGTTGGCTGATCGCTTGATGTCCTTCGTCGCAGAATGGAATGCTCACGCGCACCCTTTCAATATGAACTACCGGCAGTTCCTCTTCCCGCGGCATGATATCCTTTCCAGTTCTCGATTGACCTCAGTAAAGACACACAAGAGAGCCTTTTGCAATTTTATTGCATGCGTGCTAGGATAAAGAGCGTACAGAACTATGAAGCAGAGTCATCCGTGTAACCAAGGGGGGAAGGTGTCTGTCGAGGTGACCCAAGAGCGGCTGATGCAGGTCCTCTACCAGCAGGCCGTCCTGTTGTTTGGACGAGAACGAGCCGAGATCCTGCTTGGCACCTCACGAACGACCCACTGATCGAGGAGGTGTGTGTGGTAAACGTCGAGCACTTGACGCTCTCGCAGCTAGCGCCCCTCCTACGCACTGGTCAACTTTCCCACCTACTTGATAAGGATAGCTCGGAAGGCGATGCCAGATATCTTTGATCCACAGAATGGCCAGTCGGGGTTCCTCTGTGAGGCGTTCAGAGAGGTACTCCAGATGGCCAAGTTGGCGGCGAGGCTTCTCTGAAAGCCAGAAAGAAATATCGATCTTCCATTGCTGGCCTGCCTCCGTCTCATAAGAGGTCACAAAGTAATAGCGCTCATCCCCTTGGAGTTCGGCAGGAGTATGGCCTCCACTCTCATTGGTGTAGTGGAGCCTGGTGACCTGTGGGTTGGTCAGAAGGGCTTGCATCGTTTCAAAGACACGGTGCAGACGGCGCTGTGAGCAGAACACATTGAAATCGAGATCGCGCCACACCATCAGACCTGAGACAGAACTGCCAATCTGCTCTGGCTTTCCGGCATGAGCAAGGACCCTGAACAGATCAAGGTGGACGATCAGTCGCTGCGCCTCAGCTTGCAATGCCTCCTGACGGCGAAGCAGTTCGACTGCCGCCAGTGCGTCTAAATGCGCTCTCTCCATGGCAGATCTCCTTGCTGCTCGGCTCCTCTCAGCAATGAGTTCACCTCACGCGGGCAGTTCCCCCTGAGAAATCGCGTAAACTCCCCCGGGACGAGGCCAGTTCCCTCATCCAGGAGGGCAGCTTCTGATGCCCGCACGTTGCACCGATCAGGCACCAGTTCCGCCACTAGCATACCACCGTGCTCAAGTCCATGCCGGTCCAGCTTTACATAGTGATGCCTTGACCCTGATTAGCTCATTGCATCTGCTGGCGCTCTGCCGCATCGCCGTTGGTCTCTCTCATCGTCTGTGCCCACCACCGTTGCCAGCAGGCCTGGGAGGTGCTCCCCGTCGCTGCAAGCAGGCGTCGTTGCTCCTGATGGCTCTCTTGCGAGTTCTGTGGCGACTCTCGTATCAAGGCATGCGCGATTGGTTGGACGATTGGCCTGCATTCGCCCTGGCATGCGGCCTCCCAACTCGCGCTGATGGCTCTGTCTGTGTTCCTAGCTCTTCGCAACAATGGAAGCGAGCCAAGCGAGCAGGCGCACGCTCGCTGAGACGCTCTTTGTTGTCTTGGTTCGCCTGGCCATCCAGCGTCGCCTCATTCGTGCTCGCGATCTCATCAGTGATACTGCTCCCATTCTCGCCTGGCCTCGGGCCGACCCAGATGCCGCTTGGGGCCATGCTCCCGCCCATCATCTTGACGGAGCTCTATAAACAAACAGGTTCTTGTTGCCAGTAATTATTGCAAGTCACAACAAGCAAGTAGAGTCTCAACATTAGGTCGCGGATAATCAGATGAAACCATCACTTCTGTCTCACTACTGCGCCAGAATGGGGTATATGCAATGAGACTGTCTCATTTCACCCAACTCGTCTTCAGCCCGCTCCATAGGCCGAAAATCGGATGTGGTACTACTACATCACCATACCGTATTTCCCCACTATTCACGCCCATATTCTTCATTTGAAGAGGCAGCAGGGCTTGTCTTTCCGCACAAGTCATGGTATATCCCTTGTAGAGAGAAATCTGGCGTGAACGGGGAGCAAGGCCATTTGTTGCCTGTCCTGTCAGCCGAACGAGGCGATGCTGCCTCTCCCTCTACTCGTCGCTGGGTGGCCGCTTTGCCAGGCTGCTCGCCGAGAGGGAAAAGGATGAGGAATGAGAAAGCGTGACGATCGTTACACCACTGTGCCCTTCCCGAGGATGCGGCGTCTCATGATCATGTTTGGACGTCTGACCCGTCACAAACACATCATACGTGGCCTTGTGGAAATGGATGTGACCCTGCCTCGCCAATCTCTGCGGGAGCACAAGGCGAGGACTGGCGAGACCCTCTCCTTCACGGCGTTTCTGGCGGCGTGTGTGGGACAGGCGGTTGCGAGGAACAAGGAAGTACACGCGTATCGAAACTGGCGCGGCCAGCTTGTCCTCTTTGACGACGTGGACATCGCTATCATGGTCGAAAGAGACCTGCAGGGAAAGAAAGTACCCCTGACTCATATCGTCAGGGGAGCCAATCACAGGACCGTGCGAGCCATCCATGAAGAGATCCGCGCTGTCCAGGCTCAGCCCATGCGTGGCCGGGAAGTGCAGGCTTCCCAGTGGGTGACACTGCTGCCCGTCTTTGCCATGCAGATCGTCATGTGGTTCCTGCTCAAAAACCCGCGCCTGATCAAAACATACCTGGGCACGGTAGGGGTAACGTCGATTGGCATGTTTGGAAACCGGGGAGGCTGGGGCATCGGTTTACCCAATCTGCATACGCTGAGCATGGTGATCGGCGGTATTGCCGAGCGCCCCGCGCTCGTAGATGGGAAAGTGGAGGCCCACGAATATCTCAGTGTGACGCTCAACTTCGATCATGACCTCATCGATGGCGCACCAGCGGCCCGCTTCACCCAGCAATTGATGGACTTGATCGAAAGCGGCTCTGGTCTCGGCGACAGCATCCTCGGGTTGGAGCAGTCTCCTGAGTCATGAACCGCTGGGGCTAAAGCCCCGCAGCTTGCACCTGGGCGCGTCCCGATGCAATAGACCGCATGACGATCACCTGTTATCCCCCGTTTGATACCATCTCCCCATTGATACTTAACCCATGTGAGTTGTGCGTTCTGGTTCAACCCTTACCTGTGCTGGCTCCATCAGCTATCCGCCGAGAAAATGGAGAGTCCCCCTCTTCAATTCCCTGCTTTTTTGACGACTGATATGCACAGGGAGGAAGGCTTGGGGAATGTTCTTGTCAACCCAGACAGGAACTCACTGACCAAGACTCAAACAGCTCTTTGGTTGTTCCTTCCGTCACGGAAAACGACACGAACCTGCTTGCTGGCTCGCAACACAACGGCAAGAGTGACTCTTGAGGTAGTGCGCGCATGCCTCAGGCAGTCCGACCTTCATCTCTGAACGAACTCAGGCCCTTGGGCGATCATCCTGGTGTAAGCCGCCCAGGATCGGGAAGGCGAGGATCTTGCCACTTTCGTGATCTGGTGGCACTGACGCAGCTCTCTGCTCTGGCATCTGCTGCCTGATCCCTTGATGCGGCCGTGCCTGGGTGAAGGACTGGACATCGGCGGTAAGGACGCGGTGGAGCTGCTTCTCCTGCAAGATGAGCAGGTGACCCAGGCACTCATGACGCCCACTGCCGAGACACCGTTCACAGATGGCATTGGCTCGCGGAGCGTGATCCGGTGGACTGAGAATCTCGCTGTGACTTGTTTTCGCAACCCGCGCGAAGCCCCGGCCAAACGTGCGATCGTGATCCCGCATGAGCTACTGCGGCCCCGCTCCATAGGCGGTGGCTTCCCGAAGCTGGTGTGCGGTCCAAGCGGCAGGGGGACATCGTGTGACGCCGACATGGATCACTCTGCGAGAGTGCAGTTCGCTACTGAAGAAGGCAAACAGCGAGCCACAGAAGAGATCAGTGACTGGAAGAAAGTCGCAGGCCCAGCTTCCTTTGGCATGATTGTGCAAGAAGGGGGACCAGTTCTGTCCTCGTGGCCTTGCACCTGTCGCAGGTATTTCTGGATCGTGCGGTTGCAGACGCGAAGACCCAGCTTGAGCCATGCGCCCCGGATCCGTTCCGCCCCCCACAGGCGGTTGTCCCGAGCCATTTCCTTGAGCAACGCTACGGTCTCTGTGGCGATCTTTGGTTTGGGAGCCGCCGCTCTGGATTGGTCCTTCCAGAAGAGCCGCGCATCCCTGGCGGTGCCAGCGCGAGATCCGTCTCTGGCTGGACAATGCAGAGCGCTTGTTTGCAGGTTCGAACAGCTCGTGCTCACAGCACCAGGAGCAGCCGCTCCGTTTTGGCACAGGGGGGTCGTTTGCCCTGCCGCCTAAGGATGATCAGGTGCTGGCGAAGGAGCGCGTTTTCTGCCACGAGTTCAGGCTTGCTTGGGGCAAGATCAGTCACTGTTCCCAACGGGAGAGAAGTGCTAAGAGGTTGTGTCCAGTTGATGAAGCTTTGTTGAAGCAACGGAAGACCCATTCGAGTCAATCGCTGTAGTGAGTTGAGAACATGATTGACAGTCTGAGCTTTCCCTTCGTGTACATGAGCAGGTGATTGCTTGTGATTCTCCTCTCCCTCTGGGAACTCGGCAAGGAGCGAGAGGCCTTATGTGGTGTTCTCGAGGGCCTCATCTGGCGAACGGATGTCACAAGTAGCCAGCACAGGTAGTACTTGCCCTCCCAGGAGAACGGCTGCGGGTCGGTCAGCGCCCTGATTATTAAGAGAGTAGCCTCTTGTGTCATAGCGCGTGCCTCATCCAGATTGACAGAGAAAGCGCGCAGTTCGTATGGTACGCCGCGTAGGAAGAGCAGCAGTAGACGTCCGCCGCTCAGGACATCGAGCAGGGCAATCTCTTCGGCGACATGGATGGGGTTGTGCAGGGGTAGAATCGGTCCGAACAGAGCGATTTTTGCCCGATGGATGCGCGGAATGGCGGCCGCGGCAAAGATGGAGGGATTGGGAGTGGGTACCAGCAGAGGAGCGTAGTGATGTTCTGAAAAGCTGATCCAGTCAAAACCCAGTTCATCGGCAAGTGTCGCCTGCTCAAACATCTCCTCCATCATTCGTCGTCCGAGTTCTGGCTCAAACAGAACAGGAGGAGAAGGCCAGCCTGCTTCATACACTGCTCGGACGCCATAGGTTGTCGTTGGCAAGTAGGAAGCTTTCATTGAGATACTCTCTTTCTGTGTAAGGCTGGCTCACAATTAACAGAACGTCATCCAACTCTGCCGACCTTTCTCAACTCCCTCCCGCTGGTACTGACCGCCTGGGAGATCGTTTGCCTTTGTGCAAAGGGTACCCAATTCTCGCTCTAAAAGCAAGTTGCTGACCGCTGTAGTGGCTATTTAGCACATCCACTCTCCAGGAACCCGAGGTAAGGCTCACAGTGGCTGTGATAGAATACGATTAGAATGGCGAACGGCGGTAGCATGTGAAGCAGGAACAAAACAGACTTTCAACACACGCCTGTTCAATGATCGAGCCTTGTTGATACCGAAAGGAGTGAGCGGGTATGAACCAGAGCCGCACCATGCTTGTAGTTGGCGCACACGCGGCAGACTTTGTCTGGCGAGCTGCGGGTATCATCGCCGTCGTGACGACACACGGCGGCAGAGCACACGTCGTCGCACTTTCCTACGGAGAGCGAGGCGAATCAGGCGAATTGTGGAAAGAGCCGAACCAGACGGTCGAGAACGTCAAACGTATTCGTCACGAGGAGGCCACGCGAGCAGCCGAGATTCTCGGCGCAACCTTTCAATGCTTTGATCTCGGCGATTATCCCCTTCAGATTGACGCGCAAGCCCTGGAGCGACTCACACTGCTCATGCGCGAGCTGGCGCCAGATGTCATCATTACCCATACTGAACGCGATCCCTTCAATCCCGATCACCCGCTGGCATCTACAGCCGTCCAGCGCGCCAGTATTCTGGCGAGCGGCTCAGGCGTCGCCAGTGGTTTCCCCACTATCAAACCGGCGGAACTGTTTCTGTTTGAGCCTCATCAGCCGGAACACTGTGGATTCATTCCCACCACTTTTGTGGATATCAGCGCGGTTTTTCCACTCAAGCAGCAGGCCATGGAGGCCATAGCCGCGCAAAGTTACCTGCACCAGTACCAGACGGAGATCGCAAGGTATCGCGCCAACCATGCGCGCCGCATTTCCGGGCGCACCGGTATTCAGTACGCGGAAGCCTTCCAGCGCGTGACTCCCCAGGTAGTGGACATCCTCTAAGCGGCGCTCGACAGGCTTGATCCAGAGGATTATTCTCAAAAGGACTGCAAATAGATGAACGAGAGCGATATCAACGAGTTGACCCGCTACGGAGTCGCAACGGTCTACGAAGCCGCGGGGCGCAGCGGGCTTATCGATATTCCCCTGGTGCAGCTCATTGCGGGGAGCAGGGTGGCAGGACCGGCACGTACCGTCCGCTGTGGTCAAAGGGATAATTTAATGGTACACGCGGTGATGGATCAGGTCCAACCAGGTGAAATTCTCGTCTTGACGATGCCCGAACCCGAACCTGTCGCTTTAATCGGCGAGCTGCTCGCGACCCAGGCGCTGGTTCGCCAGGTCGCCGGTATCCTGGTTGATGCAGCTGTCCGCGATACGGAGGAGCTGCAATCGCTTGGCTTACCCATCTGGACGCGCTGGATTCGTGTACGGGGAGCGACCAAGACTCACGTAGGAACCATCAATGAGACGGTCACAGTCGGTGGCACCAGCATTGCTCCGGGCGCTCTCGTACTTCTTGATGCCGATGGCGCCGTGGCTCTAGCCGCGGCGCACGTCCCGGCCATTCTTGGGGCTTCTCGCGTACGCGCACGCAGCGAAACCACAGTGAGAGCGCAGCTGCAAGCGGGGGCGCTTTCGTATGACCTCTCAGGGCTGCGAGCAGTGGTTGAGGGTAGCAGGCAGAGCTAAGAGCGCCCCAACCTGAGCAAAGGAGAAGCAGACCATGGCACAACATGTTCTTAGCGTAGGGATGTCCCATAGCACCATGGTAACATTGGACGATTCCCTGTGGGGCGAGTGGGCAGCGCAGGATTCGGCACTCGCCATCCTGTTTGACACGGAGGGGCATGCGGTAACCTACGCGCAACTTGCCGAGCGAGCAGGGGACCGCTATGCTCAACAGGCTACTCCTTGGCACTGGAAGGAACAGTACACAGCCGTGCGACAGGCGAGCAACCGCCTGGCCGCTGATGGTGCTTCTGCAAGACTGGATGTGCTTGTCGTCGTTGGGGACGATCAGCTGGAATTGTTTTCCTTCGCCAATATGCCCGCGCTCGCCATCTTCTATGGCGACAGGATCACCAGCGGACTCTGGACCTCGCGCTTCGCCACGTATCAGAGGCAAGGGCAGCCACCCTCTGCTCCGCTCAGCCAGAGGCTTCAGCGCGCTGTGGTGGAAGGCTATGCCATGGATACCCATCGTGAAATTGCCAGCGCGCCGACCTTCGCGCGTGAGTTGCTCGCATCCCTGATCGATCAGGGCTTCGACGTGGCAGGAGTGGGAGAGATTTCCTCGGCCGATGATTCGGTAGGCCTCGGACATGCCTACGGAGCCATCGTGACCCAGATCATGGGAGAGAAGCCGATTCCCATGGTTCCCATCTTCGTCAATACCTATTTTCCACCGAACCAGCCGATACCTTCTCGCTGCTATGACTGGGACTCGCACTGCATCAAGTCATCGAGAGCAGCCCGGCTGACCTGCGCGTAGGCGTTGTTGCCTCAGGTGGCCTGAGCCACTTTGTCACCGACGAGCGGCTAGATCGCCAGTTGCTCGCGGCCCTGCGAGCCGGTTCCGAGGAACAGCTGCGCGCCATTCCTCGAAAACTGCTCAATGCCGGCAGTTCGGAGATACGCAACTGGATCGCGGTCGCAGCTGCGAGCAGGCACTTGAAACTCGTCTGGGATGAGTACATCCCCGTCTACCGCACCCCTGCAGGGACCGGGTGTGGGCTGGGCTTTGCGTGCTGGTCATGACAAGGGACAAAATTGGAAGTGCCGAACAACTCGCTGAACGAATACAATCACAGCGCGAACTGGAAACTGTTCAGATTGTGAGGGTGAACTCCCGATTATCTTGAATAATCAGAAGTTGTAATACGGGCAGTATCGCACGCTTTTCCTCGTCCGTCAAGTAGATAGTTGGTCATGACCGGACACATTTTATTTTATTTTTGTCGTAGAATTAGAAAATAAAACGCAAAATAAAAATAAATTATTTTTGAGGAACATGGACATGGCATATCTGACTGCTATTGAAGCCTCAAAACATCTGGGCGTCAGCGAACGAACGGTGCGCAGATGGATTGAAGAGGGCAAGCTTGTCGCCCGTCACCTGAAGAAAAATAAGTATGGCATCTTAGAGGCTGACGTGGAGGCACTCCTGGCAGAGCGACCGGACATAATTGACGAGAACGCGAAGATGAAGGCACGCATTGAAGCGTTGGAGCAGAGGGTACACGAGCTAGAACGCACGGTAGCGCGTTTAGAAGGCCAACAGACCGCCTTACAGGAGTCAGATGGTAAAAAAATGGACTGCTATAGCGCTGCCAGCCTTCAGAAAACGATTGTAGCTGATTTTAAGCGGTTATGACCGGACACAATATTAAATAAAACATCAACTCTACGATCACCCCAGAAAAAGCAGAGATCGGTAACAGTGGAGTGAGTTGATCACTGGTTGGCGGCCTGGTGAAGCAGGGTCCAGAATTGCTGGTCGGCTTGCAGGTACTGGCTCTGACCGGTGTCGAAATCTCTGGCAACAAAGGTGCAGCTTGCTTCATAGGCGCTTATGTGGAGAAGAGTCAGGTTCCATTGCAAGAAGGTCAGTTCGTACCATTTCTGTTTTCCAGCTACTTTGTCGTTGCCGAGGCAGGTGTCCGGCGGGGGCTGGGTCGTTGGAAATGTAAAAATCCGAGCGTAGAGCTTCTGGATCAGTTGTGTATCCCTCACGGTGAATTGTCCGCTGGTTTTGCCTGAGGAGAGACTGAGCAAAAGGCTATCAGGTCGCGCGGGCGTAAAGACGACGCCTGCCAGGGCCTTCGCGAAGAGCTGCTTGAACGGTTCGTTCATGCGATATACGCCGCCGCGAGAATGATACTGGCCGTCCAGGGCAACGAGATTCTGTTTCAGGTCAATGGCGGCTGCAGCGGGCTGGTCTGGAGTGGGGAAGATGGGTTGGTAGTCGGTCGTTCCATTCACATAGCTGTTGTTTTTCGTCACTGGTGGCAGGGCCAGTATCGCATGATAGAGGCGCTGGGCTGTGCTGGTGAAGGTTATCTTCGCTGTTTGAGGAGGTTGGATATGGGAAGGTGTAGGTAGCAGAGAGAGCCAGTCTACTTTAGCTGCCGGGGTCGCCTCGTAGATGGCGTTATCGAGCTGATCCCAGAAGGTTTTGTTGCCCATGGCGGTACGGTCATGCTGTTCTCCTGAAAGGGAGATCCGACGACAGCCATCATTTTCGGCCACGACAGTGACAAGCTTCTTTTGCCCTTGATAGAACGTCAGGGTATAGTGTGGCCCCAATTCAGTTGTACAGGCTATGTGCTCAGGCATCTGCGGTAGAGCGTAGATTGTGGCGTAGAGCTGCTGCACCATGCTGGCAACAGTCAGGGTCACCACCGGCTGTTCCTGGCTGGGCAGGTGGCGGTCGATCTCAATCTGCACGTGATCCGGCTTGCTGTCCGGCGGACTCCCTGGGGCGCTAGGAGCTGAGCCGCAACTGCTCAAGCCGATCAGGAGTCCCACCAGCAACAATGGGGGTAATAAATGCTGGCCTTTTGTGATTCTCATGGCCCTCTCCTCAAGGTGATACAATGTAAAAATTGTGCTCTAAAGAGAAGACGCTTGTGGTCGCGTTTTCGTTCCCTCATCTTTCCACGTGGTGTTCGCCTTAACCGTATGGGATTACCCTGTTTTCACCTGAGGCGCCTCTGGGTCAAAGGCTCTGTGTGTTCGATCAAGCTGTACAAACCTCCTCTCAAAATGAGGAGTTACTGATCTCGCGCTTAAGGAACTAAACTGAGGAGCCGCACTGACGAGAGCAGCTTTTGATGATCTCCTTTTTGTGCCGCAAGCGTTCTTTTGCTTGAATGAGCTTGCGCTGCAACTGATTGAGATCGAAACAACAGACATTGCCCAACTCCACCCGCTTGAGATAATTCCTGATGCCCTCGTCGGGGTTGAGATCAGGAGCATAGCCGGGAAGCTGTACCAGGTGCAAGCGTTTGGATGCTCCTCGCTTAAGGAAATCTTTGATCTCTTGTCTACGATGAATCGGCGAACCGTCCCAGATGAGGAGGATCGGACCCGCGATCTTACGTATCAGCATACGCAGGAAGCCGACCACCCCGGCGGCCGTGTAGGAGGCTCGGCGTACTTGCAGGAACAATCGCCCATCAAGCGTGATGCCGCTGATCGCTGAGAGGTGATCACGGGTCAGCGGAACCCGTAACACCGGAGTCTGCCCACGTGGAGCCCAGGTGAGAACGGCCATCGGCAAGAGATAAAATCCCGCTTCGTCTACCCAGATGATCGTTCGTCCTTCTTCGGCAGCTTTTTTTTGAGTGCGGGCCAGCGCTTCTCAAACCAGTCGGTGATAGCAGTTTCATCGCGTTGGCTTGCTCGTTCAATCGGCTCTTGCCGACTCCAGCCTGCCTCACGCAGCAGCCGACCCACATGGTCGCGATGATAGCGCACGCCAAAGGTTCGAGAGATCACCTCGGCCATACGGCTTGCCATCCACACATCTCCGTGAAAGCCGTAGACTTCAGCTCCTTTGGCTAACAACACTGGTATCTGAGCTTTTTGTTCTGGGGTTAACCTCGGGGTCATTCCTTTTGGTGGATGAGCGTTCAGGGCTTCCACGCCTCCTTCTCGCCCTCGTTTGAGCCATTGACTCACCGCTCCTTCGCTTACTCCTAATGCCACCGCGATCTCTTTTTGTTGCCACCCCTGTTCCTTGAGGTTCCAGGCGCGTTTGCGCCGTTCTTCTCGCCAGTCGGCATTTCTTGGTGCTCCCATGCCTCCTATCGTATTACACTTTACTTGTCCTTGCCGAGATCAGTAAAGATCTGAACTGTTGATATGTATTGTACGATTAGAGCGAGGCAGCTATAATAGCAAAACGAGATGGCAACGAGCAACAGGTGAGATAGCCTCTTTTTAAGGAGCCAAGGTGAATTAGGATGAGTGAGACTGAGCATTGGATCCGACTAGGGAATGGGAAGGTGATCGCCTTTGTTCATGGCATTAATGCCAAAGACCCTCAAAGCTACTGGCAATCATTTCTTGATGTGGTGTCCAACGATGAAAAACTAAAGGATTTTGGTCTTTTCATGTGGAAATACCCGACCCATGTGCAGCCTGGCGGCTTGAGAAATGTCATCGACTCATTCAAAGGAAGAACACTTCGTGAGACAGCTCCCAGAATCAGACTACTTGAAGAAGCTTGGAGCACAATCTATCACACCCAGTTGCGCGATTACCAGGAGGTCATCCTGATTTGTCACAGTATGGGCGGTCTCGTCCTCAAATCCTGGATCATCGATGTCTTGGAACGTGGACAAGGTGCGAGTCTAAAAACCCTCCGCCATATAGCGTTCTATGCTACCCCTCACAATGGTGCTCCCATCACGACACTCGCCCATTGGAATAACCAACTGCAGGATATGCAACTTGATAGCCTGTTCATTGAAGATGTGGGCAGACGGTGGCATGACCATGTTGTTGCTTGGAAAGACAAGAACCCAGGTCCATCGGACTATCTCTACAATCGATATATTCCCCATCTCGTGATTGCTGGTCTGAACGATCGCGTCGTTCCCTTCATCTTCACGACGATTAGAGGTATGCAGACCATCACTGTACTAGGTGATCACACACAGGTGATTCAACCAGCAGATGCGCATGATACTCGGTATTTGGCTTGGCGCAAAGATCTTGAAGAGACATTGCAGGAAAGGCTCCTTGCCGCCTCCTCTTCTTCGGAAACAATAGAGGGTACGGAACACGAGCAAATACAGGCTTCTTTTCAAGAATTACATCAAGTTCTCCCTCCAAATAGGGAACAAGATGGCTATCACATCGATTGGGGAGAAGCACCTTATGCTGAGCAGTTGTACGGGCGCGGTAAGGAACTGACCATATTAAAGCAATTGATTATAGATAATCGCTGCCGGATGGTAGCAGTATTGGGCATTGGAGGTATTGGTAAGACGGTACTCGCTGCTAAATTCGCGGAGCAGATAAAAGACGAGTTTGAGTATATTTTCTGGCGTGAACTAAAAAATGCTCCGCCTTTGGAAAACATCCTGAGACAGGCGATCCTGTTTCTATCCGAGCAACGACGGACTGACCTGCCGAAAAATGAGGACCGTCAAATCTCAATACTTCTTGAGTATCTACGGCAGCATCGTTGTTTGTTGGTACTAGACAATATGGAGACTATACTGCAGAGTGGCAATCGTACTGGACAGTACCGGGAAGGCTATGAAGGTTATGGTAAGCTGATTCAGCGCCTAGGAGAAGCACAACATCAAAGCTGTCTTCTGCTAACCAGCCGAGAGAAGCCGAAAGAAATTGCACCTTTAGAAGGAAAACGATCGCCAGTCCGTTGCATACAACTCTTTGGTTTAGGGCAACAGGCAGGGCGGAAGATTCTGAAGGATAAAGGCATATATGGATCGAATAAAGCATGGTCAGATCTCATCCATCTCTATTCAGGCAATCCACTGGCATTGAAGTTAGCCTCAGAGCCTATTCGAGAGTTATTTAGGGGTGAAATTTCCCAATTCCTTAAAGAGGGAGAGATAGTCGTAAGCAATGTTTATACTCTGTTAGAGCAACAGTTCAAACGCCTGTCAGAGCTGGAACGGGATATTATGTACTGGCTAGCCATCGAGCGTGAGGTGGTGTCAGCAGATAACTTACGGGAAGATTTGGTGGGACGAGTGCCCAAAAGAGCTATGCTAAAGGGATTGGAATCTCTGCGAAGACGATCCATCATTGAGGTCAGTAGCGCTGCACACTTTACTTTACAGCCCGTGATCATGGAATATGTCACAGACCAGTTCATTGAGCAGATCTATGAAGAGATTACCACTGAAAGGATTATTCTGTTGGGGAGCCATACACTGATGAAAGCTCAAGCAAAAGACTATGTGAGAGAGAGTCAAATGCACCTCATCCTTAAACCTCTTACGGAGCGGCTGCTTTCTATGTCTGACGCGCCAGGAATTGAGCAGAAGCTGAGGAAGATGCTCCCTACTTTGCGAAAAGCGCCCCCCCAAATATCTGAGTATGCAGTCGGAAATATCATCAACTTGTTGGTCCAGTTACAATGCGATCTTCGCGGCTATGACTTTTCTCATCTGACAGTGTGGCAAGCCTACTTGCAGGGCGTAGCGCTCCCTGAGGTCAACTTCGCGCATGCCGATCTTGCACGCTCTATCTTTACGCAAACCTTCGAAGGTATCGTTTCAGTAGCGTTTAGCCCAAATGGGGAACTGTTGGCTGTAGGGACTACTAGTGGCGAGATCTGGATATGGCAAGCAACAGGTGATAAGCTACTGCAAACCCATCACGAGCATACGGACTGGGTCAGGTCTATCGCCTTTAGTCCCGATAGCACTACTTTTGTGAGTTGTGCTGATGATTACACTATCCGACTATGGAACGTGGGCACCAACCACAGCTCTAAAATGCTACAAGAGCGTTATAGAGTATGGTCTGTTGCTTTCAGCCCTGATGGCACTATCCTTGCTAGTGCCAATCATGATGGTACTATTAAGCTGTGGGATATCAATACTGGTCAACAGCTCAAAACGTTACAGGGGCATACCAATTGGGTATTGTCAGTCGCTTTCAGTCCTGATGGTAGTATGCTTGCTAGCGGTAGTGAAGATCAGACCGTTCGATTGTGGGACTTAGTCACTAGTCAAACCCTCAAGACGTTGCAGGGACATACAGGTCGGATATCCTCAGTCGCTTTTCATCCTAATGGCAAGATGCTTGCTAGTGGTAGTGAAGATCAGACGGTTCGGTTATGGGATGTGGTCACCGGTCAGACACTCAAGACGTTGCAGGGACATACTGAGTGGGTTAGGACCATCGGCTTCAACCTCAATGGTAAGATGCTTGCTAGTGGCAGTAGTGACCGGACAGTTCGATTATGGGATGTGAGCAGTGGCAGGCTTCTCAAGACGTTGCAAGGACACACCAATTGGGTAGCATGTACCGCTTTCAGCCCTAATGGCACTATCCTTGTCAGCGGCAGTAACGACCAGACGGTTCGGTTATGGGATGTGAATACCGGCCAAACCCTCAACACACTGCGAGGG
>JACZCU010024385.1_pt1 | contig 33232 bp, 29 predicted proteins | sample 8641851 | NCBI WGS metagenome assembly JACZCU01 (sample SAMN15324605, study PRJNA640507) | soil metagenome | isolation source: monocropping sugarcane control | place: China: Luxin town, Laibin City, Guangxi Province | collected 2019-07-25 | depth 10cm m | reverse complement strand
GCTGTTTGGTTGTTGGTGTGGGCGTGCGCGCGCGGCCAGCAGGTCTCCTCCCACCCACAGCTTTCCTTTTGAGCTGCCGTAAGGCAGCGATACGCCGAGAAAAACGAAACCAGTAAAGTAGTACTAGACGAAGCGTCATGAATTAACCATGCGTCATCTTCTCCCCCAGTTGCTCTACAGTGACAAATGTGAAGCCACGCTGCTGGAGCTTGGTGATGATTTGAGGGAGCGCTTGTACGGTCTGTGACCGGTTACCTCCTCCATCGTGCATCAGGACAATACTCCCATTCTTCGCCTTAGCGAGTACTGTACTGACAATAGCACTCACTCCAGGGCGTTGCCAGTCACGCGTGTCTATCGTCCACAAGATCTGACGCAGCCCAAGTTGCGACGCTATACTCCTTACTGTCGCATTGGTCGCCCCGTAGGGCGGTCGGAAGAGGTCCGGTGGGACTCCTATGGCCTGTCGAATGGCAGCGGATGTGGTACTCAGTTGCCACCGGATAGCAGCAGGAGAGAGCCTTGTCAGGTGAGGATGGTTCCAGGTGTGGTTACCTATCGCAGACCCCTCCTGGGACGCTTGTTGCACGAGATCCGGGTACCGCTGTACCTGTTGACCAATACAGAAAAACGTTGCGCTCACTTCGTACTGTTGGAGCACCCTATGTACCTGCGGAGTAAATACTGGATTGGGTCCATCGTCGAATGTCAATGCAATCTCAGGACGATCTGCTGGGGATTGGGAGAGCGTGGTGGCTCTGTCCCCTCTCTGAGAGACTCCATTGAGGAGTGGTGGCGCTAAATGGGCGGTGGCATACGCAATTGAGCCGGGCGTTAGCACAAATACTCCTATTCCCCAGTATATCCAATTTCTGATGAAAAGGAGGCGCAAAAGCTTTCTCATTGCCTTCTCCAAATTTTCTACTGAGTAGATTCTCATCTTATGGACGAGTAATCGTCATATGCGGTTGGGTTCCCCTTGCCTCTAACTATCGAACACCGCTTTCATACAACTCAACCTGTCATGTTCTCTCTTTTCCTTCACTCCAGCGTACTGCTTCTGTCAAGGTAAGATTTCCCTTTAGATAGGCAAAAAGCTACAAATCTGGTATATAATGACGGAAACAAAGGAGGTGTTTATGGGTACTGTTACCTTCAACTTCACTGGTGAAGTCGCCCTAATTACTGGCGGCTCGCGTGGGTTAGGCTTAGAAATTGCTCAAGCCTTTGGTGCTGCTGGGGCTACCGTCGTCATTACTGCTCGCCGCGAACAGTGGCTCAACGAAGCTGTGCAATATTTGGGAAACCAGGCTATTGTTGTCCATGACATGATTTGTGATGTCGCCAATGCCTCTTCCGTAGAGCAGATGGTACAGCAAGTGCTTGAAAAGTGTGGCAAGATAGATATATTAGTCAATAACGCTGGCCTAACCTGGGGTGCCCCTGCGGAAACCATGCCATTAGAGCGCTGGCGACAAGTAATCGACGCGAACATCACTGGAACTTTTTTGATGTCGCAGGCGGTTGGACGCCACATGTTGGAGCGTAACAAAGGGGCCATCGTCAATGTTGCCTCCATTGCTGGCCTGGGCGGTGAGCAGTTGAACACTGTAGGATATAATGCAAGTAAAGCGGCGGTTATCAATCTTACGCGTTCACTAGCTGTAGAGTGGGCTAAGCATGGGATTCGCGTCAATGCCATCGCGCCTGGTATGTTTCGTACGCGCATGACCGAAGCCATCATTGAACGCGCTGAGGGTATTTATAACGCAACGACACCAATGGGACGCATTGGGCAACCGGGAGAAATTGCTCCGACGGTGCTGTTTCTGGCTTCTGAGGGCGCCAGTTATATTACGGGGCAGGTGATGCCGATTGATGGGGGGCGGTCGGCGCAATAAATTCTTTAGTTGCGCATATCAAGAAGTGACGACTCCCCATGGCTACAAGCCAGGGGCTTCTGGAATGACACTGGTGTATCGTCCTACACCGTTTCAGTTCGTTTTCATTCACAAAGGCGGGCGTTACTCACAGACCTTTGTATCAAATGGCACATTGGGAACACAGTAGTGCTTTTACCCGCAGGACTGATTTACTGCGGAACCGCTGAAACACTATTCTTTTCTTAACGTGCAAGTGAACTAAAAATAGTATAGCAGATTGCCAGGTGGATGTCAAAATGGTATTCTGTTCGCATGGAAAAACACAAAATCAAAGCGACAACGGTTCGATTAGAGCCACAAGACAGGGAAGCAATCGAACGTATCAAGGAATTGTATGGATGTCCATCGGACGTTGCAGCAATTCGTCTTGCATTACGGATGATATCTCGTGGGGAGGTATCTCCACCTATCACGCCCCGAAAGGAGCGCCGCTTTCATCCCCATGGATAAATCGCAGGGGCTTTCAGCGGCGGCAATTGGTAAAATTATTGAGTGCTGCGATGATTTTCTCCACCACATTTGTCTGCGGTGAACCATCTCCTGGCTCCCGCTCACGCGCAATGCGCTCTGCCTCTAGTAAAGGAATGTCCTCTGGAATAGGGGAGATGGTATCAGGCTTTGGCTTTCCAATATCATTAATGCCTGTTTGCCACCAATCTCGCAGAGCAACAAGCATCTGCTGACCCTCATTCCCACGCCCTATGCAATGTGGGATGATAGGTTTTAGAGGCGTACTATACTCCCGCCCTGATAGAGCCTCGTCCAACAAAAAACGATTGTAGCGCAAGGCGTAGACTAGCGCATGCTGATAACAGTGCAAGGCCGAATCAAAGTCGCTCTGCCATTCAGGAATGAGACCATCCCATGTAATATGTCCTCTCGTCAGGTACAGAGAAGTGAGATTATCGTTGTATTCATACCTTTGTGCAATTCGCTCGGCTTCAACTAGAAGAGGTGGAATAGCGGCATAATTGCGCAGGGCATGTTTAATGCGTATCAGGCCGGTAGTAGCTCCGCATTCAAAATAATATCGGCCTAACTTGTGTGCTTCCACCTGTGTGAACTGGTAGAATTGTTCGGCTTTATCAAATCTGTTAAGAACTTCATATGTAGTGGCAAGATACAAAGGAGCCGCTACAAGATGAGCGTGTACCTTTTGTCCAACTGCAATAGACTGCAAGAGATATTCCTCAGCTCTCTCCAATTTCTCGCACTTAAAACAAACAATCCCATATAAGTGTAGTGCTCCGAATACCTCCATTTCACCTAAGCTAATTGCTAAAGAAAGCCCCGCCTCTGCTGTAGTCAGCGCTTCAGAGTACTTACCTTGAAAGCTCAAACAAAGAGCCAGGTCGCGTGTTTTCATGGCTAGGTACTCTTGATCTTGTAACAACTTTGCAGCTTCTATTGTTTCGCGGTAGTCTTTCTCAGTTTCGGCATAACTTCCTGCCCAAATCCACTCCCACGTTGGGGAGATACGAGTTCTCAAGTAAGGAGGTCGCCCTGCTATAATATAGATGTTTGACATCTCTTTCTCGACGTCAAACAGCTTTCGCAAGTTTCCTTGGCGTTCATATATACCTCGCTCATAGTCGAGAACAGTCAAAAGTCCTGAGTTATCTTTGCGTTTGGTGAAAAATCTTCTGGATTGATCAAGATAATGAAGGGCCTTTTCCCAATTAGCCCTGGCTCTATAGACGTCACTCAAGTATACCCAACTCATTGCCAGTTTCAAATCTGATGGGCCTCCTAAATATAGGCTGGATTCGAGAAGATGAATAGCTTTTTCTTCTAGGCCTGGCTGACGTAAGTATTCCCTACGGCACAGTATTTCACCCCAATCGCAAAGCGCATACGCTCGCAATTTCGGTTCTGCATGCTCATTCTCTGCAATCATCTGATATGCCAGCTTCGCTTGGCTTATTTGGGCCTCTAAGTGTGCTAGGCGTGCGACATAGTAGGTTCTCCAGAGGCGGTTGTTCTCTTGTACTAATGGGTAGGTGCTTACGTCATTAAGCATTGCCCGCAGCCGATTCAGCAGTCGATAACGCGTAAGCTCTTCAGCTCGCTCCTTGAATAGCTGCGCACCATTGTTTTCGGCAGCCTGTATACGGTGATACAGCCGTTCCAACTCGTACCGTTCGAGTTCTTCGCCAGTAGCTTTTTCCAACTGTGCTTCATAGTACTCTGCTGCTCTCTCGTGCAAGGATCGGAAACGCTTCGGAGTGCGCACACGTAATGCTTCGTTGATCATCTCTCGCAGAGTATCGTGGACGGCCAGCCCTTCTCTACGTGAACGGATGAACGGCCAGCGTCGCAACTCTACATATAACCTTTCCGCATTGCTATCCTTCAATAGCGTTCCTAATGCGTCAACATTGAAAAAGCGGAGCACTGCCGCTGCCTCAAATGCTGGTCTCATCTCTTGTGACACACCTTCAAGCAGGCGGTCTGCAAGATCAGCAACAACCTGTGGTCGCACTGACTGAAAGTCCTCCGCCCCATACTTTACCCATAACTGCACGACGGTTGTCGCTACCATAGGCAATCCACGCGCAAACTGTACTATTGCCTCTACCTCCTTCGGGTCGGGGTTGCCACTACGAATGTAGGCATAATAGCGGTGTACGAGTGTAGCCACGTCTTCAGGGCTCATCTCCTTCAGTTCAACGAATTCTGCCTTTCCCATCCACTCTTGCCAGGCACGATTCCATTCAGGTACTGTTCGACCCGCAATGATCAGAAGCACATTTTTAGGTAAGCGTCGCACCAATTCGCGCATCCAATTGTCCAGTGTGGTCATCTGCTCGTAGGTATCGATCATAAATACAATTCGTTGATAAGCAGTAATTTGACCCAAGTCGCTCAAAAAGTCATTGTCCAATCGCTTTGCAGGGTCAAAATAGAACTCCATGTCAGGTTTTGAGAGGAACCCGTGGAGCCAGCCCACAAAGGCCTCTGCACTGTCTCCCCCTAGAGTACTCACTATTGGGCCTACAACGGGAATGGCACTGGCAGCCATACTAATGGCGGTTTTTGCGGCTGTCTTGCTGAGTGTACTTGCAATTTGGGAAGCTGCTGGGCCGACCTTTTTTGCCTCAGCTTCTACTTTAGCCTGGATAGCACGATAGTGATTCAATGTCTTCTGAAGAGTCGGAAGTGCAATACCACTTTGGCTTAAATCATCTGCCCAATCTGCCAGGACATCAACGGGCGATGGTGTCTCTTCACTAGCCACTAGTGCTGAAGGGATATGTTGTCTATAGCAGGCAAGGCCGTACATTTTCAGCAGAGTCGATTTTCCCACACCGCCTATTCCATAGATTACCAGCAGGCGTTTGGGAAGATTCGTGGCACCAACTAACTGCTCGAAAATCTGAAGCGCGTACTCGGAGTTGGTATAGAATCTTTCCAGGTCACCGTCTTTATCAATTGGTTGCGGCTTCTTCTGATGTCCAAAAAGTTTGCGCAGAAAGCTAGCTGTGATTTCTCTCAAGAAAACTCTCCAGAGGCAAAAGGTTTATAGATGCAAACGAAACGATGCGCTATGTAGAGTTAACAACAGGGATATCAGATTGTCAATCAGGTTGAGGTATTGTTGAGAAATAAGTACAGTTCAATAGTTTCGTACCCTGCTTTTCCTCATACTATATTATGAGTAGTAAACAGCAACTGCAAGCGGTCTTAAGAATATGGGCAAAGCACTAAATATGACTTTGTGTGAATGCTATCGCATCTGTATGTTTCGGACGCATATGACCGAAGCCATCATTGAACGCGCTGAGGGTATTTATAACGCAACAACACCAATGGGACGTATCGGGCAACCGGGAGAAATTGGCCCTACTGTCCTCTTCCTTGCATCAGAGGGAGCGAGCTATATTACAGGGCAGGTGATTCCCATCGATAGTAGGAGGAGTGCGCAATAGGTTCCTCGGTAGCAATATAAAACGTAAATTTCGCACTACAGGATAAGTGGAAAAGAGACACTTGGCTTCAAGTGAGAAAGATGTTTTGTTGAAGAATGAGGCTGTTCATAGCTTTTAAGCGCATAGAGCGCCAAACCCTTACCTCTATAAGCATCCATGATAGTAGCCTGATTAATAGCTGTTAAGGCTTCCTAATACTGATCACTACGCTTTCGAGAGTAGGTCGCTACCCTCGAAAGCCGGAGAGGGTGCCGATGTATCGGGTTCAATGTTCCATCGATACTCCTCTGTTATGCCTCCACTAAGACCTTCACCATGATGACTCCAAAGTCGGTTTCGGCCCCTCCCTGGTGGTAGAGAGCCAAAATCCCTTCCTGGGAACCACCATGGAAGCTAGCATCGTACTTTACAGGAGTGGAGAAGGTGCCAGGTCCAAAGCCACTGTTGGTGTTCTGGCTCGTTGCAAAGGCATGACCGATATCGTTATACAGGTGATCCAATACACGCACGACACCAATTTGCCCCTCAAAGGCAACACCAGATCCTGTGATCGTTACCGGGCTGTCCAGGCGCTCATGGCTTCTTGGGCTCGTGATAGCCATGTTCTCACTTTCAACTGCTGTCACTTCCCAGATGCCGCCATTGATGTTCGCTTCAAGCCGTGAGAGAGTGAACTTGACTGGGTAGGGAGTGCTTCCTCCGTCTGGCGGAAGGGTTACATTCACGACTGCATTGAGATCGTGAGCGCCACCGCCGCTGACAACAATCACTGAACTATTGGACTTCATCTTCAGTATGCTCGTGGCGAAGTTTTTAGCAGTCTGTACTGCGTCAAGTTTCCAGGGATCATGCCCCCGGCTGACTTGTGCCTGGTCAGCTTCTGCCTGGTAACGGCTCAAGTCGGGATACATGCCTGGAAAGACTGTTTGCTTGAAGGCACCAGCACAATCAGACCACTTGAACTCGCGAAAGAGGTCCAGTTTTAATTGCGTAGCGGGTTTGTTGTGATTGATGCTGGAATTGAGATCTACCTGAGCGGTCAGAATGGTGTTGTAGCCGCTGATTTTCGCCATTCCCTTGTAGAGGCCAGGCAAATTGAAGAACTGTGTAGGCTGCTTGTTCAGAATGTTGGCATACACGTACACGTCCAGCAGTGAGCCCTGGCTATGATGTCGCACAGTTACCAGCGCCTGAATGGCTGGATATTGCATAATCTTGTCGCAGGTCACATTCTCTACCTTTGCATCACCATGCGTACCAATAATGTGATCCCAATACGATGGGTTTCCCACCTTCCCAGGACAGTACCGTGCACCAGCCTGCGCTGTTGGCAGCGTTGTTTTAACAGTGCTATTGGTGATCAATGCTGCTGGTGTACTAAAACCACTGTTGCTACATGCCGCAAGCGCGAAGACCAGCAATAAGAGCAGACTTGTACCTGCAAAGAGACATTTTCGATTCCATAAGACGAATTTTTGCATGTGTTTATTCCTTTTTTAATACAGTAGAAAGACAGTTATATTAAGGCCTCATAAGCGATAGCCACTGATCACAGTGTATATAGATATGGGTAAGAAAACATCTGTTAAATAACGTATTTTCACCCGGTTTCAATACCTAATTTGTCTTTAGGTGTAAAGCCGCGGTACATGGTATGCCCTCAGACCAGCTTGTGGTCGATGGCATAGCGGGTGGCTGCACTGCGGGTGGAAACGTGTATTTTGCTGTAGATCGAGGTGAGGTGTGCGTTGACGGTTCGAGAACTGATGACAAGTTTTTCGGCTACCTGGCTGTCCGTTAATCCCATAGCTATCAGGCGCAACACTTCGATCTCGCGAGCGGTGAGTCCTATATGAAATGGTAAAGTTGGTACTGGCGTAGGCTGCGGTGCGACAAAGAGGGCATCCGCAAGAGATGTGCCAACAGCCATAGTTCGACCTTTGGACCACGCAGCCGCAAAAGCCTCCTTGCCGAGATAGGTACGCGCTGTTTCTACGAGGCGCTCATAGTGGGCATGTTCAGCAGGCGGAATGGGAACGCCGAGTTTTTCGCGGATGAACTCTGCTGCTCCCCAGAGCCGTGCGGCCCACAAGGCAGAAATCTTCCAGGCTAACTTGTGCCCAGGGGATGCAACTTCAGTTCCCTTTACAGATGCCTGTAGCATGATCTCCTCTCCCAATGTTTTCAGGCATGCGGCTATATGCCATGTATTACCTAGCTCTCTGGCCTCTGCCAGACTTTGTTCACACAAGCTGCGGGCCAAGGTATCATCGCCTTGAGCAGCAGTTACTTTCGCTGCAAGGAGGAGCGATTCGGCGATGCCCAGGCGGTCTCCTAACTCCTTGCGTATCGCCAGACTCTCTTCCACCAGGGAACTGGCTGTTACGCTATTGCCTTCAGAGAGCCTGAATAGTGCTAATTCAGCGAGTGTAAAGGCGATGCCGCCTTTGTAGTCTAGCTCTTTGCATAAGCCCAGACATTCATTGATGAGGGAGTGTGCGCTCTCGTGATGGCCTTGAAAAAAGTATACATGTGCTAATGGACGTAATGAGTAGGCCATGCCCCATTTATCACTCGAGGCTCTGAAGATGGCTAAACTCTCTTCTATGAGAGAACGTGCCCTCGCATACTCATTCTGGTTGATAGCCACGTAGGCCAGGAGGAGATAGGAGTCGGCAATGCCGTCCCTACCGTTCAACTTTCTGAAGAGCACCAGGGCTTCCTCTGCTAGCATGCAGGCCGTAGCGTAATTACCCCTTGACCATGCCACCAGCCCTAGTTTATAGAGGGAGTTCGCGATGCCCTGGTCATGTGCAATCTCGCGGAACAGGCCCAGACTCCCTTGCCACAGCGTTTCTGCCCGATCACAATCGTCCTGGGCATATGCCAGTGATCCGGCACCATAGAGTGCCCTAGCCCGTACCAAAGGTACGGCCCTTTCACTTCTAGCCAGTGCTTTTTCTAGCCACTGAAGCCCCTCCGTCAAGTGACCACGCACTGACCAGAACCACCAGAGTGCTCCACTCAACCGCAGAGCCAGTTCTGCCTCATCTTGTGCCATGAGCCAGCTTAAGGCGGTGCGTAGATTATCGTGTTCTCGTTCTAAGCGTTGTAGCCACAGTGTTTGCTGTGTGCCTGTCGTCTGTAGCTCTGCTTCCTTTGCTAGAGCCAGGTAATAGGCAGCATGGGCCTGTCGAGTCACCACTTCCTCTCCGCTTTCCCAACGAGTTGTCAGGCACTCCAACCCATACTCGCGAATTGTCTCTAGCATCAACAGGCGCGACTCATGCCCCTCTTGATCGGTATGTCGAAGGAGGCTTTGATCGATCAGCGATCCTACACCATCTAACACATTCAGCGTGGCCTCAGAAACAGTACATACAGCCTCAGCCGCATCTAATGTGCAGCCACCGACGAAAACAGCGAGCTGACAGAAAAGATGCTGCTCCTCGGTAGACAGTAGTTCATAGCTCCACTGCATGGTGCTGCGTAATGTCTGCTGGCGTGCCGGTAAATCTTGGGCTCCCCCGGTCAGTATCTGTAAGCGAGTCTGGGTCAAGCGTGTGAGTAGGGCTTCTGGCGGAAGTAGTTTGATGCGAGCTGCTGCCAATTCGATGGCTAACGGTAATCCATCCAGGCGAATGCAAATCTCTGCAATGGTGTGAGCGTTGATCGGCGTGATGGCAAAGTCGGATTTGACAGCAAGCGCACGCTGGGTGAAAAGGGCGATGGCTGCGTACTGAGAAAGTGCTTCGATAGTTGGAAGATGCTTGAGGTCTGGAAGTGCCAGTGGTGGCACGAGAAACTCATGTTCGCACCGAAGGCGCAAGACCTCACGGCTCGTTACCAGCAGTTTGAGATGAGGACACGCTTGTAATTATTCGGCCAGCAGTAGTGCAGCCGTGACGATCTGCTCGAAGTTGTCGAGGAGCAGCAGCAATTGCTTATCCTGAAGAGAAGCACTCAAGCGATCTAGGGGGGATAGGCCACTGGCTTCTACGAGTCCGAGTGCACGTGCAATAGTGGGAAGAACGAGGTCAGGGTCAGTGATCGGAGCAAACGGGATGAAGGAGATTCCGTCAGGGAAAGCATCCTTCATCGCGCTTGCGACTTGCAGAGCTAGGCGGGTCTTGCCTACGCCACCTGGACCGGTGAGTGTAAGTAAGCGTACCTCGGCATGCTGTAGGAGAGCGCAAGCAGCCACCACCTCCTGCTCGCGCCCAATCAATGGAGTGAGTTGCGTAAGCGGGGCAGAGGAGCGTACTTTCAATACGCCTGGTCCTTGTCCTGCATCGTTTAATGATCCCGAGGGGTGTATAAATGCATTGTTCTGCATGGGAAAACTCTCTGGATGAAAGAACGCGCCCAGACAAGTGTAATCTTTACATACATACGCTGTTAAGTTTTCCCTATTATACTCTTGTTGATGCTTGGCTGGTAGATAGTAGGTATAATTACTGTTTACATTTCTATCACAAGAAGCAAAATCATCGGGGCGATAGATTTTTTCCGTACAGGAACTCACTCAGCGTATGCTTGTAGTGGCCTAAAACAAAGAACACCTCAAAAGTCGAAGAGACTTTCGTAACGATTACAAGATGAGTAAATGGTAGTTTAGTGGTAGAGGAACGGATAGGGTACACTAGTGGCGCATTCTCTCATGGTTAAGTGTATTGTAAGCATATACTAAAAATCATTGGCACAAACGTAAAAAGTATTGAAGAGTATTGATATGAATATATGTCTGTTTCAATATAAATAATAAACCGAGGTGTAATATGATCTACTATCGTGTTGCTTTGCAGGTGAATCAATCATCTCAATGGAAATGGCGGTCAAGCACACTGTCATCTTTTAATGCCCTGATGCTTTTTGTTAAAACATATGGCTTTATTCCTACAGAGAATATGCGCGTGTTCTATGCTTCGTCTACCGAAGGTATGGAAGAGATGTTAACTCGCGAGAATCAGGGATTGGCGTCGACCTCAATCACTGCCAAACGGCTTTTGGCCAAAGGTGGGGTCAATGCGTGGGAGCTCGCTCGCTTAGAGATGGAGCTTAGTTCGATTGGTGATCATGATAAGCCATATACCTTCACGCTTCCCAATTATCAGCCAGAATCCCTGGCATGGACAAGGCTACTGATAAGAGTTCGTAGCGGAGAATTACAACCCTAATTGATGGCCTGTAAATGATCATATGCTGATGCTACAGGCAAGCTGACTGTAAATATACTGCCTTTACCTGGGGTACTCTCCACTTCAATGGTTCCTTGATGCTCTTGTACGATGCTCTGGACAATTGCAAGGCCTAAGCCACTTCCCCCATGCTCGCGTGAACGGGCATGGTCTGCCCTGTAGAAGCGTTCAAAAATATGCGGTAAATCGTCAGGGGCAATGCCAATGCCAGTATCACTCACTTTTATGATAGCTTGGTTGGCTAGTGTACTGAGTGAGAGTGAGACTGACCCCTCATAAGGTGTATATTTGAGTGCATTATCGAGCAGTGCTACAAGCACCTGCTTGAGCTGGTCAGCATCTCCATATACTTTGGCAGGTGTCGTGTGCTGCAACAATAGGCGTGGGCCCTGTCTGTGTGCTCCATGATTAGCTAGCTCTCCAACAGGCAGATATTGGCGAAAAACTTCAAGCAAGAGAGTATCCAGGTCGACCTGTTGATTGAATATTTTACGTTTCTTATAGTCATTAACTATATTATTTTCTGATTGGACTACAGTATCGGCGTGGGCCAGGGTTAAAAGGTCGTTGACGAGTCGTCCCATGCGCTCGGCTTCCGCTCTTGCGTCGGTAAGGGCTGCATGAGCTTCTCCAGGTGGGAGATCAGGAGCTTTGGCCAATAGGTCGAGATTGCAACGGATAGAGGTGATGGGAGCACGTAGTTCGTGAGAGGCGTCTGCGACAAAGCGCTGCTGCAGGTGGTAGAGTTCCTCCAGGCTCGCGAGCATTACATTGAACGTTGTTGCCAGGGTTGCCAGCTCGTCACGTACTAATCCTGATCCATGCGCTACGCGCTGGCTGAAATTCTTAGATGTGCTGATGTTTTGCGCTGTCCTGGTCATGTGCCGCACCATAGACAAGACACTCCATGGGATAAACCAGCCTCCTAGCAGTGCGAATGCCAGAACTATTGCACCGCCTTGTAAGAGTAAATTGCGTAGATCACTGAGAGACCGCTCGATATCTTGTTCGGAACGAGCTGTTTGGATGATATGTCCACTAGAGAAATCACGATTCAGAAGTGTATACACACGGACATGCTGACCCTGATAGATGATCGTACTGTAGATGCTATTTGCGTCGCCATTATTGTTCGAAGGGTGCTGCACAATCCATTGCGCTGCATGTACATCCCAGGGGACAGGGCTAGTCCCGAGGCCATCCACGGTCGTTTGCTGAAGGTCGTTCGAGGCACCTGCTGTAGTTGCGATCAAGCGCATGTGGTCATCCAGAACCTCAATTGCGACTCCCCCCGTTCCCTGGCTGTCAACGCCGGGCAAAAATCTTGGTAAGTTTTCAGGAGGTGTTTGGGAGGTCAATAGATCTTTACTTAATCGTACGCTTGCAGCCCGGCTACTTAAAGTGTTATCGAGATCACGATAGGCGCGTTGTTCAGCCTGGACATAGACGGTATATCCAAAGAACCACAGAGCAAGTCCCAACACAAGTGCATAGAAAAGAGAAAGGCGTAGCTGGAGGGGAATATACATAGTGGTCACTCCCTCGCTATTCCGGCAGACGGAGAACATAGCCAGCGCCGCGTACGGTTTGCAGCAACCTTTTTTCGCCATGCTGCTCTAGTTTGCTACGCAGGTGTCCAATATAAACCTCAAGAACGTTTGGACCGCCCTCAAAGTCGCGGCCCCAAATGCGATCCATCAAGATATTACGTGTGAGTACAATACGAGGATTGCGCAGGAAGAGGCTTAGCAACTCATATTCGGTAGTGCTCAGCTCAATCGTACGCGTTCCGCGTTTTGCCAGGCGTGTAGCAGTGTCCATTTCGAGATCCGCAAAACGTAGCACTTCACGTGGAATATCGGGCGGATTATGCCTGCGTAACAACGCTTTAACGCGTGCAAGTAGTTCCTCTAGCGCGAACGGTTTAACGAGATAGTCGTCTGCTCCCGTTTCCAGTCCTGCTACGCGATCGGCCACAGCATCGCGTGCGGTTAGCATAAGCACGGCCATACTATCATGTGCGTAACGGAGACGACGGCAGACCTCCAATCCGTCTATGCCTGGCAGCATCAAATCGAGGATTACCAGATCTGGCGCTTTCGTACGAACTATGGCTAATGCTGCTTCGCCATCTAATGCTGTTGAGACCTGGTAGCCCTCATAAGCCAGCGTGCGGCGCAGTGCATTTGTGACACGACTGTCATCGTCAACAATGAGAATATGAGTGTTCATTTACTGTCTCATCTGCAATGAAATTCAATTTGTGATCCATGCTATTCCTCTGGGATTGTGAACAGGACCCTGAATAATCTGCTGTGTCTGACCTGTTACCACATCAAGTAAAGTGATACCAGTTGCTGGATCAATAGCATACAGTGTATGGTTTGTCAGCAATTAAGTGCAATGTCTGTAAACGCTTGCTGACTGAGTCTATGCATCAGGCACGAACCAATCATATCATATCCTGAGTAGTTATAACCTAGAGAACTGAAACGAACCTGAATCGGGCTTGAGTGCTGGTGAAGCTGCTCATTGTGGAGCGGAAGTTTTTGAGTGAAAGGGCCTAAGGAGAAAAATGAGGAGACCGGGTTCAACCTGGTCTCCTCGTAGATGACCACCAACGGGCGTCCCCATGTTTGCAGCGGTGATTATGGAAACAGCAGCTAATGTGAGGATGAGCCAAACCAGCGTCGAACCAAAAGAAATGCTCCGCTTGCGGTAGCCAATGCTAGTACAGCTGCTGAAGCTATCAACCAGAAGTTATATCTTCTAGGTTCAGTATCTTTGTCTGAATAATCCGCAGTCCTAATTTTCTCCGCAACTGCTTCTTTATCCTTAACCGCACTTGCCATAATACGTCTTTCCTTTCATCCAAAGTAGTGATATGCAATCACTTTCACCTCGAAAACGAGTATTAGTAACCGACCCTCATTGTGTGACTGGCTGCTAACATCTCTATTATAAGAAGTCATAATAGTTCTATGCTTAAATACTTGGTTGATCGGACATGTTTTGTTCTGCGGAGTACTGACGTTGGTAACGCAGTTCATGGATCATATGCATAACCTTAGCGAGAGAATCATCAAGGGGATTAGATGTATCAATGACACATCCTCCATCATCGAAGTCTTCAAAGCGGGGTTGCCAGCGCAGCCATTCCTCCCATGAAGTGATCTGAAACTCTGACACTTTTCCCTTTCGTCCCTCCAACCTATGCTTTTGTACTTCGGGAGGACATTGGCAATGGACGACGAGCATTGGAGTGTGGAAAGCACGAGCAAGTTCCTTTGACTGTTCATAGGTGGTGCGATATGTAAGGGGAGTATCAACAACGACGCTTAACCCCAGACTCAGCTGTTCTTTAGTGAGGGCAAACATCATCTCGTATGAAAAACGGCCGATCTGGGGATGGTCTCCGAAAATATCTACAGCCTTTTGACGTAGAATATCTCGGTCAATCAAAGGGGCATGTAGTGCAGCAGCGATAGCCCGTGCAACCGTACTTTTGCCGGTGCCAGGATATCCACGCATTAAGACAAAAGTACTCCTACTCATACTATGCACAGTTGTGGTCTCTCTTCTTCGTTTCAGATTTGAGTGTAGTAGCACAAAGGGTGCCGAAACCGGCTGTACTTAGCCTGTCATCTCGAAAACATCCTATATGTATTTGCGTCAAAAGCCGTTTTTCATAAAGAACAAATAATATAAATCACTATACCTTATAAATATATTTCTATGTATTTGTTGCTAAACTTATACAGCTTATTCAGTATAACCGCATTTTGGGGTAATGTCCAGGTGTAGAATCGTAGATACGTCATCTTGACGCTCAGCCACAGTGGCGCTATCATTTATTAAGAACATGTGACGTAGATAGGATTCTTACCAGGCTATGATGAAGAAGCTTCGTGGGCGCAACCTTGCCCATCCAGGTTGCCTCATTGGTATTACAACAGGTTTGACGCTAGGTATTGTGCTTGCGGGCATCCTTGCTGTTGCTTTTAATGTCGCGCTTAATACTCTGTTGTTGCTGTGGTTGGGAATTACTTTAGTTCTGGGTGCGATTGGTTGGGTAATCGGTGATCGTCTTTCTTCGCGTTTCCCTGTGCTTGAAGAAGAAGCACAATCTACAGACCCACCAGCGGTACCCTAGCACATTATCTAAAAATATGGTATATTGTGTTTTGCATCGGCAATGATTGAAGCGAGCCGCTTACTTTCTATCATGTTTAGAAAAGTGAGACGGCTATGATAGTGTGTATGTACTGTCGATATTCTCCCTGTGTTGTTGATGCTTGGAGCGAGGACGCTTCTAGACAATGGCGCGTGTCTCAGTAGCCAGTTCCGTATCAGCGTGGACTCTCCAACGTTGCCGACCACTAGATACGGGTTTCCCCTGCTGTGCTGTTTTTAATTTTTGTTTGTGGTGAAAAGTTTCACTTTACCAGCACGAACTAGGAGGACCCTCATGTCAAACAACGAATTTCTTCGGCCTGTCTCTGTTGATTCTGCCCCACGTGGTAGCCGTTGCGAGTGGTGCGGCAATCCTGCTGAACAACAACTAACCGCAATTGGTGGGAACTTTCATAACGAGAGCGGCCTTTTTTGCCGTGACTGCGGCGAAAAATTTTCGCTAGCCGTTGCCAATGCTGCGCAGCTCAAAGCAGTGGCTGATGCAGGGTTGAATTCCCTCTAATACCGTGAGTGATCAAAATGGTAGGTCCTGCGGTGAGTTATCGCAGGACCTACCATTTTGGTTATGTATGAAATGTGCTAGGCGTAGCGTGACATGTACTTGTCGATGTCAAACTCTTTCGCCTGCTGTACCAATTGATGGGCCGCCTGATCCATGGTTGGGCGCTCTTCCTGGTAGAAAATGCCCATAAATTGCTTCTCTGTATCCATGGCCAGTGATAGCGCCTTAATGCGATCGTGGGGGTCATGGTCAGTGGGAATCGCCGTGACGGAGGCATCCCAAGCGTCGAACGTGTTGTAGAACGTTGGGCAAGGACTGAGGGCGTGAATGAAGGAGAAGCCTTTATGCAACATACCCTGTTCAATCAGTGCAGCTAACTCCTTCGGCTTGGCTGAGTAGCCGCGCGCTACATAACTGACATTCAGAGTTAAAGCAGTGGCGATGGGGTTGAAGCTAGAGGCCAGCAAACCATAAGGTGTTGATTTTGTGACATGTCCATGAGGTGATGTTGGCGAGGTCTGCCCTTTGGTTAAGCCATAGGTCTCGTTATCCATTACCACTACTGTAATGTCAATGTTACGCAGAGCTGCGTGTACAAGGTGACCTGCTCCGATGCTAAAGAAATCGCCATCGCCACCGACAGCAACAACTGTCAGGTCGGGGCGAGCCATCTTCAATCCCTGGGCAACAGGTAATGCGCGGCCGTGAACGCTATGAAAACCAAAGGTTTTCATGAAATGGGGGAAGCGACTAGAACAGCCGATGCCTGAAACTACCACTGTTTGGTCAGGTGGCATTTTAAGACTGGCCAGGCCGCGATAGGTGGCATTTAGTACACCGAAGTCACCACACCCAGGGCACCAGGTTGGCTTGACTTCGCTTTTATAATCTTTGGGTGTAACGTTGATAGGTGTCTGGACCACGTTTAACTAACCTCCTCGATTGCCCGCAGGATTTCACCGGCGGTGAACGGAATGCCTCCAAACTTATTCACACGGATGGCCTGTAAACCATATTTAGCGCCCAACAGGTTTGCCAATTGGCCTGAGTAATTACATTCGGGTACAATCACTGTCCTGACTGAGCGTATGAAATCGCGAATGGTTCGATCAGGCAAAGGTGAGAGAATTTTTGGATGGAGCGAGGCAACCTTATAGCCTTTAGCGCGAGCGCGATCAACTGCTTCCTGAATTGTTCCCTCAGTTGAGCCCCAGCCAATAATACCTATAGTTGCGTCTTCGTCACCGTAGCGCTGAGGTTGGGGCAATTCTTCCGCGGCGGTGTCGAGTTTGCGGAAGCGCTTCTCCATCATAGCCGTGTGATCCTCTGGCTCATAGTCAGGATGACCATGCTCGTCATGCTCAAGGCCGGTGGCGACATAGGCCACTGCGCCAGGACCAGGGGCAGTAATAGGTGAGATACCACTTGCGGTATAGGCATAACGCGCATAGCTATGTTCGTCTACCTGCGTGGCTGCGATATGACCATTGCTGCTATGACCGTTAGTAGAGGCCCCGTTTTGACCAGCTTGAATACGCTCCTGAATCTCCATTGCTTTGAAGACATTACGGTCAACGCTTTCTACACGTGCGGTTAGAGACTGATCACTCAGGAAAATTACCGGTATCTGGTAGCGTTCGGCCATATTGAAGGCCAAAATGATTAATCTATAGCAATCGGCAACATCAGCGGGTGCAACAATCATGCGAGGTGTATCGCCGTGACTCGCGTTTAAGGCAAAGCTCAGATCTGATTGCTCCATTTTTGTGGGCATACCTGTGCTAGGGCCAGCACGCTGAGCGTCTACAATCACCGCGGGTATTTCAGCCATCGATGCATAACCGATTAGTTCTGTCATCAGCGAAAAGCCGGGGCCAGAAGTTGCTGTCATAGCGCGTGCACCACCGAACGAAGCTCCCAGTACGGAAGCGAGTGCGGCGATCTCATCTTCTGCCTGTAAGAATGTTCCCCCTACCTGGGGTAACTCTTTAGCTAAAGCCTCCATGATATCGCTGGCGGGTGTAATGGGATATCCTGCAAAGTAGCGGCATTGTGCTGCCAGGGCACCGGCGACGACAGCCTGGTTACCGTTGAGCACAACGCGATCAGCCTTTTCAACCTTGCCTAATTGATAGGGATCACGTTTGGATAATTGCTCAGTAACATATTTCTTTGCGACCTCCAAAGCCAGCATATTCTTTTCCATCAGAATAGGATTTGCCTTACGTGACTTGGAGAGTTTAGATTGCACTACCTGGACGATAGCTTCCAGCGGTAAGCCAAACAGGGCCGAAATAGCGCCAAGCATGACCATATTTTTGGTCTGAAAGAGTTGTACTTCTTTGCGTGCAATTTCATTGAAAGGAATGCCATAGGCGATAAAATCGCCAGCATCAGGTGTAAAGTCGGCTGGATCATACACCAACACACCGCCATGGCGTAGGTCGGAGATATTGCGATCGTATGCCTCTTTATTCAAGCAGACAAGTACATCGGCATAATCGCCCATAGACTTAATTGGCTGATCGCCAATACGCACCTGAAACATACAAGGTCCACCGAGAATTTCAGCTGGGAAGGTACGGAAGGTATATACGTGATACCCCCAGCGGGCGGCCGCTAGAGCCATGATGTCACCACCTGAGATGGTTCCTTCGCCTGACTCGCCACCAATACGAATTGTTACTTCATTCACCATCGAATGCCCCCCTGATTGGGAAAATTTTTGACCGCGTCATTCTCAACGAATGGCGCGGCCCTAAAGTAGCAGGTTTTCAATTCCAGGAATACTTTTTTTGCAAGAAGCACCTGTATATATCTATGCGGCTGAACCGAGATATATGCTTTAAAAGCTTCTATTCTCCTACCACTTACCTTGCAGCAGTGAAACATTGGAAATGAGCCTACTGACTTTCTACGTGAGACTGTTTCCTGACTGCTCTTGTGCTATCTCAGTCGGATTATTTACCTGTTCTATATAGAAAAGGTGGGACAAGATTCTCGTCAACTGCTGATATTATAGCATACTTCACAGTCTATGGAACGTTCATAGCGATAAATTTGACTTCGAACATGAAAATTCATCAGGGAAAATCGGCATTACGTAACCTAATAAGGTACTTACGAATAGTGAAGACAAAAATATATGTAGTGCAATCGGAAGAAAGAGAGCGAATTACCCCTTCCCACATCGAAAAAGGTGTGATATAATGCGTTGCGCAAGGGCCCATAGCTCAGCGGTCAGAGCAGTCGGCTCATAACTGATTGGTCCCTGGTTCGATCCCAGGTGGGCCCATCCCCTCCTTGCAAGCCAGTTCTGAAGCGACTTTAGGATAAGCAACTGGACTTTACAGAACCCTTACTCGCCCACGCGATCAGCTTCGACGATCTTCTATCTCCCAGATGTGATCGACCACATGCCACGCCATACGCCGGACCGCGTAGCTGGCGTTCCATCCCCTAGAAACCAAGGGCTCGCCGTTAGAGGGCTTGCTCAGCACGGCAGCGATCTCTTCCCGCATGGCTTTGAGGCGGCTCGAGTCGTTCACCTCGAATGGTTGGTGGCGCACTCCGATTTTGCGCGCATACGCCCGTTCGGCTTCGATGACGTGGCGCCGGATCTCGTCTCGGTCTCGACCTCCACCACGTGGACCTTTGCGCAGTTCCGCCGGCGAGGCCGCGACGACCTCTTCCAGTATATCCCACGACGCGCGCAGGAGCGTCACGTGGCGCTGGGCGGTCAGAGCATCGATTGGTCTGGTTTCGGCAGAAGCCAGAACCGAAGGCACTCCCCAGGCAGTGTTGGCATCGCCTGGGAGGCGTTCAACAACTACGAGATCGCCAGGTGCAAAATCCAGCCCTGCCCGCTGTGCGATCAGCCGGTAGCGCGCCTCGGTATCGATCAACGCCTGCACAGCCTCCTGCTCACTCCTGCGAATCCGGCACCAACCGGGCCACTGCAACGACCAGGCAATGGCCTTCTTTCCACCCAGTTCGACAGAGATATCAGTCATCCCTCTTTTCTCCTTCAGAGTATTCGTTGTGATGAGACACCAGCTGCAGTTTCCTCTTGTCGAGCAGCTTTGTATTCTAGCACGTTTTGCTCACTCATCGCCATGCTCTGGTGTGAAAGGGTGCCACCAAGAATTGGGTGTTTGCACTTTGGCCCCCAGTTCGCGCAGGGGGCACTGCTACATGCACGATCTCGTCGCGGCACTGTGTATATAGCGTCGGCCCTTGCACTCGGCGCGTCTGGCAGCACCCGATCGTTGGTGGAACCTCACAGTGTGAAGGACTTGACTCTTGTCACGCGTGTTTGCTTCTTTTTCTTCATCAGTACAAAAGAGAGCGGGCCATCCTGCTCAAGTGAGCCACTACCGAAAGTCGGCAAATGGTGATGCAGATTCGATGGGTTAGCGTTAAAAGATAATCTACTTGTGCGACTTCAGCAGGCTGTATGATACTCGCACAGCACACATCTTCTCGTCCGACTCCTAAGGGGACTTTGGACTGTGCTGTTTACACTTCAGCCTGCTGATTTCACTTGATTAGACTATAGAGTCTCAGCAGGCTGCTACTCCTGCATCGCCATGATCAAAAGCCCAGGTATATCTTCGCGGGAATTTTCTACCCCTACCCCTGTCCACATCACCTCATCCATAGCAGCATCGAGAATAGCCTGTCGCACATCAATACTCTCGGGATCTCGACCCTGCAAGACGCGTGCTGCTAAAGCGCTAATGATCGGTGTGGCAAATGATGTCCCCGACCAGTAGGCCCAGCCCTTGGAATTAGGAGCTGGATACTCCGACTCCGGGTCATTCCTCGATAGTGCTGGGTACTGTGCTGCAGTGTAGACGCCGCATAGCGCGTCAATAGGATAGGTCATATCAACACGAGCTGCAACGTGAGACATAGCTGAAGGCAACCACGGGTCAGGCTTTGGAAGATCTCCACCGTAAGTCGCAATCCCATTGGAGCCAGGATAATTGCTGTACATGGCGGGTGCTCTGTTCCGGTTGACAGCACCAACTGAAATCATGGCTGTCATGGCATGATCGTCACATGCAAGGGCTGCCGGATAACGTGGCCCAAAACGGCTCTCTGACGCGTTCATACGTGGGTCTGAGTCGTTACCAGCAGCGGCTACGAAGATAGCCCCAAGATCAGCCAGGCTCTGTATGAGTAAATTAAGTGAGTCTCGCGATGCCTTTAGGGTTGCATCGGTCACCCCCTCGGGTATATCATCCTCAGGAGGGAATACCACCAGGCTGAGGTTAATCACAACTGGCTTTTTATATAGACCTCCCGCCTCCTTCAAGTCTGGAGACGACATGCGTTTATGTATCTCTTTCAAGGTAGCACACAAAGTGCGGATGTCACCCACTCCGAAATCATTCAGCACACGGATACACTCAATGTTTGCTTCAGGGGCGAGATCACGCAGGATGCCCGCGATGAATAGGCCGTGATCCGCCATGGGGAAGCCGACGTGCCGTCCATAGATATCCTTGCCTGTTACCACCCGTTCTGATGCAGTCCCCATCACTACATCTGGGAGAAACTGGGATTTGCCGTTGATAGCAGGAGGCACAGCATTGAGCGGTTCTTCCCACCTCATGCCGTTCGTCATCTCTTGCAGCAGCATGTTACTACTACCAGCCTGGTCCGCTGCCCTAGAGATTTGATCAGGTGCAGGTAGTGTATCCAGCACAAGCACTGTCACATCCTTACCTGTCGCGTTTTTTAAAGTGTCGGGAAGCTGCGAAAACTGTAGCTTCCATTGACCTGAGACACTCGACTCCTCGACCGGAATGGGAGGGCTAATGGGGCAGCCCTGTGTTATCTCAGGAGTGCCGGCACTGAACCAGTGGGGCAAAGCGTCAAAGGTCGATACCTCCAGCCCTTGAAGTGCTTCGGTATGGTTATTAAGTTCGTTGACGACAGTTAATGTATGATCTGTTGCGTCATCAGTACCCATACCTTTGACCGCACCATTTTCATGCATTGATCCAGCGTCAGCCATTGTGCCTATCATCTTGCTCGGTTTCGGTACGATACGGTAAAAGACAACAACTGCATCGTTTGGGCCACCACGGATTATAGTAGTTTTAGGCGAGCCGAACAAATAGACGCCATCCAGGTCATCCACCTCGTCTCCCGCACGAGCTTCTCCTTGCCGTTGTGAACTGCCTGCCTTAAGGGGCACTAAATTGAAGTCTAAGACATCGAGGACTGTTTGATTGAGTTGGTTGCGAAATGAGGTCACTTTCGTGGCGATATTTGCGGGCGTCACTGAAGCTGCTTGATACACAATAGCAGCCTGGTTTTTATACCAGTAAACTGTGGTGCCCATATTCGTATTCATTTTCATGTTCATGGCTTCATGCCTCCTTGTCTCTCTCCTGACATAGTCGCGGAGGTGCATAGCTAGTCAATTACATCAATTTCCTCATCTTGAGACGTTGAGGAACCGGGTTTTTGGACATCAGTTTTTGCGCCTACTAAAGAATAACCTACTGCTCTTTTGTACTTGAGGGGATCAACATCACCGACGAGACGAAATGCCGCCCAGAAATAGGGATGTGTATAACTTGATCCTGATCGATGGAGAAGCGTACATTGAGCATTCCTTAATGCCTCAACTTTGCTTTCTCCTCGCAGGAGGTTCGAGTAAAAGAGCTGCATCAGCTCATTGGTTGCGTTATCTTCTACGGGCCATAGGCTCATCACCAGTGTCTTGGCGCCCGCAGCCAGGAATGCTCGCCCCAGTCCCAACAGCTCATCGCCGCCACCGATCAATGCCAAACCAGTTTCACATCCGCTCAGTGTAACCAGTTCACACTCCTTCAGATCCAGGCTGAAAGCGTCGATGGCATTAAAACGTCCATCAGCGAGCAGGACAGAAGAAAAATTGGGCGCATCCAACCGGCTCTGCCCGTGAGTTGCCAGGTGAATGATTGGGCTAGCAGGGGCTCCTTCGATCAGCCGGGCAATGGTCGCTTCCTCCTCAAGATAGCAGCGTCCGTCCAGCAGCGTAGCCACTGTCTTCGCCTCTTCGAGAGCGCGCTGCAGATGCCCATGACTTGAGTAGCCAAAAATGAGAGGCTGATCAGGAATAGGGGGGTTCCGGTTTCCGAAAGCCATTTCAACCTCTGCTGATGATTGCAATAGACTGCTCGCAGGAAGGTAGCTGACCTGGTAATCTTCGACAAGATAGCGGGAGCCATCATACAGGGCGTGAAAGGGCAGGGTGTGTAAGGGCCCATAAGGAACAATCGTCAGGTAGCCAGAGGGTGGAGGCAATACCGCTGAAACAGGAGCAATGAGCAGTGAATACAACCGATGTAACATGTGCCGGATGGCCTGCTGGGGCGGCTGCTGCGGATTGGGCCAACCACCAGGTTGCAAGTGCGCATGTAGTAATGGCAACAGACGCTTCAATTGCTTCATTCCATCGGGGATTTCATAAGTACTCAGTTGCTCTTTTGTGACCGCGAAAATGACAAGCTTTCCCTGATAAAGAAAATAAGCCAGCAGAAGATGATTGGATGAAAGCTGCTGGCGTAATTGTGCAACATTTATTTGTTTCTCGCTATGCCTACTGTGCTTTTCGCTTTTCTTTCCCGAGAGTGGAAGACGTGCCGTTGATTGAAGGAGGTATAGACGTTCAAACAATTCGCTCAGTTTTGCTTCACATTGCTTCAGTTCTGCCTCAATAATTCCTCGCTCAACGGCGGGAGATACGGAGGGATCTATTTGGGCAAGGAGAGCGCTGTAGTCACGGTAATCTTTCTGCCACGAAACGAGTTCATGATGTAAACGGAGTTCCATAGCACTGACTGCTTGTAGCTCAAGAGGAGAAATGCTATCTTGCTGCTCTGTGCTGTCCTCAAGCAGGCTCTTTGAGGCTTGAAGATATTGACGTAAGGACATCGAGCGAGCACGTTCGAGATAGCTGAAAGCACGCTCAGTTGTTTTTTGCTCCAGGCAAAATGCAATCATATCTTCATATACGATCCATGCAGTGCGTAAAAAGGAAGGGGAGAGGTCAAACGCAAGGTCACTCAAGATACGCTCGATTTGAGCAATAGCGGCTCCGTAGTGCCTTCTAACCTTCGAAATGTTTCCTTGAAGAGCAAAGAGCCGTCCCAGGAGGTACTGGCTTTTATAAACTTCTTCCTGCAAATGGTGCTGGTGGGCTTGCAATGCTACCTGCTTACAAAGCACCATGGCCTCTTGTAGGAAAAGGTCTTGCTGTGCTTTTGTCTGGTTTCTCTCAGCCTGCTGCGCTTGTTCCATAAGAGAACCGACCATCACCAACTTGGCACGTAGAGAACGTACCACTAAGCCTTGAGCTTCGAAGTGCTCTTTGAGGATGCGGGCCTCATCATATGCCTCGGCAACAGACCCCATTTCGAGGCGAATTTCTGCCTGTTGCAGTTTTATAGCCGAAGCATGATGATCAAAGCCTCCCTGGTTGAAGAGCATTGATGCTTCATTAAGTGCTCCAACAGCTTCCTCCAATCTACCGGAGGCAACCAATGTTGTTGCGTATTCACGCAGGGCATTACTTGTCCATAGAGATGATCCCTGTTTCCGGCATAACTCGACACCTTGATAAGCCAATTCACACGCTTCAAGTACTCTATTGAGTTTCAGCAGCGCGTTAGCCATCTGGAGCTTCAGTTCTGTAAGCAAAATGGGGATTTTAACGTCGTTCAGCAGCAAAGTATCCTGGGCCTGGTAGTAGCGGCGTAATGCCGAGCCGTAATAGCCCCTGGCATAATCGAGTTCGGCGAGGTGAATCTCTGTGTTAATGATAGAACTGGTCTCCCCGAGTGCGATAAAGCTCTCCCTGGCTTGCTGGAGAGGACGATAGGCCTGTTCGAATTTGGCAAGGCGCGCCAGACTTAGTCCTTTATTGAGTTCAGCAATGGCGATAGACCGCTGAATAAAGGATTCACTTTGATCGCTCAGCGTAGGAAAGATCTCCAGCATGCTTTCGTACATATTGAGGGCATCCTGGTAGCGGCCGATATGTGCGTAAATTACTGCTGTGTTATTATCAATCACACAGACCCAATATGGTTCACCATCCCGTAGAAACACCTCGCGAGCACGAGCGGCATGCTGGATGGCCTCTTCGACATGACCCAACCATGCACTAGCAATTATCCAACTGATGCGGCTGCGAGCCCAGTTTCCTTCGTCTCCCAGGGACAGAAACTCCTCTCCGGCAGCATCCAAACTCTCTCTAGCTGCCTGGTAATGGCTGACCTGAACGAGGGCATCTCCTTTGGCTTTGAGACCAAGAGCATGCGCATAGACATTCTGAGTTATCTCGCCAAAATAGATGAGCAGCTCTGCCAGTTTGAGTGAGACGAAAGGATTGTAGAGTTGAGTGAGTGCCTCGTCGGCAAGCAAGGCCCCAATAGCGTCGTGATCCGCTAGTTCCGCGCTATGCTCCTGAAGGTAAGCACGCCCCTCCTCCAGGCTTACATTGCGCAGGTGTTGTAGAAATAGGGTGTTATCCATGATTCTGGCGGCGCGGGTACCCCCGTTTCAACTGGGGGAGGAAGCGCCGCCCTCCTTTCCGCTCAATTGAGAGATGGGAAAACGGGTAATCATCCACCCCTGGACGGGACGACTCAGCCGTCGCAACTTGTGCGGAGTGACTACGATCAGTGTCTTGCCACTGAGGACATCATTGATCACAAATGCCCCCTTCACCCGTCTTCCGCCAATGTAGCCAATCTGTCCTTTCACCTCGATGCGTTCGTACAGCTTCCACCCATGCACTTTTTTGGGTGCCCACACCTTATGCTCGCTGTGCTTCCCGTTGAATAATTGATAGTTTCCACGGGCAAGACAGCGGATCTGATACACGCTTGTCCCCGCCTTAACGAGTTCCCCCTTCTCGCAGGCGATGCTAATAGCGTCATTGCTATGCGACTTGGGAAGGTTGAGTACCTGGATGCGTTGGTACCTGGTCTCATAGCCGTAGGTCACCGCGACGTGCTCTGATCCGAACTGCTGGATAAGAGACGTCACGACCGCAGTCTTGATGGACGAGACATGGGCAGCATCTTTGAGTGGCACACGAGCCTGAGCTTGGATTTCAGCATAGCCAAACTCTTCTGCCGTACTGCTTCCCTTCTGTTTGTTACAGGCATCGCAAGCGATCACGAGATTGCTTGCGCGATCACTGCCTCCTCGTGATCTGGGAATGAGATGCTCTACCTGTAATGGAACTCCGCTCGTTTGACAATAGGCACACTGCCTCTGCCACTTGGCAAGCAAATACTCGCGCACCAGATAGCCCTGAAGTTGGCCCTGCTGATAGGAAACACCGCAGACCTCCGGGTTCTGCATTTTCTGGGTATCAAAGCTGCCAATTTCCACGTTGATCTGACGAATGGGCAAAAGGCTGGCGAGGAAACGTACCGCTTTGACTGTGGCCTCTGCCTTCGCGCGAAGGGAAGGCGCAAGCCAGCCAGCCTTCCTACGACGATTGGTCCATCGTGGGCCACGGTAACGGGTTTTACGCGAACGGCGTGTACGGCGGTACTGTCGTCGCTGGGTCAGCTTCCCACTGATATCGCTGCGCAGGCGCATCTCCGCCTGAAAGACCACCTCCCTGTTCGCGGTGGCGGCGAGTCCGACCGTTTGGGATCCCGTGTCCACTCCGATCGTGACCGGTTGCGTATAGGCACTTGTCTCGAAACGGAGTTGGATGGTGAATGGCTCGCGACATACCACCCATGCCCGTTTGGCTTTGAGCCACAGCCGCGCTCGCCTGGGCGTGGTTGGCATCAGTGGTTTCCCGGTGGGTGCTTGGACAAAGACCTTCATCAGGTAAGGCTCCTTTCGGAGTAGAAGTCGATCCCCTCGACAAAGATACAACCCGGTACTTTCCCCTGGCCACGGTGGCTGACCGCACCACTGGTTAGGCCAGGAGTTGGAGGGCCTGATGCTGGGGCAGCACACCAGGGTCCGAACGGGAATACTCAATTGTATCGTAGCCTCTTCCCCGCCAGTCAAGACGCTCACTTCCTCAGCTTGGCTGGCTCTGAGACTTAGTCTGGCCAATCCGGCTTGCAAGAGACAGTTCTCTCACAAGCCTCCCCATTCTCTGGGGAGGTCCCTTGACGATCTCCAGATAGTCTTTCTAGTGACTAACTTATGACTAGACCAATGCGATGCAGGTAGTGGTAATATATAAATATCGTGGAGCGCCCTTAGCGGGTGTCCTATCCGTGGTCGATGGTCAACCCCTTGATGACCACATCTTTGTCAGGTAAACGTATTATGATGACGTAGTCTCCTGCCGGTACAGGTTCCAACAGGATGTTTCCAACGTTGTCTACCTCAGTAGAAAGGAGAGGTATTGTAGTCCCTTCATCCTCCTGGTCGCCTGCGCTCTCCGCGACCAGAGGTCCCGGTGCCTGGTAGAGGTCTACCGCTACCCCTTCAAAGGCATCCACTGCCTCTGTCGGAGAAGTACTGGTGATGATCCCTAACAACATTGTTTCGTTGTCACTCGTACGCGAGAGATGCAGCGACAGGTCGATCGCTTCAGCCCGGTATTGACGAGGCCAGCCCGTTGATGGGAGTATATCTCGCGTGACTGGTTGTGCCTGTTGAACGACAAGCGTGGCAACAAGACGGCGTATGGCTGCGCCAGGCGAAAATGCACCGGTTGGAAAAGGATCAAAGTTCGCTTGTACGCGCTGTATCTCAGCAACTTCGTCAGCACACAGCGGGCAGTCTAACAGGTGAGATGCTATACTGATGCGCTCCTCTTCTGGCACCGTGCCAAGACAGTAGTAATTTAATTGCACAGCACTTGGACATACACTTCTGTACAATTTTGAACGCAAGAGCGCATTTGTGCGTGTGTACATGGCAAGCCGCTGCTGGCAGATAGGGCACTGCTCAAGGTGTTCTTTTTCCTCTGCTAGCAGTGTCCCTTCGTTATAAGCAACGCTCAGTAGTTCCTCATTACTGAGGGCGAGTGAGTGCAAATGATCTGTCATAACAAACTCAGACCTCCTACCTCCTCATCGCCTAGTAACTGGCGTAATCGATCCTGGTTCCTGCGCAATCGCTCGATAATGTTGTGGTTCAGGCGATAGATTTCTTTCACATCGTCAAATTCCTGTGGGCAACGGATGACGATTTCTCTCGGCTTGAGACCACAGAAATAGAGGAGATACATTAATCGACGTTCGCGCTCATCAGGGATCAGACCCTGTATGCTTTGCCATATCGCATGGCCATCAACAGGCTCTTCTGCGAAGGGTTCTTCGGCGTGACCTGGTTCGGGGAAAGGAACTTCTTTTGATCGCAGATGGGCACGCAAGGTATCTGTAAGGATACCGCTGAGGGTGGCATGCAAGTAGCTCAATGCGGAATTCAACGTCGCAAACTCCAGGTGCTGATCGTGCACGGCGAGCCAGAAGCGTGAGAAGGTCTGAGCGACGTAGTTCTCTTCTGAGTCACGAAGAAGCGCCACGTCATGGCTGGGATGGCTGTGCAACCACATACGTACTGTCTCACTAAATCGCTGCTGCAACACAGACCAGGCCTGATCAATGTGTTGTAGAATAGCGCGACGGAAGATCTCTAAACAGTGGCGGTCGTCGAAATCCTCTTTCCGCCGACGCCGCTTCATCTCGTCCGCGCAGCGGTCCGCGAGCGTAGATAGGTTTATCTGACTAAGTGATACATCCATCCTGATACCCATTGCTCCCGACCTCCTTCCCCTTGAACTAAACTGCAATAGAGTTCACATGTACGTGGCTCATGCCTTGTGAAGATGAGACGTACAGGATCACATTTTTCTGATATCTATCTGTTCTTCTTTGTATGTTTAACGTCACACGGTGTCAACGTTTAGTGTAGGAAAGCAGATCGATAACTTTAAAGTGATGAGGGATACAGGTAAAGATTAAAAATAACGGTGAGAACATACAAAAGTTCTACACAAGGAGCATAATTCATCGAGAAAAAGTTGTCAACAAGCAGGCTTACATGTTTCTGTTCACTCTTATCATGTCTCAAACCGGTATGAAAAAAATCCTTTCGGCACCGTCTCAATTCATGAAGTTGAATAAATATGAAGTCCAACCCTGCGAGAGGTGTAGATGAGGTATTGTCAACTTAACGCTATGATGAGCTTATTTTTCTCTGAAAGTGGGGAAGAGATGCTCTTTTTTCACGTACATTCATCCCATCCCTTGATGATATTGCCCAAAAAAGTTCGTTTGTGGTGAAAGCTCATCAAGGAAAGATAATAAGTTGACAATACCAGCAAGGTGATTTCTTGTCAGAAATCGAGATGGCATCTGATTCATTGGCTCAAACCATGTCAATTATTGGAGGCTTCCTTGGTCAAGAAATGTTGTATTATAATGTACTTGCGTATTAGCTATAACCGTCACTATATAAGAATGAAAGGAGCCCGTAATGAAGTTAAACGCCAACGGCTTGAGTCATCTTGGTCTGAGAGTCACCAATCTGGCACGGGCGAAACACTTCTATGTTGACACACTCGGATGCCAATTGGTGAGGGAAACAGATGGAGGGATATTAGTCAACGTGTCTGGAATGATAGTTGCAATGCATGGGACCGACTCGTACTCTTCAAGCTATGATCACTTCGATCCATTTCGAGTCGGTCTGGATCATCTCGCTCTAGCTGTAGAAGACCCGAGCATCCTAGAAGACCTGAAGCGGGATTTAGATACGGCAGGGGTACGCAACAATGGGGTTGAGGAAGACCCGGAGACCCATGCCAAGTACATCAGCTTCTATGACCCTGATGGCATTGCGTGGGAGCTCTATTCGATTTCTGTAAACTAAGGGAAGAAACTCGGCATATTCGCGGTGTAAAATCCGGCATCATCTCGAAATCTGTCGACGAGGTCCCGGATCGCTCGCACTACTGCATCTGGGAGGTCCGTGTGGATGGTCGTGTGTCTGGCGTTTTCGATCTCACGGTACTCACCAAGCGGAACTGATTCAGCGAGTGCTGTATAGAGGACACGTTTCCCGTCGCAGGGCTTGTGAATTATTGCCAGGGTCGCCATTTGCCGGTCATCCATGCTTGCAAAAATCTGCATCACATCCACGGCTCACCTGGAGGAGAATCATGCGTGGGAACAGCGAGTTTACGACCCACAAATGTAGCCGTTCGTTGACGAAAATGCATTGATCCCTGTTGAAGGAACGGGTGGGTTCCGCTGAGATCGTGAAGGTGATCTTGCTCAATCATTGTGCGGGTTTGCTGAGCTAGATCGTCCGGGGTGTGAGCATTGGAGAGCCATTGATCAACCGCCTGGTCGAGGTAATCAGTAGAGACCTGTTCTACTTCCAGTCCACAGGTGGTGAACAGTGCCAGGAACGCGCTGATGGATAGCGCGCGTGCATGCGAGGGATCGCGAAGCTGCTCGAAGCGGTTTTGATAGGCAGCCCGCTCTGGATATTCGCTCACTACCAGGTCTTCGATCGCTACCAGACCCTGCGCGCGGCATACGCGCGCCATCTCAGCAAGTACGCGTTGCGGATCTTCGCAGTGATGAAGGGCAAAACGAGAGACGACAACATCAAATGCCTCCTCTCCAAAGGAAAGATGCTCAGCATCCCCCAGTTGAAAGCGCAGGTTCGTGAGTCCTCGTGACTGGCGCGTCCACTCTGCAATCGCAAGCGGTGCTTCAGTCAGATCGATACCCACTACCTCGCACCCAGCTTCCGCAAAAGCCAGAGCAACAAAACCTGGACCGGTAGCCACATCCAGGACGCGATCCTGTGGCTGGGGACGCACAACCTGTACGAGACGGATGAGTTGGGACTGGTCCGCGATCAAAGGATTCGCCGCATACGCCTGTGCCTGGTGCGTAAACTCCTGGCGAATCACCTCTTTGTGATCTGACGAGAATGATGAAAGCACAAACCCTCCAATTTCGCTTATTTCTCACGGTTGTCGCCTTACGCCGCCGGGAACGACATTGTATCACGTTATTTGTAACGTTCTCGTAACGCTGGGGCGTTACAATTAGCTTATGAACACGTATAGTCTGTACAACGATACGCGTACCTGAAAGCGGTAAGGAGCAGAAGCATGGCCGAGCAGCAATTCGTACAACCACCACCATTCTCCACACGTGTCTTCCAGTTTGCAGAGGCACAGCAGATCGGCACAGTCGTCAAAGAGTATCAAAGCAAAACTCTCATGAAGTCGATCCTTGGGGTTAGTCTGAACATTCTTGGGGGCATCTTTATTCTTTGGGGCGCCGGTATCGCTATGCTCGTTCACAGCCTTGATTCGGTCAGAGCAGGATTATTCCTGGCTACTGTTGGCCTTGTCGCCCTGAGCTACGGTTTCTACCTGACCCGTACTGCGTCCCGCAATAAGAGCGCGCGCATCTTTGTGGGAACAGATGGACTGATGCGCGTCAAAGGGGATCAGGCCGAGATCATTCGCTGGGACCAGGTTGCAGAAATACAGCAACTGTTTGTTCGATCTCAAAGCAATTACTTTCTGAGGGCCTATCTCCTGCTCCGGCGCGACGGCTCGGTTCTGGCCATCGAGAGATCCTATCAAGATTTCAAAGAGCTTGGCAAGGCCATCGAGGATGAAGTGACTCGCCGTCTGCTCCCTGAAGCGCTTGCCGCCTACACTACGGGCGGCCCGGTGAGCTTTGGCGCGATCCAGGTCAGTTCACAAGGGATACTTGTGCAGAAGCAGAATGGGCCAAAGACACTTGCCTGGAACGAGTTCAATGGCTATCAAGTGTACGACGGTCGAGTGAAAATAAAAAAGCTCGATGCCCGCCGCGTCTGGGAGACGCTCCTAATCCCGCAGGTCCCCAACCTCTGCGTGCTCCGGGCGCTCACACAGCAGATCACGAATGAGGCAACGCCTGCCAATGGTTAGCGCGCAATCGCGCGGTAGCGCTCGAACAGCCAGTCGATGAACATTTTAGAAAACGCCGGATCATCGTCGACCTGTTTGTAGAACTTGAAATAGCTATCGATCATGGCTTGCCAGGGCTTGTGAATTTTTGCAACACAACCTGCGCCGGGGCCAGGAATTTGAGTCGTGGCTGCAGGCCGTTGAAGCCAGCCATATCTCGCAATTGTCTGGCATTGCTCACAGCTTGCTCAAAGATAAGGATGCCGTCGTGGCTGGACTGACTCTCTCCTACAGCAATGGACCTGTCGAGGCGCAGTCCACAAGCTCAAATTGGCCAATCGCTCTATGTTTGGCCGCGCCAAACTTCCGCTGTTACGACAAAGCTTGCTTCACGCGGCCTGATTTGGATAGCCTGTTTTCCTCTTCTGTTCGTGTTTCCTGTTTCTCCTCGAAGTCACCTCTCACCAACTTCTGCAAGAACCGATGTCCCCGGCTTTTTTGTCATTGGGAGCAAGCAGTGAGGTTCACTTCTTTTGGGGATGAGCCCTTCTAATGATCGCTTAACACTAAGACCTGCTGGAGTGAAAATGAGCCGGAATTTTCCCCGCTAAGCTGAAAACGGTGCTTCTCGTTTAAGGTTCTGGAGTTTTTCTGCTTCGTCTCTTTTACATAACGATACAATGTCGAGCGAGAGATCCCAAACGTTGAGCAAATCTCCGGAATAGAATGGTTCGGGTCAGCAAAGAGGCGTCGAGCAAGAGCCACTTTGCCATTGATGGCCAGTCTCCTTAGTCTGCCACCGACTCGTCCCCTTGCACGAGCAGCAGCCAGGCTAGCATTTGTTCGATCACGAATAAGATCGCGTTCAGACTCGGCCAGTGCTCCCATCACATGAAAAATCAGCTTGCTGCCAGGCGTACTGATATCGATATTCTCCGTAAGGCTGATAAAATCTACATGCGTTCTTTGAGGGTGTTGAGCGTCTCGATGAGATCTTGAAGGGAGCGCCCCAAGTGGTCGAGCTTCCAGACGACCACTGTATCATCCGACTGCGCAAATGCCAGGAATTACCTCCAAACCTTTGCGCTCGAATTTGGACCCGGTCATTTTATCGCTTAAATACTTCTCACAGCCCGCTTCTTTCGACGCATCTCTCTGTAACGCCTCGTTTTGCTCTTGCTTGGAGACCCGGATATACCCATCTTCATAGAACCTCCGCTATTTATGTCATTACTCATCTTGTGTGAAAGAAACTGAGGCTTTGATTTTGACACATTTTTTGAGACAGATCAAGAAGCCATGCCACGCTCGCGGAGGGGATGCGCTACTCCCTACGATTAGCTGAGCAAAATGTGTCAGAAAACGGCCGATTTTGCAGCTCATCACTGTTCCCTGAGCGTGCTTTCGTGATAGACCAGAACATTCTCTTTAAGGAATATACCTTGACAAGTATATTCCTTTTCGGGTATAATAGAACTATGAAAACGCTATGGGCTGCTCTGATGGAGCCAAACCGCTTACACATTGTCGAACTGTTGCGCGATGGC
>JACZCU010050916.1_pt1 | contig 33305 bp, 26 predicted proteins | sample 8641851 | NCBI WGS metagenome assembly JACZCU01 (sample SAMN15324605, study PRJNA640507) | soil metagenome | isolation source: monocropping sugarcane control | place: China: Luxin town, Laibin City, Guangxi Province | collected 2019-07-25 | depth 10cm m | reverse complement strand
GCGCACGAGGCGCGACCACGCGTTCGGCACATCGCCGGTCCAGCGATCGTTCTCCTCGAGCCGCACCTCGAGCGCCGCGACGGAACGGTCATCATGCATGCGCGCGAACGACGCACGCGCGGCTTCGAACGCCGCTTTCGCGCGATCAAAACGGCGACGGCTCGTCTCGATCGTTCCGTCGTTCCACGAACACTGCGCAATGACGCTCGGGTATCGTGAGACATCGGTGCGGGCCACGACCTCTGCACAAAGCGAGAGCGCGCGGTCCGCATCTTTCTTATAGATGTACAACGTCGCGATGAGAACGCGCGCACGCGCTGCAAGCGGCAACCCGAGAGACTCCATCGCGACCGCGGAAGAGTTGAGTAACGGCAGCGCTTCGTCGTAGCGATAATCCGCCTGTGCTTTTCTTGCTTCGCCGAACGCAACGAGCGCTTCACGCGCGCGGGCACTCTGCTTCGGATCGAGTGCGATGATCCGCGCGATCGTGTCGCTCGCGACAAAATCGCCACTGACCTTCGCCACCGCGCTCGCCATGCGACGCACCTTGTCGAGCGCATCGGCGTCACCCGCACCCCACGCGGGAAGCAGTTCCTCCTCGACCACGACTCGCGCAATCCCTGAGCTTCGATCGACGGCTCGCAAGATCGCGTCGTCGTTCGCGGAATCGCCGATCGCCGCGAGCAACGCGGCCTTCGCGGAGTCACGTGGCTCCGGTCGCGACGCCGCAATCGCGTTCATGCGCGCGTGCGCTTCCGGCACCCACGCCGAATCGCGATCGATCGACAGGTACTCGCGCCACGCGGCGAGTGCGGCATCGTGTGCGCCGATTTCCGAAAAGACGAGCGCGCGATTCCACGCGATTTCCGGAGTCTTGGCGAGCTCCCACGCGCGCGCGATCACATTCGTAGCCGCCAGCAGATCCGTGCTGTCGGTGCCGTTGGCGCGCTCGATGTACGCCGCCGCGAGATCGCACAATGTCGCGGCGTCGGCGGATTGCTGAATGGCGCGCGAAAGATCGCGGCTTCCGGTCTCACGGCGGAGTGCGTCCTCGAGCGCAATCACAGCACGCTCGGTCTCGCCACTGACGAGATGCGCGATACCCGCATCATGCAATGCGGTGGAATCGGCGTGCGCCGCACGAATGACACGAGACGCGGCAGTGGTCAGTGGCAGCATCTCGCCGGCAGATGGATCGTCACCGCGATGCACGCCGCCTAACGGACGATGCGCAAACCCGCCACTGAGTCGCGCAGCGACGGTGCGGTACGGCATTGCATCGGCGGCGCGGACAAGAGGGCCGAGTCCGTGTTGACGCACGGACAGCCAGACGGCCGCGACCGCACTGACGCCGATCGCGGCCGCAACCCAGGTCTTCCATCGCACGATCGCAATCATGAAGAGCCAAACCTGTCCTTAGAGACGCGGAGCCCGGCGATGTGTGATTCTGCTTTTAAGGATTTGTGTAAGACAGGATAACGCGAGGTCAGGAGTTCGCGCAGTCCGGACAGACGTTCAGTTCGCGCACGATCTCGAAACCGCGGCCACCGGCGTCGTCGGGCCTAATGCCCTTCTTGTTTTTGCGATTCGCTCCGGGGCGGCGCGGATAAATCACCGGGCGGGTTTCGGCGATGAGACGAGTGACGGGGACGTTAGGCGGGACGAGGTTCTGGCAACGCTCACAACGAAACATTTCCTCAGCAAATCGTTCGACTCCGCGCTTGCTGAAGGCGCGCGAGTGTGCTGACAAATGGGAAGAGTGATGGAGGGAAACGGGGGCGATGCTTACGTCTGCATGCGTGGCGGCCGAATCGAGGCGACCGCACCCTCGGTGAAGTGGGCGTCAGGATAACACGCGACTCGTTTACGGTTGCGCCTCAGTCACGCGCGTATCCGTCGCGACCCAGTTCAACTCCCACGTCTTCCCACCATCATCGGAAAACGACTGTTCGAAGCGGCACGAGTCAGGACTCATTTTGATGATCACGAACTTCACGAAAATCATGCGCTCGCCGAGTTTTTCGTGCGAGAAGAATTCGCCGCGCGCGCCGGAGAACTCGCCAATCGTCGGCGTGGTCAGTTCACCATTCGCCAGGTTTGCGAAATTCAAGCTCCATTGACGCGCCGCGGGATTGTAGAGACGAAGACTGATCCCTTCGAACCTGCCGTTCGGACCGTCTGCAATGAGCTCGACGAGATTGCCGCGGCCATTGCCAATCGGTCGCACGACCGTCGTGCCGTTCATCTCGACCCAGGTCGTGGAACCGGTGAGCGGTTTCACGAGCCGGCGAACGTGCGTCCGCCACGTGCCGATCTCGAAATCGAAATCGTGTTGTCCGTCTTTCGCCGTCTGCGCGAATGACGAGAACAACGGCAGCAGCGCGAGGACAGCGACGAGGTGATAGGCGCGAGTTTTCATCGCGTGTACGGTCACTGGAAAGTGGTACACGCTCAATAGCCATTCGACGCGATTTCCGCATGACCACTCATTTACGCGGAATTGCCTGCAGCATGCTGACGCGATTGCCTTCCGTGTCGACGAACGAGACGTACTGTCCGATGCCCGGGATTTCCATCGGCTGGCCGAGGACCTTGCCGCCGGATGCGGAGACTTGCTGCATCGAGGCGTGAATGTCGTCGACAGAGATCACCACGGATGGATATTGCGCGGGCCAGTCGGGCTTCTTCGGAAAGAATCCGCCATTGATCGCACCACGCTGCTTCGGACCGTTTTCATCGCTCTGGGTGGTGGTCACGACGACGTAGTCGCCCATCTCCTGTCCTTGTGGCTGCGTCTTCCATCCAAAGACCTTCGCATAGAACTCCGACATCCGTTCCAGATCCTCGGCCGGCATTTCGAAATGAACGACAGGATTCATTTTCTGATTCATGATGCCGGAGGCGTGCAGAAACGGGGCCGCGAGTTGATTTAGATCGCTGGCTGCGAAATGCGCCGAACCGCTCAGATACAACGTTACGCGCTTCGGTTCGAAGTCGCGCGGCGCGACGTGACCCGCACCGCGCTGGCGCAGTCCCGGGCGCTTCAGTGCCGCGACGAAACCGGGCGCGGCCAGCTTCAAGGCGCGCTCGTAAATCGTCTCGCCCGCTGATCTGACATTCGATCAACCTCGTTGACCTAAGCTCCCGCCGGAAATGACTCCTGAAATGGGCAAAATCACCCGTCGGAATCTGTGGCGAATTGCGCCAAATGGGTACGCAAGGATCCGGAAAGTAGACCACCTGCTGACGAACGAGCAGTTGAGGGCGTAGCGCACGACTGTAACAAATGGCCACGGGAAGTTTGCACAGAGTGGTGGATTGACTCATCCCTCGCGAGACACCATCGCTGGCGTTGTCGAAGGAGCGCTGACTTGAAACGAATCTTCTTGCTAATCCTCACGATCGCCCTCACCTGTACTCTCCTTGCGGCCCCTCCCGAACCGAATCCGAAGCTGAAGGAACTCCAGTATTTCGTTGGCCATTGGACTTGTACGGGTACGGCGTTTCCTTTCATGGGCATGCCGGAGCATAAGACGCACGCCACGATTGACGGCGGCTGGGTCATGAACGATCACTGGCTGCAGTTTCACTACACGGAGTCCGAGACTGCGAACAACCCTGCGCCGGTCGAGGTTCAATACCACTGGGGTTGGAATGAGCAGACTAAGACGTTCGCATCGAGCGCGGTCGACAACGGAGGCGGCCACTTCGTCCAGGATTCGCGTGGCTGGGATGGCGACAAGATAACGTTCGAGGGCGACATGCACATTGGTGGGACGACGATGCGGTTCCACGACGTCTTCACGAAAGTGGGCGACTCGTCGCTTGTTCACAAAGGCGAGGCAGTGATTGAGGGAAAGTGGACGAAGCTCGATGAGGAGACCTGCTCCAGGTAAGGGGCGCTATCGTTATGAACGCGGCCAGGTTTTAGTCATGGCACTTGCAGTTTGTTCATTGTCGCGTCAGCGGCACTCGCTGCACGCGCCGTGCAGCGCGCGACTTCGTCGCGCGGCCCTGGCGCTGCAGCTTAATGCGTGCTCTCGTTAGGCCGCGCTCAACGGGATCTTGATATGCACAACGGTTTATTGCTTTGGTCCTGCTCGACCATGAGCGCGCAGGCCTGAACGCTGAGCAGACCGACAACTGAGTTGGTTAAACTGCGATCCAACAAGGAGCGACCATGCGAGAACTACTCGTTGACTTCATCACCTCGCTCGATGGCTACGCGTCAGCAGCGGGCTGGCCGGGCTGGTGGGGCTTGCAGGGACCCGAGTACCTTGCGTGGCTCGAGCAGCAGCCTGAGGTCACGTATCTGATGGGTGCGAACACTTACCGGCAGATGTCCAGCTTCGCTGCCGGTGAAACACCAGAGGGAACTGACGCGTTCACCGCCGACGAAGAGGCGTCGGTCAGTGGCCTCACCGGCGCGTCGAAGGTCGTGTTCTCGTCCACGCTCGACGCGCCTCTCACCTGGGCTAACAGCACGCTCATTCGCGGCAATGCCGTCGATACCGTTCGGGCGATGAAGGAGGAAGGCTCGGGACTCCTGAGCACGCTCGGAAGCCTGACCTTATGCCGGTCGCTCTTGCGAGGTGGTCTCGTCGATCGGTTCCGAGTCGTGATTTTCCCGGTGATCACAGGCGCCTCGGGATCAGAACGCATCTACGACGGGTACCCCGATGTCGCGCTCGATATGATCGATAGTCGAACGTTCGACGGCCGCATCCAACTAGTCGAATACCGTCCCCGCGTACTAGACCACGCACCTCTTGCCACAACCGGAGAGCCGCGGAACTAGAACCTCAGATCAGAGTACGTTCCCTTCGCCGGTGCGGCGACACTAGGTCGGCCAGCAACGGCCGATCTCGAATTGCGCGACGCGCGACTTCGTGAATCCCGACAGATGCACGTGATGGTTCAACCCTTCACTGACGAAGCGGCCGTGCTGCAGGACGCTTTCCGTACTCACGACGCCGTGCTGAAGAAACAGGCCATGGGACGTGAACGCGAACTCGGGAGACAGAACCGCGAGCGAATCGTCGAAATAGACGTGCTGCCTGATTGGGTGGCCGCGGTCAGAACGCCCACGACAAAAACGCATCGGCACTGTGGCGAACCAATTCGCCGCCGATCCGAGCCTCGAGTTGATTCAGATCGCTGGCCGCGTCATCGGAGTACGCGCAGATGTCGAAATGCGCCGAAGCGCTCAGATACAAGGTCACGCTCTTCGGCTGAATACGCATCGCACGCAGCGTGTAGATCCACTGGCGCATGGCGCGCACACGTGATTGTTCAACCCTTCACTGACGAAGCGACCATGCTGCCGGACGCGTTCCGTAGTCACGATGCCGTGCGGAGGCATCCCGTGAAGAAACAGACCGCCGGACGTGAACACGAACTCGGGAGATAAGACAGCGAGCAGATACGGCGAATCGTCGAACGTCAGCTTTCGATGTGTCCCCGAAGCGAGGCGCGCGACCTCCGGCCACGTGACTCGCCGGCCGAGAGAAACTCCGCTGACGTAACGCTTCACATCGGATGGTGCAAATGTCGCTTCGCTGATCCGAACTTCGATCCTCACACGCCAAACCTCAACGACAGCCACAGTTCCCGAGGCTTCGCATTCCACCGGACCACCACCCAGCCCTGATCCGGATCCATCCCTTCGGCACACGCGAGGAACTCGTACGTTCCATTCGGCAATTCATCGAACGCGAATCGGCCATGCGCATCCGTCGTCGTCTCGTAAATGCGCGCATCGTCTTTTCGCCTAACGATCACACGCGCGCCCGAAAAATAAGCCGTCTCATCCTCGCGCACCACGACGACACCAGCCAGCCGCCGAGACTCGAGAGCCCGATACGACTCGACGATGTGCGCATTGCACGACGCGGAGCGCAAAAGCCGTTCAGCCCAGGGCGGTTCTGCAGGAACTGTCGTGCGGCAACCCGACAATGAGAACGCTGCAGCGCAACAAACGATTACCGCGAAACGCATGACATCGATCCTACACCGCATGTTCATGCTCTTCCCGCGCACGCGCGTCTCTCCTTACCGTGTGCACACGCAGTCGATCCGCCTCGACGATCAACCGAAATAGACGTGCTGCCTGATTGGGTGGCCGAGGAGTGTGCATGGGTTCGGGTCTCTCTCGTACGTTCATTGGCGTTCTCATTCTTCTGATCGCATCACCGATCTTCGCGGCGACATTCACCGTCGACACCGACGGCTCCTCGACCGACATCACCATCAACGGCACCTGCGCCGCGACCGGCGGCGGCTGCACTTTGCACGCGGCCATTCAGGAAGCGAATGCGACTCCCGGCGCCGACACCATTCAGTTCTCCATCCCCAGCGTCACCATCACCGCATCGCTGCCGCAGATCCTCTTCCCCGTCACCATCGACGGCGGCGGGTCGCGCACGCAGCTCATTGGCGGACCGGGACTAAATGGCATCACGCTCACCGCGGGTGCGGGAAGCAACACACCCGGCGGCGGCTCGACGATCGAGAGCCTCATCATCACCAACATGGGCGGCGCCGGCATCTCGATCATCGGCGGCGGCAACACGGTACACAACTGCTACATCGGCACCGATGGCACGAACGCACTGCCGAACAACGGCGCCGGCATCTCCATCACCACTCCCGCCCTCGGGCCGTTCGCACAACTCAGCGACATCAACACCGTCGCCGGCAACGCCATCGGCGGACCGAGCGCGGGACAAGGCAACGTCATCTCCGGCAACACCGGAGTGGGCATCGACATCTTCGCCGAGCGCACCGTCAAGAACATTGTTCAGAACAACATCATCGGCCTCAATGCGACGCAAAGCGCCGCGCTACCGAACGGTGGTCACGGCATTCAGATCAGCGGCAACGCCTTCGCGAACACGATCGGTCCGGCCAACATCATCGCCGGCAACACCGCGCCGGCCGCGGACGGCATCAACATCAGCGGCGCCGTCTGGCAGGCGAACATCGTCACCGGCAACGTCATCGGCGGCAATCTCTTCGGCGACGACTACGGCAATGGCCTCTCCGGCATTCGCATCGAGACCACGAAGTACGACCCGAGCGTGACCTGGACGACCGAAGCCAGTTCGAACTCGATCATCTTCAACAACGAACACGGCATCTTCATCACCAACGCCGCGACCGCGGTCTGGGCGCACGGCAACTACATCGGTGTGCTCAACAACGGCACCACCGACAACGGCAACGCGATCGATGGCATTCGCATCACCACCGCGGGCAATCAGATCGGCGGTACAGGGCCGGGACAACGCAACGTCATCTCCGGCAACGACGACTGCGGCATTCGCCTGCAGAGCGGCAGCGCGACCGACAACGTGATCTACAACAACCTCATCGGCCGCGACAGCCTCAACGTGCAGAACATCCCCAACACCAACGACGGCGTGTTCATCACGAACAGCGCGGGCAACAACACCATCGGCGGCAGCGGCGTGGGCGAGGCCAACATCATCGCCGGCAACGGCCGCCACGGCATCAAGCTGTACAACGCATCGTCGTCGAACTTCATCACCGCGAACTCGATCTGGTCGAACGGCGTCCTGACCGCGACGGGACTCGGCATCGATCTCGATCAGGTCGACAACGGCAAAGACTCGACGACGAACGCGACGCCGGGCGTCGATCCCAACATCCTCTATTCGAACTGGGGACAGAACGCGCCGGTCATCACGAACAGCGGCAGCAACGTGCCGCAGTACGATCCATCGACCGGCAACACCGTTGTGCCGTACACGCTCGAAACCGCACCAGGAACGCCGGTGCGACTCGAGTTCTTCGCGAACGACACCGCGAATCCGAATGACTCCGGCGAAGGCAAAACATACCTCGGCACCGCGACGATCATCACCGCGGGCGACGGTACGTTTTCGAGCTCGACCTCCGTCGTACCGGTCGTTCCCATCGATACGCGCAGCAAATTCATCACGATGACGGCGACGACGATGCAACCCATCGATCCTCCCGGTCCGTCGAACACGGGTGCCGCCAACAACACGTCGGAATTCTCGAACGCCGTGCTCGCCCCGAATCCCGGCAAAGTGCAACTCAGTTCCGCGACGTACAACGTCGGCGAGGCCGGACCATTTGTAACCATCACGGTTACACGGACCGGCGGCTCCGACGGCACGGTCACGATCGACTCCATGACCTCGAGCGACACTGCCGACGCCGGCTTCGATTTCACGGCGACGAGCAACACGCTCACGTTCAACGACGGCGAAACATCGAAGACCTTCGACGTGCCGATCACCGACGACACAATTTATGAAGGCAGCGAGACGTTCAACATTCTGCTGACGAATCCGCAGAACTACGTCGAGATCGGAACGCCGTCCTCCGCGGTCGTGACGATCAACGACAACGATTCGCAGCCGTCGATGAGCATCGACAACGTCACGCTCGCGGAAGGCGATGCGGGCACGACGAACTTCGTCTTCACCGTTGCGCTCTCGAACCTCAGCGCGTTCGGCGCGAGCGCCACGGTCAATACCGCGGATGGCAGCGCGACGCTTGCGAACAACGACTACGCGGCGATCGTCAATGGCAACGTCACGATTCCGGCAGGCTCGCTCACCGCGAACGTCACGGTGCCGGTCAATGGTGACGTGAATGTCGAATCGAACGAAACGTTCACCGTGAATCTCACCGGCATCACCGGCGCGAGCGCGGGCACGACGACGGGCACGGGCACGATCACGAACGACGACAATCCGCAGCCGACGTTCTCGATCGACGACGTCTCGCTCAACGAAGGCAACGCGGGAACGACGGCGTTCTCGTTCACCGTCTCGCTCACGCCCGCCGCTGCATCGACGGTCAGCGTCGACGTCGCCACCGCGAACAACACCGCGACGGCAGGCAGCGATTACACGACGAAATCGCAGACGCTCACGTTCCTCGCGGGCCAGGTTAGTCAGACGTTCGCCGTCGATGTGAACGGCGACACGACGTTCGAAGGCAACGAATCGTTCGACGTGAATCTCACCAACGCATCGGCAGGCACGATGATCGGCGATGCAAGCGGCAGCGGCACGATTCAGAACGATGACCTGCTGCCGAGCATCAGCATCAACGACGTCTCGCAACTCGAAGGCAACGCGGGCACGACGAACTTCGTGTTCACGGTCTCGCTGTCGAACCCGAGCTCGCAGACGATCACGGTCGATTTCGCAACGGCGAACGGCAGCGCGACCGCGCCCGGCGATTACGCGAGCAACGCGAACACGCTCACGTTCGCACCGGGCATCACCACGCAGCCGATCACGATCGCGGTCGTTGGTGAAACGACGAACGAATCGGACGAGACGTTCACCGTGAATCTCGCGAATGCATCGAACGCGACGATCCTCGACAACAGCGGCACGGGCACGATTCAAAACGACGACTCGCCGACGCCGACGTTCAGCATCAACAGCGTCGCGCAGAGCGAAGGGAACTCGGGTTCCGCGGCGATGACGTTCACGGTCTCGCTGAGTCCCGCGGCCGCGTCGACGGTGAGCGTCACGGCGACGACCGCGGACAACACCGCGAACGCGGGCAGCGATTACACGACGAGCTCGCAACTCCTCACGTTCAACGCGGGCGAAACGACCAAGACCTTCGCTGTCCCGATCCTCGGCGATACGACCTTCGAGTCGAACGAATCATTCACCGTCAATCTCACCGGCAACAGCGCCGGTACGGCCCTCGGCGCGTCGTCCGGCACCGGCACGATCAACAACGACGACACGCAGCCGTCGATCTCGATCAACGACGTCACGCAGCTCGAGACGAACGGCAACACGAACTTCGTGTTCGACGTGACGCTGTCGAACGCGAGCTCGCAAACGATCACGGTCAACTTCGCGACGGCCGACAACGGCGCAACCGCGGGCAGCGACTACACGATGACGAGCAACACGCTGACGTTCAACGCCGGCGAAGTGGCGAAGCAGATCACGGTGGTGGTCACGGGCGATACGACCGATGAACCGAACGAGCAGTTCTTCGTGAATCTCAGCGGGCCGTCAAACGCAACGCTCGCCGATGCGCAGGGCATCGGTACGATCATCAATGATGATTCGCCGACACCGACGTTCTCGATCGACAGCATTTCGCAGAATGAAGGGAACGCCGGCACGACCGCGTTCAACTTCACGGTCACGCTCTCGCCGGTGTCCGCGTCCGCGACGAGTGTGAATGTCGCGACGTCGAACGGCACCGCGCTGATTCTCGACGGCGATTACATTTCGAATTCGACGACGCTCAATTTCCCAGCGAATTCGCCGTCGCAGCAGTTCACGGTGTTCGTCAACGGCGACACGAAGTTCGAGCCGAACGAGACATTCACCGCGACGCTGACATCGCCGTCCGCGGGCACGCAGCTCGGACTCGCAAGCGGCACCGCGACGATCACGAATGACGATGCGCAGCCGTCGATCTCGATCAACGACGTATCGCAGAACGAAGGCAACGCGGGCACGACGAACTTCCCGTTCACGGTCTCGCTGTCGAATGCGAGCTTCCAGACGATCACGGTCGATTACGCAACCGCGAACGGCAGCGCAACCGCGGGCAGCGATTACGCCGCGACGAGCGGCACGATCACGTTCAATTCCGGCGAGACGTCGAAGCCGCTGCCGGTTTCGGTGAATGGCGACGGCACGATCGAAGGAAACGAGACGTTCGTCATCAATCTCACGAATCCGACGAACGCGTCGATGCTCGATGCGCAAGGCACCGGCACGATCGTCGAGGATGACAGCGCGATGCCGTCGTTCTCGATTGCGAATGTCACGCTGAACGAAGGCAACAGCGGTACGACGTCGTTCACGTTCACGGTCACGCTTTCACCGACCGCGGGCAGCACGACAACGGTGCAGGCGACGATCGCCGACGGCACCGCAACGTCAGCGGACGGCGATTTCGTCGCGCTGGCGCCGGTGACGCTGACGTTCAACGCGGGCGTCGCGACGCAGCAGGTCACCGTGAACGTGAACGGCGATACGAAGCTCGAGAACGATGAGACGTTCACGGTGACGCTCGGCTCGAACAGCGCGGGCACGACGATCGGCAGCGGAACGGCTACCGGCACGATCACGAATGATGACGCGCAGCCGCAGATGCTGATCAGCGACCCGTCGCAGTTCGAAGGGAACAGCGGCACGACGGCGTTCCTGTTCACGGTGACGCTGTCGAATCCGAGCGCGTTCCCGATCACGGTCAACTACTTGACCAGCAACGGGACGGCCACGGCGGGCAGCGATTACACGACCACGAGCGGCACGCTGACGTTCCCTCCGGGCTCGACGACGCAGACGATCACGGTGCTCGTGAACGGCGATCTGCTGAACGAAGGCAGCGAGACGTTCTTCGTGACGCTGAGCAACGCGTCCGGCGCAACGATCTCCGACGCGCAGGCGACGGCCACGATTCAGAATGATCCCGAGGACGCCGCAGCAACGGCAACTGTGCCGATGTTAGGCGCGCGCGAGCTGGCGCTGCTCGCGATCGCACTGGCAGTCGTCGCGATGACGATCATGAAACGCTAACGAAGTGGAGCGCCGGCGACCTCGCCGGCTGAGCACGCGGCGTCCCGCCGCCGGCGCTCCCTTTATTCGAACAGTTCAAACGGCTCGTCGTGCTTCACGTCCTCGACCCACCCTTCATCCACCATCTGCTGCTCGACGATGCTCAGTCGCGAGATGCGTCGTGAGATCGCAACCGCGAGCGACACGCCGAGCATCAGCGGCACGACGAGCTCGTAGTCGCGCGTCAGCTCGACGACGATCAGCACGGCCGCGATCGGGCTGCGCAGCAGTCCCGCGAAGAACGAGCCCATGCCGAGGAGCGCGTACGCTTTCGGATCGATGCGCATCGAGGGAAACAGATCGTGCGCGCCGTGCCCGATCGCCGCGCCGAGCGCGCTGCCGATGAAGAGCGACGGCGCGAATGTTCCGCCGAGCACGCCGGCGCTGATCGCAATCACGAATGCGATCAACTTCACGAAGAACGCGAGACTCGTCGCGCTGAAACTTCCGCCGCCGCTGAGCCAGTACGAAACGGAGTCGTAGCCGACGCCGAGAATGTTCGGCGAGAGCAATCCCGCGGCACCGACGAGCAATCCGGCGAGCGACGCGCGCAGCACCATCGACGGCATCACCGCGGCCCAGCGCCGTTTGAGTCGATGCGCGAGCGCGATCGCCAGTCCCGAGGCGATGCCCGCGATGATGCCGGCCATCGCGAAGCCGAGCATCTCGCGCGCATCGGTCCACGTCGAGAACGGCGCGACCAGCAGCGGCCGGCCGCCGGTGAGCATCTTCTCGACGACGGCCGCGGCGACCGCGCCGACGAGCACACCGCCGAGGAGTCCGCGATCCGAAGTCCCGATCACTTCTTCGAGCGCGAACACGACGCCGGTGATCGGCGTGTTGAAGATCGCGGAGATGCCGGCCGCGGTGCCGATCGGAATCATCGCGCGAATGACTTTTTTCGGCAGTCGCAGCAGATGCGCGAGCCCGGCCGAGAGTCCGCTCGCGACGACGACGATCGGTCCTTCGGGGCCGAGTGGTGCGCCCGCGCCGAGGGACAGCGGCGTGGCGATGAAGGTCGTGGCCACGGTGCGCGGGCCGATGATACGCGCGTCGTCGGTGTCGTACGCCATGCGCACGCGCGCAAGATTCGCACCGGCCGCGCGCGGCACGAATCGCCGAATCGACCACGCGAGAACCGCGAACATCGCCGCGGGCGTGACGATGACGAACACGACGCGCCACGGCTCGGGCAATTCGAGCGCGCGGCCGATCAGCAGTTCGCGCGCGAGCTCGACGTAACGATGAAAGGCCGCGGCGACCAGACCGGTGAATGCACCCGCTCCGATGAGCGTGAGCAACACGAATCGCCGCGGCAGGGACTGCAGATGATCAACGAACCGGGACATCGATGGGATTCAATTCATTTGAATCCCATATTTGTTCCGAGCCCGGGCGCTTCACTGGCAATCGAGATGATTGCACCCGCACTTTCCTTCGCTCGTCCGCCCACTACGACACGCCTCGGAGCAAAACCCATCGCTCTGTAATTCGTGTCCGTGGCAGTTGCAGCCGTCGTGTTTGCATTTGGTGTCGCTCATGGACTATGTCCTCCGCAAACACGACGGTGCAAGGTTCGTGCGTCAGCCGCGCGTGCGTGCGAGCTCGGCCGCCACTTCCTCGAGGTGGTCGTAGCTCAGGCCGGCACCGTACTCCATGCCGCTCGACAGCACGCCGTCGCGAACATCCTTCGACGGATACAACGCCGTGACGTTCATGCGCGTCTTGCCGTTCTCTACCGTCAGTTCCGTCGTGACGATGGATTCGACATCAGGGAACGGTTCAAAGATCTCGGTGAAGACAAGACGAGCCGGCGGTGCGATCTCGCGATAGACGCCGTAGAAGTTGGCGCTCTGCCCGTCCGGCGTTCGATTTTCGAAGCGCCACGCGCCGCCGACGCGAAGATCGACCTCGCACACCGGGACCGAGTAGCCCTCGCCGAGGTTGCCCCACCAGCGGCGAATGTGCTCGGGCTTCGTCATCACTTCGAAGATCAGCTCGCGCGGTGCATCGAAGAGTCGCGTGAGCGTGATCTCGCGCTCCGACGGCGTCGTGACTTTGAACGTCTTGCTATTTGCGGCGGTCGTGACGGGCATGCTTCTTCTCCTTTTTTTTCTTCTTCGGTTTTGCGTTCAGTTCGTCGAGGTAATCGTCGAGACGATCGAGGCGCTGCTCCCAGATCTCGCGATAGCGCTCCGCCCACTCGACCACTTCCCTGATCGGCGCGGGCCGGATACGGCACGGACGCCATTGCGCCTCGCGTCCTTTCGAGATGAGCCCGGCGCGCTCGAGCACCTGCAGATGCTTCGACACCGCCGCCATGGTCATCTCGAATGGTTCCGCGAGCTCGCTGACGGAGCACTCACCTTTCGCGAGTCGCGCGAGCATCGCGCGCCGCGTCGGGTCCGCAAGCGCCGCAAACGTGAGACTAAGTTGATCTCTCGACATCATCATTCAACCTTTCGGTTGATTAACAATCTGGTTGAATACGAACCGAATGTCAAGAGGGGCTCGAAAAAACGGAACTACGATCGATACAGCGCGACGTGCGCGAGTGCGGCATCGCGCGCGCTCGGCAGTTGCGTGGGGATTACTGGTCTCTCGCGATGCCCGATCAGCGTGCGCAATCCTTCGGCGCCACTCTCGAGCGGCGTGAGGAATCCGCCGCCGTGCTCGCGAATGCGTTCGGCAATGGCGCCGAGGTCGAAGGCGGCGACGGGCGTGTTCGCGAGCCACGATTCCGTCAGCACGAGACTGTGCGTTTCGGGCCAGATCGACGGGATCACCGTGAGGCCGATGCGATGCTCCGCGAGTAACGATGGCAACTCGCCCGCGCGGTAGTAGCCGTGAACGTGTACGTTGCGACGCGCGCGCAACGGCATCAGCAGATCTGCATCGCCACCGCCGAAGATGTGCCACTCCTCGTCGTCGCGAAGGAGTTGCGGCAGCAGATGCGCGCCCTTGTGCCGCTTCACGGCGCCGACGTACGCGATCGCAGCGCTGCCGGGATTTGCGTGCGGTGCAACATCGCCGATCGACGGTTCGATGACGTGCGCGTGCGACAACGGCAGGTCGAACAACTCGCGATGTTTTTCGAGCAGGAACCGCGAGGGGAAGATCACGGCCTTCGCGCGTTGCAACAACTCGCGACTGAGAGCGCGTCGTGCCATCACGTCCTGCGACGGCATGCACGCGGCGCAGCGCGCGGCATCGCGCGAGTAATCGCAAAAGCGCTGCCGCGGTTCTTCGAGCAAATGCGGATTCGTGCAAAACAGTGAGAAGTCGTGGATGCTGACGATGAGCGGGATGCCGCGATTCATCAACGCCGCAAGCGGCGCATCAGCGGTGTTCTCGAGATGAATGAGCTTCGCGCCGGTGATTCGCAGCGCTTCATCGGGATCGGTGATGGCGCAGCGGTGATCGCCGAGGTCGAGACCGTTAGGGTGGAGCAGTGCGACGTTGCGCAGCGTGCGCTCGTGCTGCAATCGCGCGCGCAGTTGCACCTGCACGCCCCCGAATCGCGGTGCGATCGGCCACGGCAAAACGTTGAGCACATCCGCGCGTTCGTACGGCGCGCGGCGCATGCGCATCGCGCGATCGACCAGCGCTTCATCGACGCGCTCGCGCGTTCGCCGCATCGCCGATGCGAATCCTTCCGCACGAATCACGCGCGTCAGAATCATCGCCGCACCACGCTCTCGTAGACCTTCGCGATCTCGCGCGCATGCTCGTCGCTGCGCTTCGGTACCGGCAGTTCCTCGCGCCAGCGATCGAGGATCGATGGATCGTCGACCACGCGTCGCATCACGGCACGCAACGCATCGACATCGTTCGGCGGCACGAACGCGCCCGCCTGCATTTCCGACAGCGCACCGCCTTCGCTCGCGATCACCGGCACGCCGCACACCATCGCCTCGCGCGCGGCGAGTCCGAACGATTCGAGGCCGATCGACGGAACGAGCAACACATCCATCGACGCGAACAACTGCGCTTTTTCTTTGTCGCGAAATGCGCCGCGCAGTTGGATGCCGTTCACTGTGCGCAACGATTCCGCGTACTCCGGCGCCGCGTTCGGATTGCCCCACACATGCAGTTCTGCTTCGTCGCTCGTGAATCCGCGCATCGCTTCGGCGGCGACGTGTACGCCCTTGTGCGGCAGGATCGCGCCGACCATTCCGAAGCGAATCGGGCGCTGCGCCGGCACGCGATCGATGTTCGGCGCGATGAGATCGATGCCATACGGAATCACGTGAAATGGCGTCGATTTCGGGAGCACGTCCGCGTAGTCATCGCGAATCGCTTTCGATCCGGCGATGAAGGCGTCGGCGGACGCAAGCGCGCGTCGTGCTTCGTTTCGACGCAGGAGATGCAGCGGAGTATTGAGCAGCGGCAGGCGCGTGAGTGTCGCGCAGTTCGAGCATTTCGCGAGCGCGGGTCCGCTGCAGCGATCGCCGTCGCGATGCAGTTGATTCACGCGCGCGCAGACGAACCACCAGTCCTGAATCTGCATGACGACGGGGATGCGCATCCACTTCGCGACGCGCGCGATCGAGAACGCGTGACCGGCCAGGTGATGGATGTGCACGATGTCCGGACGCTCTTCCGCGAGAAAGTGTGCGAAGTCGCGCTCGAGCGCGCGATCGCGAATCGCATTGCGCCGCAACGGATCGCGTCGCGTGAAGTGATTCGTGAGGAATCGCACGCGCACGCCGCGATCGATCCACTCGACCGCCTCCCCTTCTTCGCGCGATGGATCGTCGCCGCGCGTGTACACCGATACGTGTGCAGTGCGTTGCTGTTCGCGCACGAGCCACGATGCATACAACTCCGTCCCGCCGTTCTGAAACGGAGGCCAGCCGTGCACGACATGCACGATGCGCAACCCATCGCGTTGCACGCCGAGTGCGTCTTCGATGCGCGTGCGAACGTCGCGTGCGGAATCGCGTTTCATGAATGACGCGATGGTTGCGTCGTAGCGCGGATGCAATCGCTTCAGCATCGCGCGCCCCTGTTGCTGCGCGGTGAATCGCGACGCGCCGAAACTCGCATGGCCCGCGTGCTCGATGAACGTCGCGTCGTCCATCACGTGCAGCCAGCCGCGCGCGAGTGCGCGCAGGCAGAAGTCGTTTTCCTCGCCATATCCGCGCGGAAAGTTCGCTTCATCGAAGACGCCGATGTCGTCGAGCAACGCGCGGCGGATGTACATGCAGAAGCCGACCGCGGTCGGAATGCGCGGGTACTCGCGCCGCGAAACGCGCTCGATCAATTCGGCGAATGAATCCGTGTCATGACCCGCGGGAAGAAGGTTCGATGCGAACGCGCGCGGCACAGAGCACAACGTCGCATCGTTCGACAACGGCGTGACCGTGCCGATGTCGCCGTGCGAATACGCGGCGTCGATCAACTTCTCAATCCACCGCGACGTGACGATCGTGTCGCTGTTGAGCAGCACGACATCGCGCGACGACTCGCGCATCCCGCGATTCACCGCGCCCGCAAATCCACGCCGCGTTTCATTGCGCACGATCGTCGCCCACGGCACCTCGATCGTTGCTTCCTGCGGATCATCGAGCACCAGCACGACGCGATGCTTCGTCAGATCCGTGTGCTCACGCACGCTCGCGAGGCACGCACGCAACTCCTCGCGCGCGCCGTACACGGGAATGATCACATCGACATGATCCGGTCGCGACGCGGACGAGCGTCCCGCCCCACGCGTCCAATCGATCGGAGTCCGACGAACCATCGCCGGCATCTTAGCGGCGACACCGATTCCTACTCCGAGAAATGCCACCGCACCACGCGCATCTCCGGCCGCCGAACAATCACGTGGATCTCTTCCGGAGCGTCGCGGAAGACATGACGCTGGAAGATCATGCGTGGCAGAAACACCACTTCGATGTCGCGTGGTGAGGCGTTTCGCACGAGGAAGGTGTAAGTCACGCCGTTGAACATCACACCAGAGGGGCGCTCGATGGAGAACGCGACTCGGTAGGCAGTTAGAACCGCACGCGGAAAATCTCGTTCTGTAAATACCTGCGTGCCCCCTTCGGGATGTGGGAACACGAGCGCGAGGAGTGCAGCACTCGCGAGAACGAATGCGAAGACGTACTTACGACGACGCCGCGCGTCACGAATCATCCCGCTCCCGCGCGCTTCTCATCCTCCACATACTTCCATGCATCGTGATCGTCGGCGCATTGTCAGAGCATGAGGCGGCCGTTCGCATCCTCATCGAAGTAGTAGTGTGCGCTCTTGCGAATGAGGTCGAGCGCTTCGCACGTGCCGTCCGCGTGAAGCGTGATCACTGGTGGGTCGATTGGCTCGCCATGCGGAGAGCGATTCCACGTTCGGATTAAGGACCGCAATCGCGCCGAGAGCTCGCATCAGAAGACGATCACGTTTCTCACCGCCTCGCCCTTATGCACATCAGCGATCGCGTCGTTGATTTGCTCGAGCGAATAGCGTCCGGTGATTAATTCATCGAGTTTCAATTGGCCGCGTTGATAAAGATCGACAAGGCGGGGGATGTCCGTGTCGAGGCGCGTGCTGCCCATGCGGCTGCCGATGAGATGCTGCTCGCTCCAGACGAGATCGAAGATGCGAATCGGGGCGGTGTCGCGAACGCCGGGCATGCCGACGACGACCACGGTTCCGCCGCGCCGCACCATGCGCATGGCATCGGTGACGACGGTTGGATTGCCGACGGCGACGAAGACGTAATCCATGTTGCGAATGGATTTCGGATCCATCGTCGTTTGCGTCGCGCCGAAGACGCGCGCGGCTTCGAGTTTCGATTCGATGCGATCGAGTGCGACGATCGAATCCGCGCCGGCAAGTGCGGCACCTTGAATGATGTTGAGACCAACGCCGCCGCAACCAATCACGGCAACGCGTTCGCCGCCTTTGAGTTGTGCAGTATTCAGCACCGCACCGGTACCGGTGATTACACCGCATCCGAGGAGCGCGGCGCGGTCGAAGGGAAGATCGTCGGGGATTCGCACACATTGCGACTGATCGACGATCACTGCTTCGGCGAACGCACCGACCTTGATTCCCTGCAGAATCGCGGTGCCCGCTGCATCGTGCAAACGTGATTCGCGATCGAGCGTGAAGATCGCATCGCAGTTGTGCGATGCGCCGCTGTTGCATGCGGCGCAACGTCCGCACGTGCGCAGCAGCGAGACCACGACGCGATCGCCCGGCTTCACGAGCGTCACGTCCTCGCCGACTTCCTCGACAATGCCCGCGCCTTCGTGTCCGGCGACGATCGGCGGCGCGCCGGCCCAGTCGCCGCTGATGAGATGCAGATCGCTATGACAAATCGCCGCGGCGGCGAGACGCACGCGCACCTCGCCGGTGCGTGGTCGATCAAGAAGAACCGTTTCGATGGTGAGCGGGGCGTTGAACTCGCGGCAGACCGCGGCTTTGATTGGGGTTCCCATGGTGGCGCGAAGGATACCCGGCAACACCGGCCAGCAGGATTGGCGTCAGTTCGGAAGTGCACCTGCATCGATCGGACAATCACGAACGTCGAGATCTCTGATCGCGGTTTCGCGCCAGGTGGCGTCCGATGCGTGCCATTCCGAACGAAAGGCCATACAGCGGCTCCGCTCATCGTCGTCGACGTACGCGATGTGTCCCTGCACGGCAAGTCTGGTCCGCCGCTCGAGAATGTCATTCAACGCGTTCGTCGTGAGCGCGCCAATTTCTTCTCCACTGATCGCATGGCGAAATCGCATGGCATCCGTGGAAACTTGCCGGTCGGTCAACAGATCTCGATCCATCAGCACCAGCGATTCATCCTCAGCCGGCGCCTCGCTCTGACCAGCGGCGGTCGCAATCGCGGTGGCCCATACTTTGACCGCGCGAGCCGGCCGGCCCTCGTTTCGGATCACGATTGCAACCTCAAGGATTCCGCCAAGAACGCCGTCGTTTCGGTCATCGATGGCCGGAGCACATTGGATTGTGGGAACAAGACGTGTGGGCGCCAGTTTCGTGACGACTGTTCCCACCCGGTCCACCAGAGTTTGCGTTGCGATTGCGTCCTGCTCGTCTTTGCGCTTCTGGTACTCCCATTGTGAAAACATCACCGCGACCGTGACCCACGCGGCCAGAACGGCCAGCATCGCGATGGCGTTCGCCCATCCGGCACCGCTGCTTTGCTGGCCATCCATGATGTTTCTCAGCGATGGACGAGTGTGATGGTCACGACGATGGGATCGGCTGGCGCGCTCGTGATCGAATCGCCGACTACATACGTGCCCTGCTGACTGCCAGAGCTCTCTGTTTCGACAATCAAGCCTTTGCTCCTGGTTCGCACGACATCGTCGTAGCGCACCGCTTCCGCAACTGCCGCGGGCACGGCGGGCTGCGGTGTTGCGCCCGGAGCACGACGAGGAGTCAGCATCAGCACAAGATGCTCGGTTCCGACTTCATCATCGAAGCGAAACCAGCTCGTAGGCGACGGCAGAACCGTATCCACGCCCCGACCGACTGCCGCGGAGCCTGCATTGATGCGCGCGTCCGGAAACAGGCGCGCCGCCCGACCATCCGCGCGCTTCTGGTAAACGGCGACGTCGGCATCGATGCTCGAAATGACGTGCAACAAAATCCGGTCACCGGACCGAAAGATGTGATCCGCCGAAACGCGCGTTCGCTCGCCCGCTGCCGAGACCAACTCCACGTAATACATGACGCCCGTGACTTCGGTACTGTTGCGGTTCGCTTGCGCCGCGGGCTTTCGCGAAGACGTCTCGTGTCTCGGCGTCGCCGCGGGCGTACCAGCTTTGACCTCGGAGCCGGTCATGCTCTCCACAAAGATCGCTTTTGCTCCTCGTTTTTGTTCGACCGAAGCGAACAGAGGCACGCTACATAGAAAGACGCACGCCGCGGTTTTCCACGTCATCACAAGACTCCTTCATTCATCTACGGCGGTTCCAATGACAATGTCGATTCGCTGGCCCTCCGGCCACATAACGGGGGTCTGACGCGCGCCACCCATTTCCCGGCGGACGGCTGTGGGAACATTCCTCTGCAGATACGTGAAGATGCTCGTAATGTCGGAGGTTCCGCCGCGACTACGCAAAGCTTCGAGCAGAAAGTGCGTGAAAAAGCTGTTCTGATCCCGCTCCGATTCCCAGGAAAGCTCGTCATTACGACTGGAGGCGATCACCACCCGACCGACGCCTTGCGCGATCTTTTGTTTCGCGGCGTCGCTTACGCCACCGAGCTCCAGCGCTTTCGATTGTCCTGCTGCCGGGGCGACTGTGTCGCCGCTGTAGCAGGTATCGAGGAACAGCACGATTCGACATGCACGAATTCGCTTCTCGACGACACGCCGTAATTCCTCCATTGGAAACGCGGTCCCATAGAGATTTTGCGGGTCCGTCTCGTGCGTCACGATGTAGCCCGATTTTGCGTCGTCGTTCGCGATATCGCTTTCCGCCGAAGTCCCGTGCGAGCTGATATACAGCACGACCAGATCCTCGGGGCGCGCAGCACGAGCGACGTCATTGATCGCGGTACGAACCGCGGGAACGGTTGCCGCTTCATTTACAAGTAATTTCACATGCTCGGGATCGTTCTTGAAGCGGCCAACGGAGGGATTCGTCAGCGCCGAGGCAAAATTGCTGGCGTCCTTTGCCGCGTAGCGAAGATCGCGAATCTTTGCATTTACGAATTCGCTGACGCCGATTGCAATCGCGTACTTCTCACGGACCCAGCCCTTCTGGCCGGATAGCACGCCGCCACAATCCGCGTTCTCATTTCCTGCAGTGCGACCTGCCGGAGGTTGCAGCGTCAATTGCGGACCACGATCCTGCGCCTCGGCACGCTGTCGATAAGAACGCGCGGTGTCGGCTTCACCGATCAATTCATAGAGATCAGCGACCTTGCGAAGCACCACGGCGCTAGTCGAGCACTCGAGCGTCGCCTGTTCGATCCAGGCTCGTCCCTTCTCGACGTCACCAACAGCCAGTTCCGCACGCGCCTTATCGAGGCTGCCCAGCGCTTGCGTCACACAATTCTGCGCATAAGACACCGCGCCGTGCAGGAACAGCCAGACGTAAACACACCGAACGCAAATGCGCCAGAGCATTAGTCTTTGCCACTCTTAGGTTTCGTGGTTCCCTGTGTTTTTTGAGGAGCCGCGTCTTCGTATGTGAATCGCTTATGCACGGATTCGACTGACGATCGCGGTATGTCGAGATTCTTTGCGAGCCCCCTGAGCACTTCTTTTTCGTCGACAGAGAGCACGCCGTCGTCGACCAGCGAAGAGAAGGTGGTGGTATAGGTCTCAATGGCCTCCGCCGCTGCTTCCAAACGCCTGCTCTCCTGAAACACAATGCGCTGGGATTGAATCGTCGTAAGCCCATAGCCCTTTTGCCCGATTTGCTCGAGCTCCGATTTATCATCCCCGGCGAGTAGTCCCTTGGCGCCCTTGATGCGGACCGCAACAAGCTGACGAAATTCCTGTTCTTTCGCGGTATCCGGCCGCTTATCTTTTAATAGCTTTTCGCGCTGCGCCGCGATATCCGCCATTGCTTTTCGCTCTGCCGCGCCGCGTGCGGCGGCCTCGATCGCTACGTTCGCCATGGCATCCTTGAAGCGCGCATATTGCTGAAGCGCCTCAGTGACGTGTTTCTCACTGGGCTTGAGCTCCGCGGACTTCAACAGAAGTTGTCCACCTCGGTCGAAAAGGCCGCCCGCCTGCGCCGAATCCCCGCCCTCGTCGTAAATGTGAAATGCGAGCGCGATATGACCGACGCCGAGGTTGTACAAACGCATCCAGTCGTTTTTCGAGTTCTTGATCGGAGCCTTTTCCCACGACTCGATTGCGGCGGCCCAATCCCCCGCAACCGCCAGGGCCGTTCCAGCCGATAGTGAGGCCTCCGTCGCGAGGACAGTACTGGTCTCGGCGACGCTCTTGGCAAAGCGGCCGGAAGCCTTCGCCGTGACTTCTTCGATGAATTGCAGATCGAGACCAGTGGCCGTGGGACGAGTCGCTTCTTCTTTCTTCTGGCCGAATCCGATCATCCGTTTGAGATCGCGGCCCATGTCTGCGAGTGACGCCTGTGGCGCGGGATCGGATAGTTTCGTTTTCACCGAGTACTCCGCCGAAGCAGCGACGGAATCCACAGTCGCGGATCCGCCACGCGCCGCAACGCTCAAGCGAATTTCCAGGCGCCCGGTGCCCTCCCAATAGCCGATCGGAAGCATCTGTTCTTCATAGATGGCCTGAGTCGCCTGACCGCCAAGCAGGCCTTTCTTGGGCGTACCGTCATCGTTGTAAAGAGGACGTTCGCCCACCTTCACATTCCGTTTCTCTTTCACGTCGTATTCGCGAACGGCCGGAGCGTCGTATGCAATGACATCGACGACAAACGTGAGATCCGGATCGCCGTTCTCCGCGCGAACGAATTGCGAAGAGAGTGCACGCTCGAGCGCTGTAAGCAATTCCGTTTGACGCGTAAATGATTTCGGCGCAGCGCCGATCTTCACACGCATCGTTTTTCCGGTCAGGTATCGCTCCGGCGGTTTGACGACGCGAATGGTCACAGTGCCTCGGCGCGCATCGAAATCGCCTCCGAGGAGACCAGCCATCGCGCTGGTGGTCATGCAGAGGAAAACCGCTATTGCAAGGGTTTTCATGATCATCACTCCGCTTTTTCGAACAGCTCCTGGAACGTCTTCATCCCGCGAAGAGAAGCCAGATCCGGATCGTTCCGGCGGTCAGCAGTGAGCCGCATTCCGTTCGCACGCGCCGCTCTAAGACTTTGAATCGCGTCGTCACGCTGCCCAAGGCGGGCCTGAAGGCACGCCATGTTGTAATGAGCGGCAGGATCCTTCGGCGTCTGCTTGATTGCGCGCGTAAGATAATCCGCCGCGCGGACGTAGTCCTTCATCTGCAGATGCGTTACGCCAATATTCATCAGCAAACCGGGATAATCGGGTTTGATTTTCTCGGCCTGAGTGAACTCGCGAAGCGCGTTCTTGTAGTCTCGGATCGCGGCGAACTGAATTCCACTCTTGTAATAAACGATCGCGTCGCCGATCGGGGTGACCGTTTGCTTGACCGGCGGCGGCTTCAATACGGCGTTGGTGTTGTTTAACGATGCGCCGACACAAATCATGTCCCATTGATTCGCGTCAGCCTGCTCCAGCAATTCGCCTTTTACCTCAGCGGTCAGTTTGCTCAGCGAGCGCTCCCACAGACGCTCGGCGCTCTCACCCGAAAGCATCTTGGCCCAGCCAAGGGAAACACTCTGCTGCTTCCCGCCACTGAAGAGCACGACCTCCGATCGCCAGAGCGAAACATCAAGGTTCCTGCTCTCGACCTCGGACATGTATTGACGAAATAACGTCCAGGCGTTGCCACCGGCTAGTGCAACCGTGCGAGACGACGAACCAGATACTGCAATGCGACGAACACAGCCGGCGAGAGCGGAGACTGTCGTCACCAGCGCAAGCAGGAAGGAGAGTGCGAGTCGATATCGCATCGCTTTCCTCCTAATTCGTAGCCGTTTCCGGTCTAAGGCCGCCATTCACATGCGGTTCGACGAGTCCGCCGCGCTGCGCCGCACGGCGCACACCCGCGTGATAAATGCTTCTGTATTCGTCAAAGCGACGGTCATGCGCGGTATCCGCGACCCATTCCTGCGCCTGTCCCTGCAGCAGCAGCAAACGCTCGCGTTTATTCTTCAGCGATATGTGCAGCGTCTCGAACAGCGCGCAAATCGCACCGAGAAGCAGCGTCATCGTGAAGGCAAACATCGCGGGCAGGAATTCACCGACGCCGTACGCGCGAAACGCCGCGACGATCAAAATAATGACGCTCCCAAGTACGACGTTCGCGATGTTCATTTTCGCGGGCTCGTCACTGGCCTTGAGATAAGAAACGCACCAACGGCGATAAAGGATCTGGCCTAACCCAAGACCGACCAGAAATCCGCCAGTGGCCAGAAGGGCCGCTTGAAGAAGAATGACGATATTGAAGCTGCCGCCAAACAGACCTTGAAGGGCAAAGATCGATACTTCGAATGCGGCTGCCATCCAGAACAAAACCAGCATGCTCACGATCGTTCCGGGAGCCGGAGCTTCACGCTCGAAATCGCCGCTTCGCGCCCGATTGAGAATCGCGGGATCCGGATTCAGGCCGGAGCGCACGTAGGTTGTTTTCAGGTTGACGGCGAACGCCGTCCACGCCTCGTCTGCATCGGTCTTCCCGTCTGAGACATATTCGTTGACCGACGCAGGAATGAGCGTTTCGCTGATGTGACGTGCCTCGACCGCAGCCTTTCCATTCAAATCCCAGTACTGCGTCCGATCGAGATGCTCCCTCGATGCACGGTTCATCCCCTGCAGATGCTGCTTCATGCGTGTCCTCCCTCGGCGGGAATGTCGCGCACCCCCGCAGAAGCGCGCAGACACTTCTCCATTCAAGGGAGGAGTGACACGTCAGGACGATTTCCCACTCCACTTTTCGACGAAACCGGAGCCGGTTCAGGCGGCCGACTCGCCCGCGCCCTACGTCAACGCACGAGCAATTTTCGCGAGTTGCGTGACTCTTGCGCCTAACGACTCGAAGCGCGGGTCGTCGGTTTGGCCGCGCACGAAACGCGCGTAGATCTGTTGGATGACCACCGCGAGTTTGAACACGGCGAAGACTTCGTACAGTGCGATGTTCGAGAGGTCGGCATTCGCGCGCGAGGCGTAGCGCGCGAGGATTTCGTCGCGCGTGAACCAGCCATCGCGCGTGGTCACACTCGGGATCGCGTCATCGTCGCCGACCGCGTGAATCCAGTAGCAGAGCAGGATGCCGAGGTCGACGAGAGGATCGCCGATGGCACTCATTTCCCAGTCGAACACACCGATCAGTTTCGACGGCTCCTCGAACGACAACATCACGTTATCGAGCTTGTAATCGCCGTGCACGAGCGTCGAGCGCGGCGGATCGTTTGGAATCCGTTCGTCGAGCCACGACGCCAGCCACGCCATGTCCGCGACGTCGCTCGTCTTCGAACCGTGCCAGCGCTCCGTCCAACCTTTGATTTGTCGCGCGACGAACCCCTGCGGCTTGCCGAGCGCGTCGAGACCATGTGCCGCGACATCGATCGCGTGCAGCTCGGCGAGCGTGTCGATCATGCTCGCGCTGATCTCGCGGCGCAGCGAAACGTTGTTTTTGATCGGCGCCGGCTCATCGCTGCGAATCACGATCCCGCGACGCCGTTCCATCACGTAGAACACCGAGCCGATGATCGATGTGTCGTCGCACAACAAATACGGCTTCGGCGCGAGCGCGAAGTGCGGATGCACGGCGCCGAGCACGCGGCACTCGCGCGCCATGTCGTGCGCGCGCGGCGGCACAGGACCGAACGGCGGTCGCCGCAGCACGACTTCGAGATCATCGAACGCGAGGTCGTACGTGAGATTCGAATGACCGCCCGGAAACTGCGAGACCTTCATCTCGCCGTGCACGTGCAACTCGCGGCGCAGATACTCCGCGAGCTTGTCCCAGTCGAGCTGCTCGCTCGCGCGAACGGGTTTGGTGTCGCGCCGAAAGGCGCGCTCGTCATCAACGTTCATGATGTTCGCTTCAGCACGTTGCGCGCGATGACCATGCGATGCACTTCGCTCGGTCCGTCGTAGATGCGGAACGCGCGCACCTCGCGATAGAAATCGTCGAGCGGCGTATCGCCACTCACGCCGAGCGCGCCGCAAATCTGCACGGCCCGATCGATGATGCGATTCACCGCCTCCGCGACAAACACTTTGCAGATCGACGACTCGTGACGAATCTCGCTGCCGTTCTCGTGCTCCCACGCCGCGTGCAGCACCATCAAACGCGATGCGTGCAACTCGATTTCCGAGTCCGCGATCATCCATTGAATCGACTGATGCTCGGCGAGCTTCTTCCCGAACGCCGCGCGTTCCTTCGCATACGACGTCGCGATCTCGATCGCGCGTTGCGCCACGCCCATCCAGCGCATGCAATGTGTGAGTCGCGCGGGCCCGAGGCGAATCATCGCGAGCTTGAAGCCATCGCCGGCCTTGCCGACGATCGCCGAATCCGGCACACGCACGTGATCGAAATCGACTTCACCGTGACCGCCGAACCCGTGACCGCCCATCACCGGCACGTTGCGTACGAAACGATAGCCCGGCGTGTTCGTCGGAACGAGAAACATCGTCGCGCGATGATGACGATCGGCGTTCGGATCCGTTACCGCGATTGCGACCGCGAAGTCCGCGCCATCGGCACCGGTCGCGAACCACTTGCGGCCGGTGATCTCCCAACCACCATCGACGCGCTCGGCGCGCGTCATCATCATCGTCGGATCCGAACCGGCGCCGGGCGCGGGCTCGGTCATCGCGAAGCACGAGCGAATTTTTCCTTCGATCAGCGGCTCGAGATACTGCTTGCGCTGCGCGTCATTCGCGTGATGCGCGAGCAGGTGCATGTTGCCTTCGTCGGGTGCGGAGCAATGCAGCGCAACCGGGCCAAGAAAACTGCGGCCTGCCTGCTCGAACACGACGCACATGCCTACGGTGCCGAGTCCGAGTCCGCCGAGCTCTCGCGGCAATTGCGGACCGAACACGCCCGCGTGACGCGCTTTCGCGCGCAGTTCCTGCACCAGCGCGGGCGTGAACTCCTGCGACTCCGCGGGGATCACTTCATTGCGAACGAACTCCGCGACGCGATCGCGCAGTTCGACGAGCGGCGCCGATAGTTGGAAGTCCATACGATTTATCTCTGCAGATTCTCGAAGATCGTCGCCGCGCCTTGTCCTCCGCCGACGCACATCGTGACCATGCCGTATTTCGAGCCGCGGCGTTTCATCTCGCCGAGAAGCTGGACCGTGAGCTTTGCGCCGGACGCGCCGAGGGGATGACCGAGCGCGATCGCGCCGCCGTTCACGTTCACGCGCTCCTGATCCATATTCAACTCGCGCATCACCGCGAGCGCCTGACAGGCGAACGCTTCGTTCAATTCGATGACATCGATGTCGTCGAGCTTCAGTCCCGCGAGCTTCAACGCTTTCGGCACCGCGACGATTGGACCCATGCCCATGATCTCCGGCGGCACGCCGCCGACGGCAAAGGAAACGAGTCGCGCCAATGGATGGAGTCCCAACTGTTCCGCGCGTTTGCGTGACATGACGATCACCGCACCGGCGCCATCCGATGTCTGACTCGAGTTGCCCGCGGTGACGACGCCTTTCGCGTGGAACACCGGTTTCAGTTTCGCGAGCGCAGCGGCATTCGTATCGGCGCGCGGACCTTCATCCGCATCGAACGTGAATTTCTCGACTTTGCCGTCGTCATGAATTTCGACATCGAGAGGCACGATGCCGTCTTCCGCAAACTTGCCGCTCTGCTGCGCGGCGATGGCGCGTTGATGGCTGCGCAGCGAGAACGCATCGGCGTCTTCGCGCGAGACGTTGTATTTGCGTGCGACGTTCTCGGCGGTCAATCCCATGCTGAGATACACGTCGGGATCGTTGTCGACGAGATACGGATTGGGGCGGAAGCGATTGTTGCCGCGCACCATGCTCATCGACTCGGTGCCGCCGGCGAGAATCGTTTCGGCCATGCCGGACATGATTGCCTGCGCCGCGTGCGCGATCGTCTGCGAACCGGAGGAGCAGAAGCGATTGATCGTCTCGGCGGCAACGCTGTCCGGCAACCCGGCGCGCAGCGCGGCGATGCGCGCAACGTTCATTCCGGATTCGCCCTCGGGGGTCGCGCAGCCGATGATCACGTCGTCGATGTCGTGCGGATCGAGTTGCGGAGTTTTCGCGAGGAGACCGCGGATCACTTCCGCGGCCATGTCATCGGGACGCGTGGTGCGCAGCGAGCCGCGCGGAGCTTTGCCGACCGCGGTTCGCAATCCCGCAACGATTACGGCTTCATTCATGACTCGGACTCTCCTGTGTGGTGTCGCGAAACAAGATGCAGGTGACGGTGCCGTGCGCGAAGAGTTTGCCGGCGGTGTTGACGATGCGACCTTCTGCCGTGGCGGTTTTGCTGCCGGCGTGCACGACATGACCAACGCACGTGAGCGGCGCGTCTTCGGGACGAATGGCGCGGATGTAGTTGATCTTCATCTCGAGCGTCGTGAAGATTTTCCCCGCGGGCATGACGGTGTTGACGGCGCAGCTCAACGCGGTGTCGAGAAGCGTGGCGGCGAGTCCGCCGTGTGCGATGCCGAGTCCGTTCTCATGTTCGCGTTTCACCGCGTCGAGCACGATCGTGCACTGCCCTTCTTCGACGTGCGTCATGCGCATGCCGAGGTGCGTGACCATGGGCGCGCCTTCGAACTCGCCATGGGCGACACGGCGCATGTAGTCGAGGCCGGAGAGACTTCGGCGGGCGGTGAGTCCGGCGGCGTTATCTGTGGTGTTCATGACGATTTGGTTGATGGTTGTTGGTTGTCGGTTGTTGGGAGACCACCGCCCGACCACGGCCGTTCTCCCAACAACCGGCAACCGACAACTGACAACTAATTTCTCAACGGCTTCCCCGTCTTCAGCATGTGTTGAATGCGATCCATCGTTCTCTGGTCGCCTAACAAACTCACGAACACCTCGCGTTCGAGATCGAGCAGGAACTGTTCGGTCACCCACTGCGGGCTCGTGAGATTGCCGCCGCACAAAACCGTGGCGAGCTTCGCGGAGATCACGGCGTCGTAATCGGTCATGTAGCCGCCTTGATGCAGCACGTGAATGCCCGCTTTCAGTGCGGCGAGGACATCGCGTCCGCCGATGAAACAGTTCTCGCCATTCACAGGCGGCGCGTAACCCGCGGCGGCGAGTGCGAGCACTTCCTGCTTCGCTTCGTGCAGCAGATGATCGCGATTCATCACCACGCGATCGGCGTCGGTGAGAAAGCCGAGCGATCGTGCTTCCTCGCCGCTCGTCGAAACGTTTGCGGCGCCGACGGTCTGCAGCACGTTCTGCACGAACGGCAGCGGATCGGCGCCCGGTGTCTTCTTCATCTCTGGCGAGACAACGCGGCGCACCATCTCCTTGCAACCGCCCGCGCCCGGAATCAAACCGACGCCGACTTCGACGAGACCCATGTACGTCTCACTCGCGGCGACGATGCGCGACGCGGCCATCGTCACTTCCACACCGCCGCCTAACGTGCGGCCGAACGGTGCGGCAACGCTCGGCTTCGCGGCGAAGCGCACGCGCATTAGCGCGTCCTGCATTCCTTTCACCGCCGCGTTCGGATCCCCCGCGAGACCGCCGGCGAGATTCGCGCCGACGCAGAAATCCGAGCCCTCGTTGCCGATCACGAGTCCGAGCCACTCGCCGCTCTCGAGCTCATCGACCGCGGTGTGGAACATCGCTCGAATGTCTTCGTCGAGCGTGTTCATCTTCGTGTGGAACTCGAGACAGAGCACGCCGTCGCCGAGATCGCGCAATGACGCGCCTTTGTTTTCTTTGATGACGCGACACGTCGCAAGAGAAATCTGCCGCGCGTCTTTTTCGATCGCGACGTACGACTTCGATTCCGGGTCGTACACCGAACCGTTTTTGTAGAACGTGTCGTGGCCCGCGGCGAGCATCTCGCGCACCCATGGTGCCGGCTCGACGCCATGCTTCGACATCGCGTCGACGGTTTGCTTCACGCCGATCGCATCCCACAACTCGAACGGCCCGAGGTCGTGCGAGAAACCCCAGCGCACGGCGTTGTCGATGCTCGGAAGATCGTCGCTGATCTCCGGCACGCGTCGCGACGCATACGCAAGCGCGTCATAGACGATGTGCCGCGCGAGCGCGCCTGCTTTGTCGTCCTGCTGCAGAACGAAGTTCAAACGCTCCGGCAGTTTTTTGATCTTCGCGGCTTCGGCGAGCGACGGAATCGCGGGCTCGATGCGCTCGCGATACTCACCGCTCTTGATGTCGAGCGACAGAATCGTTTTGCCATCTTTTTTGTAGAAGCCCTGGCCGGTCTTGTCGCCGAGACGGCCTTTGTCCATCTGCGCCTTGCGCAATGCTTCGACGCGCGGCGAGCGAAGCACTTCGCGCGATTCGTCATTCGGAATCAGGTCATAAAGATTCGATGCGACGGCGCTCGCGACATCGAGACCGACGAGATCCTGCAATCGATACGCGGCCGTTTTCGGACGTCCGATGAGCGGGCCCGCGATGGCATCGACTTCTTCGACGGTGTAGTCGTGCTCGAGCACGTAATCACTGAGCGACGCTCCGCCGACGGAAGCGAGTCGATTGGCGATGAAGTTCGGCGTGTCTTTGCAGAGCACGACGCCTTTGCCGAGGCGCTGTTCGGCGAAGTTGCGCACGAAGGTCGTGACTTCCGGCGCGGTGTCGGGCGTCGGAATCACTTCGAGCAATTTCATGTAGCGCGGCGGATTGAAGAAGTGCGTGCCGATGAAATGCTTTTTGAACTCGGGCGATGCGTTGGCCGAGATCTGATGGATTGGCAATCCCGAGGTGTTGCTCGAGACGATGCTGTTGGGCTTGCGCAGGCGATCGATGCGCGCGACGAGCTCGCGTTTCGCCTCCATGTTTTCGTAAATCGCCTCGACGATCCAGTCGCCCTCCGCGATCCACTGTTCATGCGAATCGAGCGCGCCGATCGTCACGAGCGCCGCGGTCTCAGGCGTGTGAAACGCCGCGGGCTTGTTTTTCTTCATCCGCTCGAAGGAGGCCTTCACGATCTCCATCGTGACGTCGAGCAGGTACACCGGAATGCCGGCGTTCGCGAAGTGCGCGGCGATGCCGCCGCCCATGGTGCCGGAGCCGATGACAACGGCGCGGCTGATCGTGAATGACATGAACGTTCTCCTGAACCGTCTCTGTGGAGCGGCGGGCTCTTAGCCCGCCGGTTCGTTCGTAATTCGTCGGGCTAAGAGCCCCCCGCTCCACTGTTTTCTTCTCGTAATACGCGGCGCAGAATTTTTCCTACGGCTGATTTCGGGAGTGAAGCACGAATTTCGATCGTTGCGGGGCGCTTGAATTCAGCGAGATCGTTTGCGCAGTGCGTTTGCAGTTCTTCGATGCTCGCATTCGCATCCGGCTTCAACACGACGAACGCTTTCACCGCTTCGCCGCGATATTTGTCCGGCACGCCGATCACCACCGCTTCCATCACCGCGGGATGCGTGAACAACACGCTCTCGACTTCGCCCGGATAGACGTTGAATCCGGAGACGATGATCATGTCTTTCTTGCGTTGCACGATCGTCGTGTAGCCGTCTTCATCGATGCGCGCGATGTCGCCGGTGTACAGCCAGCGCGTGCCGTGCGCGTCGACGCGAATCGTTTGCGCGGTTTCGTCGGGACGATTCCAGTAGCCTTTCATCACCTGCGGGCCGGCGATGCACAACTCGCCCTCTTCGCCGATGCCGAGAATGTTCGTCCCTTCGACGAGGTCGACGATCTTCATGTCGGTGTCGGGCAGCGGAATGCCGATGGTGCCCGGCTTTCTCTTCGAAAGCGTCGGGCTCGTATGCGTCACCGGCGACGCCTCGGATAATCCATATCCTTCGCTGAGCAACCCGCCGGTCATCTGTTCGAACTGTTCGAGTACTTCCAGCGGCAGCGGCGCCGATCCGCTGTTGAACGCGCGAATCTTGTCGAGGCCGTATTGCCGCGCGTTCGGATGATTGAGTAAGGAGATGTAAATCGTCGGCACCGCGGGAAAGTAAGTCGGCCGATGATCGCGCACCGCGTTGAGCAATGCATCGACGTCGTACTTCGGAATGAGGATCTGCTGCGCGCCGAGCCACGTGCCGGCCATCATGCCGACCGTGAATCCGTAGATGTGAAAGTACGGAATGACGAGCAGGTAGCGCTCATCGCCGCGACGCAAGGACGGCACGTGCAACGTGGTGGTCTGCACGACGTTCGCGAAGATGTTGCAGTGCGTGAGCATCGCGCCTTTCGGCGTGCCGGTCGTGCCGCCGGTGTATTGCAGCACGGCGACGTCGTGCTCGGGATCGACGTCGAGTCGGGGCAGTCGCGGGACGTCGACGCTCGCGAGCACATCGCACAATCGTTCCGCTCCATCGATGCGCGGACATTCGAGATTGTGCGCGCTGTATTCGCCCGCGGACGTGACGACGAATTTCTCGAGCGGCACCTGCATCGCGACAGGCGCGAGGAGATCGAGCACAATCATCACGCGCATGCCGGAGTCGCTCGCAACAACCGCCACTTCGCGCGGCGTGTAGAGCGGATTGATGTTCACAACGATGGCGCCAACACGCAGGATGCCGAAGACGGCAATCACATACTGCGGACAATTCGGCAGCATCACGCCAACGCGATCGCCTTTGCCAATGCCGATGCGCGCCAGCGCCGTCGCGAACTTGTCCGCACGTTCTTTGATCTCAGCAAAGGTGAGCGTCACGCCGAGGAATGTGGTGGCCGGTTTATCCGGAACGTCGGACGCCGCAACGCGGAGAATGTCCGTGAGCGGACGCCGCGGATAGTTGAGGTTGGGACGAACCCAGTAGTCGAAGTGTTGATACCAGGGACGGGATTCGTGCATTCGCAAAGTCCTCGCTTCTCGGAGCGCTGGCTTTCAAGCCGGCCGGGTCGCCGCCCTCCGTGGCGGGCCGCTCGAAGCGGGCGGCCCCGCCGGCTTGGAAGCCGGCGCGCCGTCACTTAACCATCACCGCTCCCCCCCCCCCCACGCTCCCCTGCCCCGTCCCGGCACTCCGCG
>JACZCU010066930.1_pt1 | contig 33331 bp, 28 predicted proteins | sample 8641851 | NCBI WGS metagenome assembly JACZCU01 (sample SAMN15324605, study PRJNA640507) | soil metagenome | isolation source: monocropping sugarcane control | place: China: Luxin town, Laibin City, Guangxi Province | collected 2019-07-25 | depth 10cm m | reverse complement strand
GGACTGGGGGGGGGGATTTCTCCCCCGGCCGGGGCGACGAGAAGAGGAAGGGGGGGAGGGGCGGCCTCTTGCCCCGCCGGATTACAAATAGCGCGGGGGGCAAAGAGCCCCCCGCTCCACTTACGTTCCCTACCTCTTCGCTTTTCGCACGCGCAACGTGGCCGAGTTCAAATCCAACTCATCGAACTTGATCACCTCGACATCGCCAAACCGCTTCTGCAGCGGCTCGAGAAACTTCGAGGCATCGCCGACGATCACGACGTTCATGTCCGATCCGACATTCGACGTCGCGAACTTGCGCACATCCTCCGCCGTCACGCCCTGCACGCCAGGCACGTAGGCGTTGATGTTCGTCAGCGGCAGATTGTGCAGCGCGAGCGATGACACCTGATCCACGATTCCGCTCGTCGTTTCGAGTGATTGTCCGAACTCGCCGATCAACACCGCTTTGCGCGGCGTGAGCTCCGCCTCGGGCACATCCGACGTCGAGAGACGACCCATCTCATCGACGATGATTCCCGCGACGTCCGCGGCGGATTCATTCTTCGTTTCCGTGCGCGCGATGAACGGACCGACACTCGCGCGCGGCTGGAACGAAGATCCCGCGCCGTACGAAAGGCCGCGCTTGATGCGAATCTCCTGATTCAGTCGCGACGAATAGCCGCCGCCGAGAATCGAGTTCGCCACGAGCGCGCGGAAATACGCGGGATCGCTGCGACGAATGCCCTGACGTCCAACGGCAACCGCTGCCTGACCTGCATCCGGCATGTCGACGACGATCACCCGCGGCTTCGATGCCTTTGCATCCGACGCAACAGTCGCGGCCTTCGTCGCGGCGCCGCTTCCTTTCCACGATCCGAACAACGTCTGCGCGAGCTTGAACGCATCGTCGGATTTCACATCGCCCGCGAGCACGAGCACCGCGTTTTCCGGACGGTAATTCGCCGCGTGAAATTTCGCGAGATCGTCACGCTTGATCGCTTCGAGCGATGACGGCGTGCCTTCGAGCGTGTGACCGTACGGCGCGTCCGCGAAAATCAATCGCGACGCGACCGCACCCGCGACCGTGCGCGGCTGACGCAGATTCACCTGCAACGCATCGATTGCCTGCGCGCGCTCACGATCGAATTCGTCCTTCACGAACGTTGCGTTGCGCGCAACATCCGCGACGTACTCCATCGCCTTCGGCAGGTTCGACGACATCACCGAAAGATCGATCGCACTGCTGTCCCATCCCGCGTCGGCATTGAGCGTCGCGCCGAGCGCTTCCACGCCACGCGCGATCTGTTCCGCCGATTTCGTTTTCGTTCCGGTCGTCAGCACCGTTGAAGTCAGCGACGCGAGACCTTCTTTTCCTTTTGGATCCATCGCCGCGCCGGCCTTGAACATCAGGCGCGCGGCGACGAGTGGGATGTTGTGCTTCGACACGACGATCACGCGCAGTCCGTTGTCGAGCGTCTTCTCCGCCGGCTGCGGGACTTTCGTTTCGCGCGGCGCCTGCGGTGCGGGTGGCGTCGATTGCGCAAAAATCGGGAGTGCGATCAGAAACGCGACGATCGATCGTTTCACTGCGCACCACCTTTCGGCTTCGCCGATTCATCCACGTAATTCAGCACCAGCGGTTTCCCTTCGATCAGATATTTCTTCACCACGCGCTGCACGTCCGCGGGCGTGACAGCCTGCAGTTTCGCGAGGCCGGTATTCACGAAATCAGCATCGCGATACAGCACGATCGACTCGCCGAGCGTGAAGCCTTTGCCGTTGCTCGTCTCACGCTCGCGCAACGCGCCGGTGATGACGAGGTTCTTCGCTTTCTCGAGCTCCGCCGCGCTCGGACCTTTCTCCGCAAGCGACGTGATCTCCGCGCGAATCACTTTCTCCGCTTCTTCCGGCTTGTGATCGCTGCCCATGATCGCGAAGACGACGAACATGCCGAGGTCTTCGCGCGTGTCGGATTCGGTGTAGATCTCCTGCGCGATCTCGCCGCGCACGAGCTTCTCATTCAGTCGCGACGATTCACCTTCGCCGAGCACCGTCGATGCGATCTGCAACGCAACAGCATCGGGATGCGAGGCCGCGGGTGCGAGCCACGAGAATGCAATCGCGGGCAGCGGCACATTCGGCGCGTACTCGGTGATTCGCTTCTCCGCTTCGCGCGCGGGCTCCTGCACGTTGACGCGCGGGATCTCGGTCTCCGGTTTCGCGATCGGCGTGAAGTACTTGTCGATCCACGCGTCGGCCTGTTCCTGTTCGAAATCGCCGGCGACGATCAGGATCGCGTTGTCGGGTCGATAGAACGTGCGATGAAACGCCTGCACGTCTTCGAGGGTCGCGGCATCGAGCTCTTCGATGCTGCCGATGCCCGGCCGTTTGTACGGATGCTTCGTGAATGAATTCTTCGTGAGCGCGTAGAACATGCGTCCGTACGGCGGCGCGAGAATCCGGAAGCGATACTCTTCCTTGACGACATCGCGCTCGGATTTGAAGTTCGCGTCGTCGACGTTGAGCGTGCCGAGGCGATCGGCTTCGGCCCACAGCAGCGTTTCGAGGTAGTTCGACGGAACGACTTCGTAGTACGCGGTCGCGTCATCGAACGTGGTGGCGTTGTTGAAGCCGCCGACATCCTCGGTGAGACGATCCATCATCTCCGAGGGCATGTTCTTCGTGCTCTTGAACATCATGTGTTCGAAGAGATGCGCGAATCCGCTGCGCCCCTCGGGATCGTTCTTCGATCCGACCTTGTACCAGACGTGAATCGCAACCGTCGGCGCGGAACGATCCTGCACCGTGTACACCTCGAGTCCGTTCGCGAGCGTGCGGTGTTTGTACGCGATCGGCGGGAACGCGGTGGCCGCATTCGCCGCGACCGCCACGAGCAATAGCAATGGCAGGAAAAGTCGTGCTTTTCGCATAAGCGTGGGAAACGTTATCGCGAGCAGAAGGTTGCGCGAGTAACAAAAGTGAGAGGGGAGCGTGGCGAACCAACGACATCGGAGCGCCGGCTTTCAAGCCGGCCGGGTCGCCGCCCTCCGAGGCGGCCCGCGTGGGACGCGGGCGGCCCGGCCGGCTTGAAAGCCAGCGCTCCGGAGCTTCGCTCCATCACTCGTATCTCAGCGCTTCCACCGGATTCAATTCCGCCGCCCGCGCCGCCGGGTAAATCCCCGACACCAATCCCACTGAGATCGACACTCCCGTCGAGACGGCAAGTGACCAGACCGTGATCACCGTCGGCCATCCCGCGTACGCCGCGACGACGCGCGCGAGCACGATCCCGATGATGATTCCGGAAATTCCGCCGAGCAGACTGATCGCAAACGACTCGACCACGAACTGCGAGCGAATGTCCTTCCGCGTTGCGCCGATCGCGCGGCGCACGCCGATCTCGCGCGTGCGTTCGAGCACGCTCGCGAGCATGATGTTCATGATCCCGATGCCACCGACGAGCAGCGAGATGCCGGCGATCGATCCCATGACGATGTTGAAGATGCGCTGCGTCTGTCTGCTCTGTTCGAGCAGCGCCTCGGGGATCACGACCTCGTAGTCATCCGCGCCGCCGTGCAGTCGCTGCAGCAACGGCTCGATCACCTTCGCCGTGTTGCGCGTCGAGATCCCTTCCTTCACGGTCACGAGCAATTCATCGACGGGCGCATCGAGCGGATCGCGATCGAACTTCCGCATCGCCGTACTGACGGGAATCCAGATCTCCTTCGAGGTGGATTGCGCTCCAGCCGTCTCCTGCGCCGATGGCGCCGAAACCGGATCCGCCGCGAGCACTCCGATCACTTCGAGCCACACTTCATTGACCTTGAGCTGCTTGCCGATCACGTCGCCGTAGCCGAAGAGATTGCGTCGCACTTCCTGGCCGATCACGCAAACCTGCGCGTGCTCGAACTCGTCGCGCGCGTCGAAGAAACGCCCCTCGGCGAGACCGACGTTCGCGACATTGCGGTACTGCCACGACACGCCGAACACTTTGCCTTTCGTCTTCGCGCCCGCGGCCATGATTTTGTACGGCTTCACTTCGACGCGCGGCATCACGCGTTCGACGTTCGGCACGGCTTCGAGAATGGCTTCGCCATCACGAAGCGAAACGCCGAGGGATTTTTTGCGCAGTTCCTGGCGATCCTCGGGCTTCACCGCTTTTGCGCGCACGATCACGTTCCGCAATCCGAGACGCCCGATCGCTTCGAGTGCTTTCTTCTCCGCGCCCGCGCCGATCGACAACATCGCGATCACCGCGCCGACACCGAACACCATGCCGAGCATCGTCAACGACGTGCGGAGTTTGTGACGGCCGAGATTGCCGAGTGCCGTAGTGAGCGTTTCGCGATCGGTCATTTCGCACTCTCCGTTTTCTCGCCGTCCAGCGTCGGATCCTCGAGCGCGAGCTCATCGCCCTTCGCGATTCCCTTCGTCACCACCACGCGCCCCGCGCTGCTCGATCCGATCGTTACCTCCACCGGTTCGAAGCCGCTCGCCTTCTTTCGATACACGAGCTTCTTCCCTTCCTTCTCGAAGAGCGCCTGACGCGGAATCGCGAACGCATTCGACTGATTCTCGACTTCGAGCACCGCGCGCACACGCGCACCCGGCTTCATCAACTTCGGATCGCTCTTCTCGAGATCGATCGTCGCGCCGAAGTACTGCACCGGCTGACGTGGGATGCGCGGCCGCGCGATCTTGTCGACGGTTTTCACCTTGCCCGCGAACTGATGACTCGCATCCGCTTCGAGCATCACTGTCGCCTTCTGATCAGCGGCGAGTCCCGCGGCATCCGCTTCGAGCACGAACACCTCGGCCTTCATCGATTGCAATTCCGGAATCTCACCGATCGGCTGCCCGCGCCACATCGAATCGCCGACGCGAGGCATGTCGCCGCGCCAGTTGCGCGCGAGCACGAGGATGCCGTCATGCGGCGCGACAACCTGCAGCGCCTGCAATCCATCCTCGGCCTGCTTGATCTTCAGACCAGCTTTGCGATCTTCGATGCCGATCAGATCGCGATCGACGTTCGCGAGTTTGTCGCGAATGTCGAGTACATCCTCCGCGTGTTTCTTACGATGCGATGCGAGATCGGTATCGACCTCCGCTTCGATGCGCGCATACCGGGAGAAAACCTCAGCGTCATCGAACTTGAATTTCTTCGCGGCTTCGAGCTCGGACTGCGCGAGCGTTGCATCACGCCCGAGGTTGCGACGCGTCGATGTCGATTGCGCGGTCGACTTCGACATCTTGTTCGTCGCCGTCGCACGATCCTCACGACCCGTGAGCAGCAGATTCTCGAACTCGGTCGCGTCGAAACGCACGATCACATCGCCCTTCTTCAACAACGTTCCATCCGGAACGATCCACGACACCTTGAGCGGCCGATCCGAATTCACCGGCGCCGACACCGGCGTCGCCTTCGTCGCCTTCAACGTCCCCTCCGCGCTGACGCGACGCGAGAACGTGATCGGCTCGACTTTGAACGTGGCGATGTCGCTTTGCTCGTTGGAGCAGGCGGTGAGGATGAGGGTTAGGAGGAGGAATATGAGCAAGTGGCGGTACGAGGCATGAGCATCGCGGCCCCGCCCACCCAGATCCCTCGCTAACGCTCGGGATGACAAGCCCCGCCCGCCCAGATCCCTCGCTGACGCTCGGGATGACGTTGCGCGCGTCACGACTTGGTCTCCTCTTCCTTCTCTTTCGACACGAGCACGCGATCGCCGGCGGCGATGCCGCTCAGCACTTCGATGAATTTGTCGTTCTCGCGGCCGAGCTTGATCGGCACCTGGTCGACGCGCAGAGGGCCGCGGCGGCTTGCGTACGGCCCATTCGCGCCGACGAACACGGCCTCGCGCGGGATCAGTACCGCGTTCTTTACGCGACCGAGCTCGATCGTGCCCTGAAAGCGCATGCCCGGACGCATCTTCGCGGCGTCGGTTTCATCGAGCTTGATGTCGACGCGCAGCACTTTCAGAGGATCCTGCGTGCCCTTCTTGCGCTGCACCGTGCGCGCAGCGGTGGTGATCGTGCCGTGGAACTCTTCGTCGGGATGCGCATCGAGCCGCAACGTCACGCGCTGGCCGATAACAACGCGTCCCGCATCGACTTCATCGACTTCGCCCTCGGCTTTCATCTGATGCAAATCGGGGATTTCGAGAATCCGCTCGCCTTTCCACGAATCGTCGCCGACCTTCTTCTTATCGCCGCGCCAGTTCGTGATGTAGACCACCGTGCCGTCGCGCGACGACATGCGCGTCATCTGCTGAATCGCGCTTTGCGTGCTCGCGACGATCGCTTCCGCATCGTTCTTGCGACTCTCCAGCAAACGAATGCGCGCCGCGGCCGCGCGCTCGAGTGATTCGACACGCGCACGAATCGCTTCCGCTTCTCGCTTCGCGATTGCGTACTCGATCTCCGTTTGCTTGTGCGCGTTGATGCCCGCGACATCGGGCGGCGCCTCGAGTTTCAACCCGGCCTTGCGCAATCGCGCCTCTGCTTCGGCGAGCTTCAGCCGCTCGTCTTTCGTGTTCAACGAGAGATCGTTGCGTTCCTTCTCGATCTGCTTGCGCGACTCATCCGCCACTGCGGATTTCTCTTCGAGCTTGCGCTGCAACTCGCTCGTGTCGAACGCCAGCACCGGCTGACCTTTCTTCACCTCCGAGCCTTCCGGCGCAAGCATCGCGATCTTGAATTGCCACACGTCGGGAAGTTGTGGAGGCCCGAGGCTTTCCGACGAGACGGAGGCGAGCGTGCCGCTGACTTCGAACCCGGTGACGAGATCCGCGCGCTTCGCGTGAACCCACTGGCCCTGACGATCCGCCGCGAGCTTATTGCGCAGCGACCATCCGCCGAACAGGAACAACACGACGATCGCGAGAGGAATCGCGAAACGAAGCTTCATCAGCTTAGCCACGATTCACCTCGACCACTTCTTTCAACCGCGTACCGTCTTCGATCCCACCCGTCACGATGCAATCAAGCGCGTTGCACGGACCTAACATCACATCCTGCATCGAGCCGTTCTCGAGTCGGATGCGCGGCTTCTTCTCCGAAAAATCAATCGCCGCGCGCGGCGCGAGCAGCGCTGATTGCTTCGCATCGCGATGCACGAGCACGCGCGCGGACAAACCGGGACGCATGCGATCGAGATCGAGACGATCGAGATCGATCAGCACTTCGAAGTGACGTCGCAGCGATTGACGGCGACTCTCCTGCGCCACCGCGCCGATCGATCGCACACGTCCGGAGAACTGCATCGCCGGATAACCATCCATCGTCATCGTCACCGGCATTCCGACCGCGACCTTGCCGTCGTCGACGTCGGGCAACTGCGCGGTGACGCGCATCGAATCGAGCTCCGGCAACAGCGCGATCGGCATTCCCACCCACGCCGGATCGCCGAGCTGCAACTTGCGGCCTTCCCACGGATGATCCTTGATCACCACGATCCCATCGCGCGGCGCGCGAAGCACTAGTGCGCCGATGGCGTTCTCCGCGATCGAGATCTCGCGTCGCGTGCGCTCGATGCGCAGTTGCAGATTCTGCCGCTCCGCATCGACCGCCGTTTGCGTCGAGCGAAGCACGTCCTGCGCTTTCTCGAGCTCCGTCTTTCCGCGGCGCAGTGCGCCCTGCTTCTCTTCGAATGCGCGCGCGGACAACAACTCCTTCGGCACGCGCGCATCGATCTCCGCTCTCTCGAGATCGGCGCGCTTCTTCTCGACATCGAGTTTCTTCTGCTCGAGATCCGCGGCCCACTGCGCTTCGTTCTGTTGCAGCTCCTGCAACGCCTGCGTCGCGGTCTGGCGCTTCGAATCGAGATCGGACGTGAGCGAGCTGTTGTCGAGCTCCACGACCGGCTCGCCCGCGCGCACCGTCGAGCCATCATCGGCGATCCACTTGATCGATGTCTGCCAAGACGGCAGCGGCGGAACGGAGAGCAACTCCCCGCGAGCGGCTTCCAGCTCGCCGGTGAGAATCATTTCGTGATGAAAGGGCCCGCGATGAATGCGGAGATCCTGACGCTTCGGTGCATCGTCAGCGATCCCGGAATAGCAACCGGCGACGAACAGTGAAGCCACTGCGGCGGCGAGTGTCTTCTGCATATTGTTTGTTTCCGAGGACTTCGACGCATTCTAGGGTCGTCAAGTTCCGTCGATCACCCGCGCTACAATTTTGTGACCTCATGACGGCGGCCCCGATTCCTTTTACGACTCCGACCCGCTTCGAGTTAGTCCGCGCCGAAACTTCGCGCGACGACTTCGCGGCTGACGTGCGCGCGGGACTCACGGCCGCGCAGAAGTGGTTGCCGCCGCGCTGGTTCTATGACGAGCTCGGCTCATCCCTCTTCGACGCGATCTGCTTTCTGCCCGAGTACTACGTCATGCGTGCCGAAGGCGAAGTGCTCACGACGCATGCGCGCGACATCGCGCACGAGTTCGGAACGAACATCCGCCTCGTGGAGCTCGGCAGCGGCGCCGCTCGCAAAACGCGCATCCTTCTCGATGTCCTGACCGCGCGTCAGCAGGACATCGAATACGTCCCGGTCGATGTCGATGCGACGATGATCGAGCGCGTCGGTCGCGAGTTGCTGCTCGCCTATCCGCGCATTCGCGTCACCGGCGTCGTTTCGGATTTCGCGCGGCCGTCCGTGCCGATGTCGCTGTTGCCAAAGAGCAATGCGCGAACAGTCGTGTTGTTTCTCGGATCGACGATCGGCAATCTCGATCCGGATGCAGCGCTGGCGATGTTGCGCGATCTCCGCAATTCGCTCCAACCCGGCGACGCGCTGTTCCTCGGCGCTGACTTACGCAAATCCAAATCGATTCTCGAGCCAGCCTACGACGACGCCCTCGGCGTCACCGCCGCGTTCAATCTCAATCTGCTCACGCGCATGAATCGCGAGCTCGCGGCGAACTTCGATCTCGCCTCGTTTCGTCATCGCGCGTTCTATGACGAAACGCTCGGCCGCATCGAAATGCATCTCGTCTCGACGAAAGCGCAGCGCGTCCACATCGGCGCGTTGAATCTCGATGTCGATTTCGCGCACAGCGAAACGATTCACACCGAGAGCTCTTACAAACACGACGATGCGACGATTGCGGCGCTCGCCGCGGGCGCGGGCTTCACGGTTTCGCGCAAATGGACCGACGCGCGAAACTTTTTCGCCGACGTGCTGCTGATCGCGTCGTAATTTTTTCTCGTCCACTTTCAGTAGATCGAGTCCGCGATCGCGTGCGTTTACGCGTGCGCAGGATACGTTCGCGCGCATCACTCAGTGCCGCGCGGCTCGCGTCACTGTGCACAATCGAGCACCGCTCTGTATCGATGCGCACAACGCGCGGATCTCTCCAATGCGCACTGTGTTTGCGCGAGAAACTGCGCGTGTTTCTTCGCGAAGTAGGCGTTCGCAGAACCAGACACCGATCAGTGTCCAATTCTGAACAGACGCAGCAATCAGTGCTCTCTAGCATCGCTGCGCCTTTGAACCGATGCCTTCCAAAGACGGCCGCGCGCATGCGCATGCACCGTCCCTTCGCGAGGTTTTCGATCGCGATCCGACGACAGACGCGCAGGTGCGCGTAGACGCGCATCAACCGGTTTACGCGACCGGGGATGAAGACGACGCGATGTACCTGATCGAATCCGGTCAGGTGAAGCTGTCGATGTCGTCTGCCGCGGGGAAGGATTGTCTGCTTGCGATTTACGCCGCCGGCGATGTTTTCGGCGAGTCGTGCTTCAACGGCAACGATCGCCGCATTGAAAACGCGGTGGCGATGGAGTCATCGATCGTGCGCCGCATTCCGCGTCGTACGTTTCTCGCCGCTGTCGATCGCGCGAACGCCAACGCCGCGCTGCTGCGTCATCTCGCCTCGCGACTCACGGAGCGCGAAGCGGCGGTCGTCGATCTCGTCACGATGCCCAGCGAGCGCCGCCTCGCGAAAGTACTGCTGCACATCGCGGAGCGACTCGGCTCCCGCGACGGCGCGTACCTCAAGCTCGATCAGTTGATCTCGCACGAAGACCTCTCGCAGATCGTCGGCACGACGCGGCCGCGCATCACCGCGTTCCTCAAAAAGTTCCGCGCGCTGGGATTGATCGATCGCGATCGCCGGGCGATCAAAGTACACGTGGAGCGAACGCGCGAATACGTGCAACGCGACTAACGCGCGTTACGTTGGTCGCCACACACCCTTCCGTTTTGACGCATCTTTGTCTAAAACCGAACTGCACATTTACGGATGTCGGTCTATCCTCCGATCCCCTCACCATGTCCGACCTCCACGACGTGCTGATCATTCACGACCAGTCGCGTACGGAATGGCGCGCGCGTCGCGCCACGATTCGCGAAGGTCAGATCGTCATCGCGGCGGGGATCGAGATCGACGTGCTCGAGAATCCGATCGCCACGTTCACGATCGTCGCGCGCGATACTGGAGGTCGCACGCGCCGCTACGATCAGGTGAAGTTCGACTCCGCGACGTCGACTCCTCCTGCGAAGATCGTTTTCGAATGAGAAATGCGAGCGCGGCCTCACGCGTTAGTGCGTGACGACGAGCGCTTTGCATTCCGCGCGAACGTCGCTATCATTCGCCTCCCGTGCCGAGGTAGCTCAGCTGGTTAGAGCACTGGATTGTGGATCCAGGGGTCGGCGGTTCGAACCCGCCCCTCGGTACCATCTCCCCTCCCGGGGATTGAGGATTCAGGATTGAGGATTGAGGATGGCGACGACGCACTCTCAATCCTCAATTCTCAATCCTCAATCCCGCGGCACGAAGGACCCCCACCATGCCTGATACGGTCCAACCGCGGTTATCTCGCGGCCTTCGCGATCTTCTGCCCGATCAGATGCTCGCCCGCCAGCAGATGGTCGACACCATCAAAGGCGTTTACGAGTTGTACGGCTTCGTTCCGCTTTCCACTCCCGCCGTCGAGTTTCTTGATGTGCTCTCCGGCAGCGCGGGACAAGAAGCGCAATCGTCGATCTTCCGCGTCTCGAATCCGGAGAAGGAAGACCTCGGATTGCGCTTCGATCTCACCGTGCCGCTCGCGCGTGTGATCGCGCAGTATCCGGAACTGCCGAAACCATTTCGGCGCTATCAGGTCGCGTCCGTGTGGCGCGCCGACAAGCCGGACAAAGGCCGCTATCGCGAGTTCACGCAATTCGATCTCGACTCCGTCGGTGTCGAAAGCGAAGTTGCGGATACCGAGATCATCGCGGGGATGTGCGACACGCTCTCGGCGTTAGGCGTGGGACGGTATCTCGTGCGGTTCTCCTCGCGCGCGATTTTGAATTTGCTGCTCACCTACGCGGAGATTCCTTCAGAGCAGGGCATCGACGTGTTTCGCGTCCTCGACAAGCTCGACAAAGTCGGCCTCGACAAAGTGAAGCTCGAGCTCATGAGCGGATACAAAGACGAATCCGGCGACATGATCACGGGCGTTGGTTTGACGAGCGGACAAGTCGATCGCATCGTCGCATTCCTGGCGATCAAGTCCGACTCGCGCCGCGAAGTGATCTCCGAGCTCGGCTCACTCTTCGCTCGCGTCGAAGCGGCCCCGAAAGAGTTGATCGTGATCAAGCGCATTTCCGATCACCTCTACTCTCTCGGCTACGAAGACGATCGCGTCTCGCTCGATCTTTCCATCGCACGCGGTCTCGCGTACTACACCGGCCCGGTCTTCGAGGCGATTCTGCTCGACGCGCCGCAGTTCGGTTCCGTGTTCGGCGGCGGTCGTTACGACAATCTCGTGATGCGTTTCCTCGGGCAGCCGATCCCCGCGGTCGGTGCATCGATCGGCGTCGATCGTCTCCTCGCCGCGCTCACGCATCTCGGCAAGATCAAAGAGCGCATGTCCACCGCGCGCGTGCTCGTCACGAACATGGACGCGTCGCTGCGCGAGGACTACATCGCCATGACGTGGGAACTGCGCCGTGCCGGCATTCCGACCGAGCTTTACCTCGGCACTGCGAAAGGTCCGGGCAAGCAACTGAAGTACGCCGATCAATACGACATCCCACTCGCGATCCTTTACGGCACGAACGAAAAGGAACAGGGCTTCGTCACGGTGAAAGACATGGTTGCGGGACGCGAGCGTGCGAAGCCGGTCGCGGACCGCAAGGAGTACCTCGCGCAACGCGCCGGTCAGGTGACGATCGCGCGCAACGACCTGGTGGAAGGCATCAAGAAAATGCTTGCGGAGATTGAATGACGACGATCGTTCTCGATGGAAACTCGCTGACGATCGAGCAACTCGCCGCGGTCGCACGCGATCGCGCGCGCGTCGAGTGTCATCCGTCGACGCGCGAGAAAGTCGCGCGCGCCGAAGCGCTGATCGCACGCGTCGTCGAAAACTACCGTGCGGCGTGGAACGAAGGAAAAGCGGTTCCGAGCGAGTACGGCGTCACCACGGGCTTCGGTGAGTTCAAGGACAAGCCGATCGCGCCGGCCGATCTCGAACAACTGCAGCGCAATCTCCTGCTGTCGCATTCGGTCGGCGTCGGCGACAACTCCGATCCGAACGATCTCTCGAATTACTTTCCCGCCGAAGTCGTACGCGGTGCGCTGGTCACGCGGCTGAATGCATTTCTCAAAGGTCATTCGGGCGTGCGCGCGGTGCTCGTGGAAGTCGTCGAGGCGATGCTCAATCGCGGCGTGATTCCGCTCGTGCCGCTGCGCGGCTCGGTCGGCGCGAGCGGCGATCTCTGTCCGCTCTCGCATCTCTTCGCGACGCTGCTCGGCGCTGGGCGTTTCTATCTGCTCGACGATGCGACGCTGCGTCCCGCAACGGAATTGCCGTCGCTGCTCGGCTTCGATGCGGAGGCGATCAAGCCGTCGTTCAAAGAAGGGCTCGCGCTCGTCAACGGCGCGAACTTCTCCGCGGCAATGCTCGCGCTTGCAGTGTTCGACGTCGAGAAGCTCGTGAATGCGGCGGATGCCGCGGTGACGATGTCGCTCGAAGCGATGGTCGGTTGCACACGCGCACTCGACGAGAAGATTCACATCGAGCGCGGCCACGAAGGTCAGATCGAAAGCGCCCGCCGCATGCGCGAGCAGGTGCTCGGATCGCGACTCGTGGAACGCGCGGGCGCGGTGCAGGACGCATATTCGCTGCGTTGCGCTCCGCAGGTGCACGGCGCATCACGCGACACGTTGCGCTTCGTGCGACAAACGGCCGAGCGCGAGATCAACGCGGCGACGGACAACCCGCTGTTCTTCCCCGAGGATGATCAGCCGTTCGATTTGCAATTCCAGGCGAACTGGCCGGAGTGGTATCGCGGCGATCGTCGCTTCGCGTATTCGGCGGGTAATTTTCATGGCCAGCCGCTCGCACTTGCCGCGGACTTTTTGACGATCGCGGTTGCGGAGCTCGGCAACATCAGCGAACGTCGCACTCAGTTGATGCTCGATGGTCATCACAATCGCGGCTTGCCCGCGAATCTCACGACGCGTCCCGGCGTGAACTCGGGGTTGATGATTCTGCAGTACACGGCCGCGTCGATCGTGAGTGAGAACAAGGTGCTCGCGCATCCGGCGTCCGTCGATTCGATTCCGACTGGCGCGAATTCCGAGGATCACGTGTCGATGTCGACGCACGCGGCGCGCAAACTCCGCAGCGTCATCGCCAACGTGCAGTCGATCCTCGGCATCGAGTTACTCGCCGCGGCACAAGCGGTCGAGTGGCGCGCGGTGTTCAACTACGATCCGAATCAACCCGCGCCGCGATTGCTCGATCTCGAGAATTCCGAGGCGCAGGCAAAGCAGTTCGAAGACGCGGTGAAAGACAAGGCGCACAACATCGCCACGCAGTTGGGCAAAGGCACGCGCGAGTTGTATTTGAAAGTGCGTTCCGTCGCGCAACCGGTGCTGTACGACCGGCCGCTGGACGACGACATTCGCGCCGCACGCAAACTCGTGATGTAAACGAACGGCGGGCTCTCGCCCGCCGTTCACGCGTTGTATCGCGATTTTCCTTCGGCCAGCAGGGCGTTCCCCGCCTGCGTCAATCCGAGTCCCCAGAAGAACGCGGCGATGTAATCCGCCCACGTGCCGTAGCTGCACTTGCCGTCGTACAGGGCAAGAAATGCGGTGGCGAGACTGACGACGCCGAGGACGACGTAACGAAGTCGCCTCATGCACGCATCATGTTTCTGCAGCGCTTCGCGAGTCGCCTGCTCCTGTTGTTCAGCGGCTCTGGGATCGACAACCTGCGTGCTCTCCTCCGTCACAGTTGCGCGAATCGCCGCATCGAGTGCATCGCTGTATTGATCCGCGGTTCCAGTGATCGGAACTTCGTCGAGGCGCGCCGCCTTCTCAGGATGTATCTCAAACTTCTTGAGCAATCGATGCAGCTTCTCGAGCCGATCCGAGTACTTCGTCACCTCGAGCCGCAATTCTTCGGGCGCCTTTGTCGAAACACTGGCGATGAGTCGCTGGATGAAATCAAGGTCGAGGGCGACACGCTCACGCGTCAGCGCGAGGCTCGGATCAATCCAAACGCTCTTCATCTCCTCCTGAATCGCCAGCAATGCAATCGTCGCGTTTGTGCGTCCTTGTCCGCCACCCGCGCCGAAATACGCTTCGAACCCGTACGCGATCCCGGCGCCGACGATGATCAACACGGCGAACAAAATCAGCGGCAATCCGAACTCACCGTACGGTCCGCGAATGCGCACGACCAGTGACGCGGACACCGCCGGCGCATCGTCTGCAATCAACTCGACTGTCGTCGCGTAATCGCCGGCGAACTTCGGCGGATCGATCGGAATCGTGATCGTCGTTGAATCACTCGGTGCGAGCGGCAACGACTTCGCGCTGCACGGCTCGATCACGATGCCTTTGCGTTCGACCGTCGCGGTTTTGTTGTCGCAGCCGAGCAGCCAGCGATGCTTGCGACCGGCGTCGGACATCTCGACGACGCCGACCTTCAACGTGCGAATCGGAACCGTGCCGTTGTTCGCGATCTTGATCGCGATTTGATGCGGTTCGCCGCAGCCGAGACAGATGTCGGATTGCGTCGGTGTCGCGGTGAAGCTGAGCGCGGAACGCGTGATCGTGATCGGAAACGTCGCGGGATCGGTCGTGCCGGGAGCGGTCAGAACGAGTGTCGCGGTCTCGCTGCCACCGCGACGAAGGCGGTTCTCATCCGCGTGCACTTCGATGAGTACGGATGACGCGGGCATCGCTCGTGGATCCTGATCAGGAACGAATCCGATGTCGCGTCCGGCGACGAGACCGCCGTTGCTGACCAGATACGCGCGCCACACGCCGGGCTTGGGCGTGGAGAAAAATGCTCGCACCTGCGCGGTATCGCCGCGCATCGCGACCGTGATGGTGGTAGGAACGACGAGCTTGATGCTTTGTTGCTGCGCGTGAGCGGACAGCGCAGCAATCGCCAGAACGACGACCAGCAGTCTTCGCATGAACAGGCCTCCCTCACTGCATGAGAGGGACGCCGGCGAAGTTTTCCTGGCGGGAAATGACGCGACGGCCCTGTTAGGCCGCCGCGCGCTTAGAAGTTACTCCTGCGGTTTCACGCCGAGATATCCGGCGGCCATCATCGACGTGTTCCACGTCTCGCCGGATTCGATCGACATCGACTTATCGAAAAGCTCTTCGGCTTTTTCCCGATCGCCTTTGAGCAGGTAATACGCGCCAAGCTCCGCAAGGCCCTTATCGTCGTTCGGATTCTTCGCGAGCGATTTGTCGAACGCTTCGCGCGCCTTATCCCACTCGCCCGCTTCCCAGTACACGCGGCCGATGCGCCACCAGTCGGTCGGCTCGGGTTTCTTCGACGTCACTTCATCGAAGATTGCCTGACCTTCGGCTTTCATCCCGCCGAGGTAGTAAACGCGGGCGACGCCGATACGCTCCCAGCTTCCCTTACCCGCCTGCTTACGTGCAAGCTCGAGAAGATTCTGAGCCGCTTCCTTCTTCGATTTTCCGCGATAAATCGTGCTGCCGTCGAATTTCTTCGCGGCCACCGCGCCGACGCTGATGCCCAGCGCGAAGATGACCGACATCACCACTGCTGATTTCGTCTTCATTGTCCTTGTCTCCGTGAACCCGTGATTGAACGGCTCACAGGGTACTTCATCGCTGGAACGCGTAGCTCACCTTGGCGAAAAACTGTCTGTTACTTGGCTCAAACTCTCCGTCTTCATTCAGTACTTCCTGGAGATCGCTGTAACCGACATAAAACACCGTCTGCCAATTGAGCTTGTACGCGAACAGCGCCTGCGACGAGAGATCGCCACTGTGCTGATCGACGATCACATCGCCATAGAGAGGTTGATCGCGATTCGTGCGCGTGTTCTGAATGATTGCGCGAATGAACATGCGCGAGTTAAACGTATACGTGGCGCGCAAACGCTCCACCTGCGACGTAAAGAGCCGGTCGTGATCGACATTTAACCAGCGCATGCTTCCCGTCAGGCTTAACGTGAGGTGCTCGGTCGGAACGAGCTGCGCATTCGCACTAAGATTCGCGCCGCGGCCGAGGCGATTATTCGCGAAATCGACCTCCTCGCCGACCCAGCCGTTCGTGCTGATGAATTTCAGGAACTTATTGACCGCGAATTGCAATTGATACTGAATGCGATTGCGATCGAACACTTCGCCGTCATTGGCGACGGATTCCTTCGAAACCCACAGACGCGTAAACGAGCGCCATTTACCATCGGCGCCGAATCCAACCGCGTTGTAGCGGTACAGAAGATCGCCGTCATCCTGCGTCTGTTGATATTCATTTTCACTGAACGCGCGGATGCGGCTGAAGAAACCGGTAGGACGCCACGTCTTGCCCGCTTCAGCATACGCGCCACGCCATCCGACTTGTGGAACGAATCCATTGTCCGCGCGGAAATTGTCGGAATAATCGCTGCCCTGAACGTAGAAATCGTGCTTCGCGTTCGAGTGCTGATACCAGAGCTTCGCGCCGTGGCCGCTGAATTTCTGTCCGTTCCATTCGTCCGCGAGATCGGGCCGGTTGGGAGTTTCCGTGCTGCTGTAAAGATATTGACCAGTAATCGTGTCGTTATCGCCGATGCGCCACTGGAAATCGGGACCTAACACGCGATTATGCGCGCCGCCTTCCGATTCGCGAATGGTCGTCAGAAAACTGACGAACGAACGCCGGCCGAAATCGCGACGCACGCGGCCAATCGCAGCAATGGACGAGAAATCCTGATCGGCAATATCCGATCCGAACGCAGACGGCAGAATCACGGAACCACCACCACGATCCTGCGTGACGAGCAACGTGTACGCGTATTGCCCCGTTTTCCCCGTCGTACGCGCGCCCCAGCGCGGCGAGGTCATTGTGCGCGTATAAACCGCCTGAATCGGCGTGCTGAATAATTCAATGCCTTCGAGGAAAAACGGTCGCTTTTCCGGGATAAAAATCGCGAATCGCTCGTTGGTCGAGATCACCGCAACGTCGGATTCGATTTGCGAGAAATCGGGATTAATGGTCGCATCGACGGCCATATCGGCCGTAGGACTCCACTTGAGATCGAGGCCGGCGTCCGTACCGACCTGGTGATTCACGAAGTCGCTGCCGAGTCCATCGCGCGGCTCGCCTAACTGATTGGCCGTCACATAAGGAGCGATGACCATGTGATCGCCGGTCGGCAGACCATGTAATCCCGTGACTTTGCCCCAGCTGCAGACGAAACAATTCACGTCACGCGGCAGCTTATTGGTAAACATCTGATAGCGGCGATCGCGCGGGTAATTGCGATAAAGCATCAGTCCCCACTGTGAGGGACTCGATCCGTCATACCGCAACGACGAGAACGGGATTCGCGCCTCGGCCGTCCATCCACCCGCATGAATCTTCGCCGCCGAATCCCAGAAGAAATCGGGCGAATTATCTTCTCCCGATCCCGCATCGTCCGTCACCGCGTCATATTGCACACCGCGCGCGGTCAATAAGAAGAGATATCCGGTTTTTCCGTCATTTCGCGTGTCTAACAGGATCCCGACATAATCGTCCGTATTACCGCTGATTTGATCGTGATCGGCAAATGGAGAACTGATTGCGTTCGGATTCGGATCCGCGGACTCGACGCCGAAGTAAATGAATTTGCTGTCGTACGTCACATACCCGACGGTCTTGACCTTCGGCTCGACGTTATCGCCGGGATTCGTTTCGTACCAGACCTCGTACTTGCGCGCGGACTGCCACGCGGCGTCATTGAGCTCGCCATCGATTTGAATCGGCGCGCTCGTCGGCTCCAGTTGTAGCGGCGGCTCCGGCGGCGCTGCAAACATCGGAAACACAAAGCACAGAACGACCAGAAGAACGAGAGCCGCTCGAGTCATCACTGCATCCTCCACTACCGAATTACGAAAGTATTCGTAAGAAGGAGGCAGAAGTTAGGTTGGTTTTGTGAACAAAATGAAACAGGGGTGAAAAGGGCGCGGTGAAGGGCCGAGGGCCGAGGGCCAAGGGCCGAGGGAGTCGTCGCGAGCGGATCGTGCGCCGCGCCGATGCACCGAACGGTAAACCGCCGGCCCAGAGCAGAGTAAAGGGCCAAGAGCCAAGGGCCGAGGGAGTCGTCGCGAGCGGATCGTGCGCCGCCGATGCACCGAACGGTAAACCCAGCCAGGGCAGAGTAAAGGGCCCAAGGGCCAACGGCTGAGGGAGTTGTCGCGAGCGGATGTGCGCCGCGCCGATTGCACCAAACGGTAACCAGCCGGGCCAGGGCAGAGTCAACCGGGAACCCCTCGGCCCTCGGCCCTCGGCCCTCGGCCCTTCCTCCCTAACAACTGCTCTCGATCACGACCAGGCTCGGCATCACGCGATGGTGCTTGTTGCGCCAGTGCACGATGCGACCGATCAGGCCGAGTCCGAAGCCGGTGCCCGCGGCGATGCCTGCCCACTTCATCGGGCTGTTGCGCATCGACGTCTGCATGTCCGACATCGTCGTCGACGTTCCATCCCTCAGCGACGTTTTCATCGAAGTGACCGATCGGGTGACGTTCGACTTCACCTCGCGGACCTTCGCCAGACTCTGCGATTTCATCGTATCGAGTTTGCCGCGCATTCCGGAGCGTTCCGGCAAGTGTGGATGCACAGAGTCGTGTGCATGTACCCCCACCGGAACGTGCAACGTCGCCGCCTCGACCTCGGCGCCGCTCGGCATTGCCAGATCATTGCGATTGATATTCATTGACGTCCTCCTCGAGCATTGACTACTGCGAAGGAGTTGCCACTGAAGCTGAGCAATATCAATGAATTAGTCACACATCGAAGACCGCAAAGTCATGAGCGGCCTCGACGTTCGGAAACACCGCGCGCGCCTCATTCACCAGCAATCCCACGTCGCCATACCGCGCCGAAAAGTGCGTGAGGATCAGGCGCTTCGCGTTTGCATCCCGTGCAACACGCGCCGCGCCGGCCGCGGTCGAATGCAATCGCGCCTCGGCGTCCTCGAGCATGTCCGTCGCGTACGTCGATTCGTGAATCACGACATCCGCATCGCGCGCGAGTTCCACGCCGCTCGCGCACGGCCGCGTGTCCGTGAGATACGCGATACGACGTCCCGGTCGCGACGGACCAACGACCAAAGGATTGTTCTCACGAATCAGCTTCGCGTACTCCGGTCCCGGCTCGATGTTCAATGCACGCGCTTTCTCCGGATCGAACCTGCCTCGCCGATCGTCTTCGATGAAGCAATAGCCGAACACCTCCACGCTGTGATCGAGCGGCCCCGCGATCACCGTGAATCCGCGACCGAGAAACGGCGGCTGCGCGTACTCGATCGGAAACTGCGGATTGTGTTGCGTCGTCGCGAGCACGCCTTCGAGATAGTCGCGCACACCCGGCGGTCCGACGATCGTGAGCGGCTTCGTGCGTCCGTTCATCGACAACGTCGCGAGTAATCCCGGCACGCCGTAGATGTGATCGCCATGCACGTGCGTGATGAAGAGCGTGTCGATCGCGCCGCTGCGCACCGGCGAGCGCATCAATTGATGTTGTGTTCCTTCCCCGCAATCGAAGAGCAACACCGTTCCGTCGACGATCACGGCAACGGAGGACACATTGCGCTCGCGCGTCGGCGTGCCTGAGGACGTGCCGAGGAAGATGATGCGGAGGTCCTGCGCCATGCGATGCACTGTATTACGCTTCACACATGCTCACGCGACGCACGATGATCCGTCGCACCGCTGCCGCCGCGGGATTCCTCGGCCTGCAGAATCTCATCGGCCGCATCGACGGCATCGCCATCCCATCGCCGTACGGACCACTCGCGCCGAAGCGCGATGACGACGAAATCGGCGTTTACCTCACGCTGCCGCCCGACTTTCACTATCGCGTGCTCAGTCGCGCGGGCGACGTGATGGACGACGGCAATCGCTCGCCGATCAACCTCGATGCGATGGGATTGTTCGTCGTCGGCAACGAATGGCGACTCGTGCGCAATCACGAAGTCAAAGAGCTCGCGCTGCCGATCTCGCCCGGACCGTGGTCGTACGATTCGCTCGCGGGCGGCGGAACGACGACGCTCGTTATCGATCCCACGACGCTGCGCGTGACTCGGCGATTCGTGAGTCTCAGCGGAACCTTCGGCAATTGCGCGGGAGGAACGACGCCGTGGGGCACGTGGATCTCGTGCGAAGAAACGGTCAATCCATCGCCGCCGTTCGGAAAGAATCACGGCTACTGCTTCGAAGTTCCTGCAGCCGCGAACGGCGCCGTGAATGCGACTCCGCTTCCCGCGTTAGGCCGGTTCGTGCATGAAGCCGCGGCCGTCGATCCCGACACCGGCATCGTTTATCTCACCGAAGATCAGGATCGCGCGGGTTTGTATCGCTGCATTCCGAATCAACCCGGCAATCTCGCGGCCGGTGGCCGACTGCAAATGCTCGGCATTCGCAACGCGCCGACGTACGACGCCGTGACGGGACAAACGATCAACAAACGATTGCCCGTCGTGTGGGCCGACGTCGCGAACCCCGATCCGCCGAATGCATTCGCGAATCCGGCGGCGGTATTCGACCAGGGTCGCGCGCGCGGCGGTGCGCGCTTTCGCAGACTCGAAGGCGCGTGGTTCGAAGACGGCTCGCTCTACTTCACCTCGACGACTGGAGGCAACTCCGCACTGGGGCAGGTATGGCAGTACAGACCTCCATCGACACGGAAACGCCGCGCGGCCGGTCCGAGCAGCGAAGGCGATCTCACGCTGCTCTTCGAATCGAGCTCGTTCGATACGCTGCGTCTTCCCGATAACCTCACGATGACGCCGCGCGGCGCGCTCCTGCTCTGCGAAGACAACGGCACCGATCCCTGCTTCCTGCGCGTGCTCACGAAGCAAGGCAACATCTTTCCGTTCGCGCAAAACGTCGCCACGGGATTCGGCATCGTGTCGAATGAATTCGCGGGCGCGACGTTCTCACCGGATGGAGAGACGTTGTTCGTCAATCTTTTCGGCCCCGGACTGACGGTCGCGATTCGCGGACCGTGGGAGTTGGGGCCGGTCTAACGGAACACGGCGCGTAACGTGCTCGTGTCTGGCAAGGATGTTCACCACCATCGCCTTCGAGGTTGTACTGATCGTGCTGCTCGTCATTGCGAACGGCGTCTTCGCGATGGCGGAGATCGCGATCGTTTCAGCGCGCAAAGCGCGACTGCGCACGCGCGGTGAAGACGGCGATCGCGGCTCGCGCGTGGCGTTGGAGCTCGCGGAAACTCCGGACGAATTTCTCTCGACCGTGCAGATCGGCATCACGCTCGTCGGCATTCTCGCGGGCGTGTTTGGCGGCGCCACGATCGCCGAGGAACTCGGCGTCGTCTTCAATCGCGTCGCGTGGATTGCGCCGCACGGCGAGAAAGTCGGCCTCGCGCTGGTCGTGCTCGCGATCACGTATCTCTCGCTCGTGATCGGCGAGTTAGTCCCGAAGCGCATCGCGCTCACGAATCCAGAGCGCTTCGCCGCGATGCTCGCGCCGTTCATGCGTGCGCTCTCGCGCGTCGCACGACCGGCGGTGTGGTTCCTCAGCATTTCGACGAGCGCGATCGTGAAGCTGCTGCACATTCGCGAATCGAAAGAGCCGGCGGTGACGGAAGAAGAATTGACGTCGATGCTCGAGCTCGGACGAAAGACCGGCGAGTTTCATCCGGCCGAGGAGGAGATGATCAAGGGCGTGTTCGCGCTGGGCGATCGCACCGCGAGCGCGATCATGACACCGCGTCATGAAGTCATGTGGCTCGATCTCACGCGACCTGCTGCTGAGTTGCAGCAGCAGATCGTCGACACCGGACTCTCGCGATTCCCTGCCGCGGAAGGAAGCCTCGATCGATTCATCGGCATCATCGAAGTGAAAGATCTGATCGCGCATTGCTTCGACGGCCGTGCGATCGATCTTCGCGCCGCCGTGCGCGAAGCGCTCGTCTTTCCCGAGACCACGTCCGCGCTGCAGATCCTGCACGAGTTCCGCAATCGCAAAATCGAGATCGGAATCGTCGTCGACGAATACGGCGGCTTCGAAGGCATCGTCACCGTCGCCGATCTCGCGATGCGCGTGCTGCGGCTCGATGAAGACGAAGACCTGCTCGTGCAACGCGCGGACGGCTCGTGGCTCGCCGACGCGATGATGAACTTCGACGACTTCGCGGATCGCATTGGATTGCGCGTGACGAGCGCTGACGAATACGACACCGTCGCCGGCTTCGTGCTCGCGCGACTTGGACGCCTGCCGCGCGTCACCGATGCAATCGAAGCGAACGGCTTTCGATTCGAGATCGTCGACATGGACGGACGCCGCGTCGACAAAGTTCTCGTTTCGAAAATCGTGGATGGCAAGCGTCGCGCGGAAACTCTCTAATTCGGACGCTGCGCGGGCGATTGCGCGACTTCCGCGTCGCCGGCGCCGAGGTCGACTTGCGGGTGCGCGAAGTAGTAACCCTGCAGGAGATCGATGCCGAGGTCGCGGCAGATTTGAAACTCCTCCTCCGTCTCGATTCCCTCGGCGAGCGTCTTCGCGTTGATCTTCCCGCCGAGCTCCACCAGCATCTTCACGAGATCCTGCTTGATCGGCTCATCGGCCAGCGTCGACACGAGACTCTTCGTGATCTTCAGATAATCCGGTGCGAGCGCGGCGATCGCTTCGAGCGATGCGTAGCCTGAACCGGCATCATCGATCGCGACTTCGATGCCCTTGTCGCGGAACTCGTTCAGCAACTGACGGAACGAGACGTAATCCTCGATCGCCGCGCGCTCGGTCAATTCGAAAACGAAATGCCCGCGATGCTCGGCGAAGAACGACACCATGTCGTGAATGCGGAACTCCGACTCCGCGAACATCTCCGCTTCGAGATTCAGCAGGAACTTGCGATCGAGGAGATCGACCTGCCGCAAGCGTCGCAGCGCGCCTTCGAGTGCGATCGCTTCGAGCGCCCACGCGAGCTTCGCTTCGCGCGCGAACGAGAAGAGCATGTCCGAATTGCGGAACGATGAATTCGCGGGACCGCGCGTGAGGATCTCGTAGCCGAACACACCGACATCGTTCGCGCGGACGATCGGCTGAAACAGTGTCGTGATGCGTTTGCGGCGAATGATGTCTCGCAGTTCGCGCGTGAGTTGCTTCTTGCGTTGCTGCTCGGCATCGCGCACGGCATCGGCCGCGGTCTGCATGCCGTGGTAGACCTGACGCTCGAGACGAATCTGCGGGCGATAGTCGATGCGCGCGGAGCCGACGAAGAACCCGAGGTTGGCGCCGTGGAGATTCGGGAACCGCTTGCGCGTCGTTTCGATGAGACGCATGCGCATCTCGTTCGCCATGCGCTCCGACGCATTCTCCGCGCTGAGATCCTGCCCGCGCGTCTCGTAGAAAATGTAGAAGCTCGAACCGCCGACGCGGTTGCACGTCACCAGCGCATTGCGAAATCGCGCCTTCGCCTCGGCGCTGAGAATCTGTCCGACGTTGCACAGCATCTCGTCGAAAAACGCCCAGCCGAATTCGGTCTCGATCGATTCGAACTGCTCGACATCGACGTACACGATTCCGATCTCGCCGTGCTCGATCAGGATTTCTTTCACGCGATCGAGGACGAGCGGCAGGCTTGGTAATGCCGTCGCGCGATCGAGCAGCATCGCTTCGATCGCCGTGCGTCCCGCCTGCGCCGCTTCGTTGCGCGCTTCGAACGAGCGATTCAGCACGTTCTGCACGCGCTTCGTGACTTCGTTGCGATCGAATGGCTTGACGAGATAGTCGTCCGCGCCGACCTGCAATCCGGTGAGACGATCCTTCACGTCGCCGCGGCCCGTCACGAGAATGACGCCGATGTGCGACGTGCGCTGCACCGCCTTCAGCGCCTGACAAACCTCCCAGCCGCTGTGCTTCGGCATCATCACATCGAGCAGCACCGCATCCGGCAGACGCGACTGCGCGACGGTCAACGCCTCCTCGCCGTCGTACGCGACGATGATCTCGCAATCCAACGGCTTGAGGTACGTCCTCAGCAGGAGTGCGACTTCCTCGTCATCGTCGGCGATCAGCACAACAGGCCGGGACATGAGTGTTTGACGATGATTGCGGAAAATGGGCCAAGGAAGCAAGGAGGCGAGAGATGAGAGATGAGTGATGAGTGATGAGGTTCGACAGGGATCCCGAGCGTCTCGTCGTCCGAGATGACGTCACGAAGCGCAATGTGCTGCTCTGGCGATGCTGGTCGTGACCTCATCACTCATCACTCATCTCTCATCTCTCGCCCCACACGGCTCCTCCCGATGCAACATCACCCATACAATCCGCGCAAATGTCCCCTCACTCCCTCTTAATCGCCGCTTCCATCGCCTCGGCGCTGTTCCTTCTCTTCTGGATCCTGAAGGTGGTCATTGCGCGACGGTTTCGGGATGCGGCGACGACTGCATCCGCCGTCGATGACTTCTTTCTGCTCGTCGCGCAGAAGACGAAGTTGTTGTTGCTCGTGATTCCGTGCGCGTATGCGGGCTCGCGATCGCTCACGCTGCCGAAGGATCTGCATGCGCCGCTGCACACGGCGATGCTGCTTGCGCTCATCGCGCAGGTCACGTTGTGGGTGACGGCGGTCGTCGATTTCTGGCTGCGGCACTATCGCCGCGCGCGCATCGACAGCGATCCCGGCTCGGTGATGACGATCAACGCGTTTCGTATCGCGGCGATCGTAGCGTTGTGGATCTTTGCCGCCGTCCTCGCGATTCACAACCTCGGGTTCGACGTCACGACACTCGTCGCAGGACTCGGCATCGGCGGCGTGGCCGTGGCGCTCGCGACGCAGAACATCCTCGCCGATCTGTTCGCGTCATTGTCGATCGTCATCGACAAGCCGTTCATCCTCGGCGACGCGATCACCGTCGACAAACAATCCGGCAGCGTCGAGCACATCGGCCTGAAGACCACGCGTTTGCGCGCATCGACCGGCGAGCAGATCGTCTTCTCGAACGGCGATCTGCTCAAGAGCCGCATCCATAACTTCACTCGCATGCGAGAGCGCCGCTCGACGCTGCGCATCGCGCTCGCGTACAACACGACGTCCGCGCAACTCGCAAAGATCCCGTCGTTGCTGCAAGCCGCGGTCGAGAAACATGAGCACGCGCGTTTCGATCGCGCGCATCTCGTCTCTCTCGGCGAACAGGCGTTCGAGTTCGAGCTCACGTTCCTCGGTCCGACCGCCTACTCGGCGTTCCTCGACCTCCAGCAGGCGGTGATACTCGACGTCATCCGCGCACTCGAGCTCGAAAACCTCGCACTTGCCGAACGCGAGCGCGTTCCCTGAATCAAACGCTGAACCGGCGCTCACCACGTTGTGCTAACGTTCGTCCCCCAAGTCGCGGAGAGAGGTTTGATGATCAAGTTCGGTACCTCGGGGTGGCGCGGCATCATCGGTGAGGACTTCACCTTCGAGAACGTGCGAGTCGCCACGCAGGGCGTCGCCAACTACCTGAAGAAGAGCGGTCAGTCCGGTTCGGGCGTCGTCGTCGCCTGGGACACGCGATTCCTCTCCGAAAAATTCGCCTCCGAAGCGGCGAAGGTGCTCGCCTTCAACGACATCAAAGCGTTTCTCTGCACGCGCGACGTTCCGACGCCCGTCGCTGCATACGAAACCATGCGACGACGTGCGCTCGGCTGCATCAACTTCACCGCGTCGCACAATCCGCCCGAGTACAACGGCCTGAAATTCTCGACCGGCGACGGCGCACCCGCGCTGCCGGAGATCACGCGTCAGATCGAACGCGAGATTCACGACTTCCAGCAAAGCAACGAGCGCCTCGACGTCTACGAAAAATCGGAGCTGATCGAAGAGATCGATCCGAAAGATCGCTACCTCACCGAACTGCGATCGAAAGTCGACATCGATGCCATTCGCAACAGCGGATTGCGCATCGCCATCGACTCGCTCTTCGGCACGTCGCGCGATTACCTCGACTACTTCCTGCTCGAAGCAGGCATCGAGCTCAAGACCATTCACAACTATCGCGATCCGTATTTCGGCGGCTTCTCGCCGGAGTGCAGCGAGAAGAATCTCGCCGAGTTGCGCAAGGTCGTGACCGACGAGAAGTTCGATGTCGGTCTTGCGACGGACGGTGATGCGGACCGCTTCGGCATCATCGACGATCGCAATCGCTTCGTCTCACCGAACACGATCCTCGGGTTGCTCGCGGTCTATCTGAAGCGTTATCGCAAAATCCCCGGCGGGCTCGCGCGCTCCGTCGCCACGACCCATCTGATCGACGCCATCGCCCGTAAACTCGATGTGCCGCTCTATGAGACTCCGGTCGGATTCAAGTACATCGGCGAGTTGATTCTCGAAGGACGAATCGCCCTCGGCGGCGAAGAGTCCGCGGGCATGTCGATGTACGGACATCTCCCGGAAAAAGATGGCATTCTCGCGTGTCTGCTCGTCGCCGAAATGGTGGCGCGCACCGGCAAGAAGATCACGCAGCTCATCGAGGAAACGCACGCAGAATTCGGCTACTTCTATTCGAAGCGCGTCGATCTCAAACTCACGCCGCATCTGCGCGACTCCGTCGCGGCGAAACTCGCGAATCCCCCGGCGGAGCTCGACGGCATGCGCGTGCGCAACGTGAACACCACCGACGGCGTGAAGCTCATCTTCGACGATCAGACCTGGCTGTTGTTCCGTCTCTCGGGCACCGAGCCGGTGGCGCGTTTGTATGCTGAGGCCTGCAGCCCGAAAGATCTGAAGCACGTCATCGACACCGGGAAAAAATTCGTCTCAGCATGAAGTATCCGTTCGAGAAACTCTTTCTCATCTGTACCGGCAAGCGTTGCAACGATCTCGCGCACGGCGACGAGCGCGGTGAATTCATTCGCGACGAACTGAAGTCGCACAACAAAGCGATGGGCCGAAAGCCGACGGTGCGTATCTGCGCGGTCTCGTGTCTCGACCTGTGCGATCACGGTCCGAACATGATCGTAGAGCCGGATGGCACTGTGTACGGACGCCTCGATCGCGCCAAGGCACGCGCCGTGTATGACGGCGAAATGGGAGACGGTCCGGCTCGCCCCGATCTCGAACTGGAGCTGACATGACGCGCTCACTCTTCGCGGTACTCGTCACTCTCCTCGCGCTCAGCGCATCCGCGCAATCCATTCAGAACGTCGAAGTCTCACTCGCCGGCGGCAAGAGCATCACCACGTGGCACGGACAAGCGGACTTGCAGGCGGTGCACGTGAGCCTCGTGCATCCGCTCTCGAATCGTACGGACGTGATGTTCGACGTCGTGCCGGTCACGCTGTGGCAGCCGCGAAGCTGGTTCGGCAGCGAGTTCCATGACGGCAACGAGCGCGTGCGCGCGATCGCGACGACGTTGATGCTGCGACGCACGTTTCATCGCCAATCGAATCGGTTGCAGTGGTTCCTCGAAGCGGGAACAGGTCCGATGATCGCGGAGAAGCGCGTGCCCGCATCGACGTCGCGCTTCAACTTCATGTCGCAGGGCGGCGTCGGAGTGGTGTTGATGCCGAATGCACGCGTTCCGCTTCTCCTCGCCTACCGCTTTCTGCACATCTCGAACGGCGGATATGCGCCGCGCAACCCGGGCCTGAATGTTTCGTCGGCGATGATCGGGCTGCGCTTCAGAACCGCCACGAAGCGCCGAGGCTGACGATCAGTGGATCGATGCCGAGGGTGCTCGGAATCGCGACGTTGCTCTTCACGATGTGCGACTCCGACTCGAGCGGCAGGTACGCGGCCGAGACTTCGAAGAACAAGCGCGGACGAAAGCGATAACGCACGCCGCCTTCGACGACGAACGTGACTTCATCATCGAATTCGACTTCGACATCGTCGCCGAATTGATCGTCGAGATTGCCGATCATCACGAGCGCGCCCCCGCCGCCAACGAATGCGCTGACGCGATGTTCCGGCGCGAAGTGCCAGCGCGCGGTTGCGGAGTAGATGTCGAGGCCTAACGTGCCGAGGTCGACATCATCCGGCGGTGGCGTCGAAGGAAACAGAATCGCCTCGGGATTCACAAACGCCGCGGTGAACTGCGTGGAGACGCGCGGCGTGAAGAACACCTCGCCCGTTGCGGAGAAGCCGCGGCTCAGCGGCAGATCGAGATCGCCGCTCTCGCCTTGCGGCATCGCGATGATGTGATGCACACCGGCTTCGAAATCAGCGGCAGCGACAGGAAGAGCGAGCAACAACACAACGAGCACGCGAATCATGCGCGCCGCATTGTACGAGTCCCGCGCGATGAGCCGACCATCAACGAACCGCGCGTTGACGCGATGGCGGTGTGACGTCGCCGATCGCCCACAACTCTCGGCCGTAATTCGACGTGTATGCGCTGAAGAACACGCGCGAGGCCGCAACCGTAAATTCCAACGGTTCGGAACCGCGCGAACCCTGCTCAAGGTCCGAGTACAAGTGCGTGCCCGCGGCCGTGCCATCGCTCACCCATGGCTCTAGGCCGTGTGCCGCGTCATCACCCGCAAAGAAGATCCGATCGCCAAGGACCGCCGGCTGTCGCCTGCAGACATTGGTCGGATTCTCGTCCTGATACAACATCACCGTGCCGGACGTCGTGCCGTCCGAGCGCCAGAGCGTGTATCCGTTGCGAGTGGCGAGTGCGAAGACGACATTCGTGCCGAATGCTTCGAGTCTGTTGCAGTCGTTGAGACTCGCGGGCAGCGAAACCTCGAACACTTCGCGTCCGCTCGCTCGATACAACGTCGCCCCGCGGACGAAATACGCCGATCCGCCGTTCGCGGAGAGCGAGGACGGCTCGAGATTCTGCACCGTCGGATCGAACGTCTTCACGACTTCCGGCGAACTCGCTGCGCCTGCGGCACGCCAGACTCTCGATCCCGCGCCGTCGTTGCGACTCCACTCTTCGATGAACCAGATGTCGTTGCCGGCCTGCACGAGCTCGGAGATGTTGCCGGTGCGAGCGGCGAGCGGCATTTCGCTCAACCCCGATTCCGTGAAGCGCCACAGATGCGGGCCATTCGCGACCCACAACTGATCGCCGGTCACGAACACGCGGCGATCGACGTACTGAGCGTCGACCGGCAGCGCATATGTGCGCGTTCCTTCGAGTGTGCCATCGGAGATCACGAGACGCCCGTCCGTGGCGAACGCGCCGCTGATGAATGCGACGCCGTTACGGAATGCCTTCACGGTGGAATTTGCAGCTTGAGGGAGAACCGTCGATCCGCCACTCCGGAGGTCCGTCGCCACAACTAAACCCTTGTCGCTGACGATGAAGTTGCGATCCCTCGTTGCAACGACATCCGCGGCAGTCATCGCCGGATGTGCGAGCGCCGTGGTACCGGCTTGTGTGCCATCCGAAACGCCTGTGATCGATCCCGTGTTCGATGACGCCACGAATGAAACGCGATCGCCGTTTGCACGCAACAACGACGGCGATGAGCCGTGAATCGGACTGTCGTTGCCGATGTTGGCGAGCAGCAACGCGGTGCCGTCGTGGAAAAAATATGGCTCCGTTCCCGTCCGCGGATTACTGCCGGCGAGCAGCAAACCGTCAGGACGCGCGAAGCCTTTGCCGTAGAAGCCGTGGCCCGGTCCGGGATTGAGATCCGCGAGCATGCGAGTACCTGCGATCGTTCCGTCGCTACGCCACAACTCGCGGCCATGCACACCATCATCATTCGAGAAGTAGAGACCATCGTTCCCGGCAAATGAGAGAGACTCCGTGAGCTCGAACGGGTCGGCGTTGATGGTTTGCAATGAAGTCAGAGCCTGTCCATCGAACGAGAAAAGGACGCGAGGATTCAAGACGCTGCCTCGCCGGAACAGAAAGATCTTTCCCCCGGCGATTCTCGCGAATTCAAACTGGCCGTTGTTTGCGAACGGCAGCGGCAGGCCCGGGGTCAGGAGGTTCGTTTCCCACAGCGCCGCATTCGTATCGAGGTAGTAGAGCTTTCCGTTCAACACACCGACGAGTTGAAACGCAGAGCTCAATGTCAGCTCGCGCGTGCCCGCGATCGTACCGTCCGTCACAACGAGCACTCGTTTCTCGGGAAACGCGAGGATCAGGCGATCGCCGAACGATACGACCTGCGTACGCTGGAACGACCAGTCACTCGGAGTCGCGAGCAGCGTTGCGGTCGTGCCGTCCCAGACATAGACGCCGATGCGATCGTTCATACGGCCCAGGAAAACGATCCTGCCATCGAGGATCCCGAACGAATCCGCGTTCCATAGCAATTGTGGGATTGTGATTTGCGTCGTGCCGTTCGCGGTGCCGTCGGTACGCCAGAGCTGATACGCGGCGTACCCGGAGGTCGTCAGGAAGTACAACGAGCCGTCAGAGACGACGCCGGAACCAATCGGCGAAGGGAACGTGAGTCGCACAGCGGCGCCCGTAGCGACATCCATCGCGTAGCCGTTCAGAATCAAGCGTCCGTTCACGTTGCCGAGGAAACGCAGCGGCTGCGTGATGTTCGTGAGATTCGTGACACGCAGCGTTCCGCCGGTCGTGCCATCCGTCTTCCACACGTTCCACGACTTGCCATCTGTCGCCGTGAAGTACGTCGTCGACCCGATCGTCAGCCAAAAGTTGCTGCCGCTGTCCAGCGAGCTTCCGGTGCTGACGCCGGGAAGATCGCGCACGAGGTACGCGCGCTCGTCCGCGCGCACGAACGACGCGAGGAGCGACACGACGAGAACGAACGGCAACACACCGCGAAGCGGACCCATGGCTTCGTAGTGTAGCCGCGCGTCACTCAGTTATTCAAACAAAGTATTCACGTAGTCCTGCGGATCGAACGGAATCAAATCGTCCGCGGCTTCGCCGACTCCGACGAATTTCACCGGGATGTCGAACTGGCGCATGATCGAGAGAATCACGCCGCCTTTCGCGGTGCCGTCGAGCTTCGTCACGACCATGCCCGTGACCTTGGCCGCTTCGAGAAATGCCGCGGCCTGACTCACGCCGTTCTGTCCCGTGGTGCCGTCGAGCACGAGCAGCGTTTCGTGCGGCGCGCCAGGCAATTCCTTGTCGATGACGCGATGCACTTTCGACAGCTCGGACATGAGGTGCGTCTTGTTGTGCAGACGACCGGCGGTGTCGATGATGACGACATCCGCTTTGCGCGATTTCGCCGCGGCAACAGCATCGTGTGCAACAGCCGCGGGATCACTCCCCGCTTTGTGTTTCACGAGCGGCACGCCGATGCGATCGGCCCACATCTGCAACTGTTCGATCGCAGCCGCGCGGAACGTGTCGGCAGCGCCGAGAACGACGCTCTTCCCTTCGTTCTTGAATCGCTGTGAGAGTTTCGCGATGGTCGTGGTCTTGCCGGTGCCGTTCACGCCGACGACGAGAATGACGAACGGCTTCGCGCGCTCGAGCTCGATCGTCTCCGCGTTGCGCTGCGGCACGAGCCTGCGCGTTTCCTCGCGCACGACTTCGGTGAGCCGGTCGATCTTCGTGATCTTCTCGTCGCGCACGCGGCGCTCGACGTTCTCGATGATCGCGGTGGAAAGCTAGGCGCCGACGTCGGCGCCGAGGGGACCTTCTTCCAGTCCGTCGATTGCGTCCTGACCGATCGGCAGGTCGGGAGTCATCGACTCCTTCACCTTCTCGATGATCTCGGTGTGGGTCATGAAGAGCCCACGCTTCAGTTTGTCGAAGAATGATTTTTTCTCAGCCATAGATTCGAAAAAACTCAGCGCGTTCCGCTCTCGCGCGCGGCGATGGCGCGCTTGACCATGTCTTCATCGATGGTCAGCACGCCGTCGTTGCGCGGCTCGAACTCGAGACCGCGGATGACGCGGCGATAGGTGTCGCGCAATGCGCGCGCGCCGAGGCGCTTCTGTCGTGCGGCGTCCCATGCGATGGCGATGAGCGCGCCGCGGGTGATTTGCAGATCGACGCCGAAGCGCCGGAAGTATTCGCGCGATGTCCGAAAGATCGATCCGTCGGGCTCGACGAAGATGCGTGCGAGGTCCGCTTCGGCGAGATCGTTGAGCACCACGATCGACTCGAAACGCGAAATGAACTGCGGCGTCATCCCGTAGCGAAAAAGATCGTCGTACTTGAGGTAATCGCCGAGGTGAAACGGCAGCTCCTCACGCACCTCGCCGCTCGCCGAGACGACCACGCGCGGCTTCATCGGCACGACGTCCTGACCGATCGTCGCGCGGCGCAGCACCGCTTCGTACAACTCTTCGAATGCGCCGCCGGCGATGAAGAGAATGCGCGAGGTGTTGAGCACGAACGTCCAGCCGTCGGCTTCGAACTCGACGTTCTCGTTCTCCATCAGCGTGAGCAGCGCTTCCTGCGCCACGATGCCGCGCACGTTCGGCACGCCGCTCACGCTCGCGCGAATCTTGTCGACCTCGTCGATGAAGACGATGCCGCGCTCGACGGCATGAATGATGTCGGTCGGCGATGCATCCGGCGGGAGCATTTTCTTCGCGTTGACATAGAGACGACCGAGCACCGCCTTGCCGTAGCCCTGGCGTTCTTCCGCGAGCACGTTCGCGTTCATGCGCACGACGTTCGCGTAGGTCGAGAGATCGGGCGTCGTCGCGAGAAACTGCTCGACGGAGCGCATGAGCGTCGTCTTGCCGGATCCCGAGTTGCCGATCAGGAGAATGTTCGGCGCGGGTTGTCCGACGAGATGTTTGACGAGGGCGACCGACAACTCGCGAATGGCCTCGTCCTGCCCCACGACCGGCTTGCGCAATTCTACAAAGATGTCGCGCGGGCGAAGGGGAAACGAGTCGGACAGGCGGGGCGCATTGTAGTCGCGGCGCTTCGCCGCCGCGACAGGGCCGAGGGCTGAGGGCCGAGTGACAGTCGCGGCGCTTCGCCGCCGCGACAGGGCCGAGGGCTGAGGGCCGAGGGCCGAGTGACGGTCGC
>JACZCU010068404.1_pt1 | contig 33396 bp, 27 predicted proteins | sample 8641851 | NCBI WGS metagenome assembly JACZCU01 (sample SAMN15324605, study PRJNA640507) | soil metagenome | isolation source: monocropping sugarcane control | place: China: Luxin town, Laibin City, Guangxi Province | collected 2019-07-25 | depth 10cm m | reverse complement strand
CGCCGTCGCTCTTGCGTACGGCGCCGGAGACTTTCGCGGTGCGCCGCAGCTCGTCGAATTCGTCGGAGCGGACGACCATCTCCCAGACGTTTCCCCCCGCGCTTCTCAGCAAATCCTCGGGGGCCGCATACGCGACGACTCCCCCGTTGCGCATGATGGCAATGTGGGTCGCGATCGACTCGACGTCGGAGACGATGTGAGTCGAGAGGATGACGAGCTTGCCCATGCCGAGGTCGGCGAGGACGTTGCGGAAACGAACGCGCTCCTCCGGATCGAGGCCGGCGGTCGGCTCGTCGACGATGACGATCTCAGGGTCGTTGATGAGGGCCTGCGCGATGCCGAGGCGCTGCTTCATGCCGCCGGAGAAGCCGCCGATGCTTCGTTTGGCCACGGTGTGGAGGTTGACCATCTCGAGCATGGCGTCGATGCGTTTGCGGTCGTGGACGCCCTTCAGCGCGGCGAAGTAGCCGAGGAACTCGATCGCGGTGAGGTTCTCGTAGACGCCGAAGTCCTGCGGCAGATACCCGAGGCGGCGGCGGATGGCGTCAGGGTTCCTCGCGACATCGACGTCGTTGAAGGTGATGCGGCCGCTGGTGGGACGCGTCACGGTCGCGATCATCTGCATGAGGGTCGTCTTGCCCGCGCCGTTGGGGCCGAGGAGACCGACGACGCCGTTGGTCATCGTGAGCGAGAGGTCGCGCACGCCGTAGTTGCCGGAACGGAAGCGCTTGGAGACGGAGTCAACGACGAGCATGGCCACGTATACGGCGGGCGGGCTCGGGGGTTGCTACGACCAGTGCACGGTGCACTGTGCACAGTGCACAGGAGGGTGCTGTGCGGTATTTGAAGTCATCAGCAGTCGTCGTGGTCGCCCTGATCGCTTTCGCGTGTCCGTCGAAGCATAACGAGGTCGCGAAGCCGCTGGGGTCGACGAGCGACACGGCGGACGCGACGAGTCCGGCGTCACCCGGCGGAAGCGCGCTGGTTCCGGAAACGAAGGCGGGGACGACGGTGATCGTCACGCTGAACGACAACACGCTCGACGTCGCGAATCCCGATCAGATCCCGCCGGGTCCGGCGGTCTTCACGATCACGAACGCGAGCAAGACGAACGTCCACAACCTCTTCGTCGACGGCCCCGGCGTGCAGAAGGCGGCCGGCAACGACATGTCTCCCGGCCAGACCGTGAACATGAACATCGACCTGAAGGTCGGAAAGTACACGCTCTACTGCCCGATCCTCGATCACCGGACGAAAGGCGAGTCGATCGACCTGATCATCAAGTCGCCCGCGGCGCCCGCGCCGTCGTCGATCACGGCGCCGGATACGTCGACGAACGCGGCAACTACCTCTTCTTGATCGGCAGCTTCGCGGCCGCCGGCTCGGGGAAGACGCGCATGGCGGGGACGGCGGCGGCGGCGCGGCGTCCCTTCTGGATCGGGAGCTTCATATAGACCTGCGTCGAGAGGATCGACGCGTGCCCGAGGATCTCCTGCACTTCGCGGATGTCGGTGCCGCGCGAGACGAGCATCGCCGCCATCGTGTGGCGGAGCGCGTGCGGGGTGATGTGGCGCTTGATGTCGGCGAGGCGGACGTGCTTCTTGAAGATGTTCTCGATCGAGTAGATCGTCAGGCGCGTTCCACTGCGGCCGACGAAGAGAGCGGTGGTCTCGAGCGTCCGCTCGCCGCGGTTGTCGAGATACGCGACGAGCGCCTCGACGAGCTCCGGCGAGAGCGGCACGATGCGGCCGCGGGTCGCGCGGCCGGTGATCTGGATCTGATACTCGCCGGCGCGGACGTCGGCGACGTTGAGCGCGACGAGCTCGCCGATCCGGATGCCGGTGGAGAAGAGGAGCTCGAGGATGACATTGTCGCGGATGGCGCAGAAGTAACGGTTCCGGGCGCCGGCCGAGGTGTCGCGCGCCGAGCTGAGGTCGACGATCTGTTGCTTCGGCGCGGCCAGGAGCGAGCGGATCTCGCGCGCAGAGAGGACGGTCGGAACGCGGCTCTCGACCGGACGCTTGATCTTCAGCTTTCGCGCGGGCGACTCATTGACGATGCCCTTCTCCTCCAGATAACGGAAGAAGACCTTCAGGGCGGCGATCTTGCGGCGAATCGAAGTGTCGCGGTACGGGCCGGTCCCGAGCTTGTCGAGATAACCCTCGAGGTGCTCGGAGGTGATCTCGGCGGCGTGCGAGGTGTCCATCGCGACGTGGAACTGCGTCAGGTCGGACTGGTAGGCGCGAAGCGTCCGATCCGAGAGGTTTCGCACCTCTTGACCATGTTGCAGAAATTCAGCGATCGCCTGCTGCACGTCCATGCGCGTCACAACTTTCAGTAATTTTTATTGGGAATCTGGCCCGTCGCGAAGTCTAGGGGAATAGGCCCGAAAGTCAAGAATTATTTGCCGGAATTCTATGCTGCAAAAGCATGAATACAATGGATTTCAGATGCGCGGCCAACGGCTGTTCGTTCGACCCATCGAAAGCGGTGACGCGGAGGCGATCCGCGCGTTTTTCGACGCGAATGGGGCGCCGGGAGCCCCTCCGGCATGCGGCCTGCTCGCGAAACTGGTCGGCGATCTCGTCGGCGTGATGGCGATGGAGATCGCGGACGACGGGCTGCACGTCGAAAACGTCGTCGTCGCGCGCGAGCTGCGGCGGAAACGAATCGGACGTTTTCTCGTCGAAGAGGCAGCACGCCTCGCGGAGAAGATGGACCGCGACCGGCTGATCGTCGAGCACGAAAACGGCGCCGGCGAGTTTCTTCGTCGCGTCGGGTTCATGATGGAGGACGGAGTGTTCGTGAGGAGGGTGCGGTGAGAGTTGTCGGTTGTCGGTTGTCCGTTGTCGGGCTCCTCGGTCTGGCGGTTGCGTGCGGGCATGCGCCGGCGCCGGCGCCTGCACCCGTTCCCGTTCCGCAGGTCGTGCCGCCTCCTGCGCCTGTCGATCCTCACGACCTGGCGAAGCGCGCGATGGCGCAGAGTGACGCCACGCTGCTGGCGCAAGCGGCGGACGCCGATTCGCTCGCCGCGCCATGGCTGCGGCTGCGGCAGGCCGACGTGCTCGCGAAGCAACAGCAGTTCGCGGATGCGGCGCGTGTGGAGTCGCAGGTCATCAGCTCTGCACCAGAGACGACAGCGGCGACGACGGCGCGCCTTCGCCTCCCCGCGCTTCTCGCACGCTCGGGTGACGCGGCGGCAACGAATGACGCGTTCAACGCCGCCGCGCAGGTGCCGATCGACGAGACGACCGAGGGCGACTTCGTGAAGCTCGCGAATGACCTCGAAGCGGCGCAACGAACGGATCTCGCAACGGTGCTCCGCATGCACCTCCTGAACGACTATCCGCAGGGGCGCTTCACCGAACAGACGTACACGAAGATCGCGAACGCGTCGCCGTCGCCGCTCGATGCGCTTTCGCTCGATCAGTCGCTGGCGCTGGCGCGAGAGCTCGCGAAGTACGACCGCTACGACCAGGAGTTCGACCTCCTCGGCCGCACCGTGAAGCGGTTCCCCGACGCGCAGACGAACGCGCTCTTCCGAGCGACGCGGATCCGCGCGCTTTTCCACTCACGTCATTACACGGAGCTCCTCACCGAGACGGCCGGCGAGAAGCTGACCGACCCGTCGCTCGCGCTCCTTCGCGCACACGCCGCGTGGCGCGCCGGAAAGAACGACGAGTTCCTCGCGGGCCTTGCGAGCGTCGAACAGACCTGGCCTGCCAGCGCGCAGGCGTCCGAGGCGCGCGTGCTGCGTGCGAAGTACTACACGAGCGACGTCATCGACTACGACAAGGCGATCGCCGATATGCGCGCCGCAATCGCCGCGAACGACCTCGGCCCGGACGGCGAGAACCTCTGGGCCCTCGGCTGGACACTCTTCGTCGCCGGGAAGACGGACGAGGCGCTTCAAACGCTCGATGACTACGTGAAGCGGTACCCGGACGGCGATTACACGTCGAACGCGCTGTTCTGGTCCGGCAAGATCCTCGACAAGCTCGGGCGAACGAACGAACGGGACGCGAAGTGGAGCGCGCTCATCGTCGAATATCCGTACGGCTACTTCTCGTACCGCGCACGGCAGCTCCTCGCGCCGCCGGGTGCCTCGCTCGGAACGCTGGAGACGACCGGGAGCGCGGTGTTCCCGAACATCGACGAGAACGCGGTTGCGGCGAGCGAGCCGCGCGTCGGCGTCGTGCGCGAGCTCGAGGCGATCGGGTTGAACCGGGACGCAGCAGCGGAGATGAAGCGCGTCGCGTCGCTCCATCCGAACGACCTCGGATTTCAGTTTCTCCTCGCCGACGTCTACGTCGAGGGGGGCGAGCCGTTCAAGGCGAACGGCATCCTGCAGCGCCACTTCCGCGACTTCGTGCGGCACGGCGGGACCAACATCCCGCACCGCTTCTGGGAAATCCTTTACCCGCTGAAGTACTGGGACGCATTCCAGTCCGCCGCGGCGAAGCAGAACGTCGATCCCTACGTGCTCGTCGCGATCACGCGGCAGGAGAGCGGCTTCGAGCCGAGCACGGTCTCGAACGCAGGGGCCGTCGGATTGATGCAGATCATGCCGGCAGAGGCCGGGACGATCGCGACGAAAGCAGGGTTGACGCCGCCGACGCGCGAGCAGCTTTTCGACCCCGCCACAAATATCGAGATCGGTGCCGCCGAGTTCGCGCAGAAGCTCGCGAACATGCAGAACAATCTGATCCTTGCCATCGCCGCATACAACGCCGGAGAGGATGCCGTTGGCAGATGGCTTGCTCATACGCCGGTCGATGACCTCGACTTATTCGTAGAAGCGATCCCCTACGCGGAGACCCGGTTGTATGTGAAGACCGTGTCGCGTAACCGCTTCGAGTACCGGCGGATCTATGAAAGCAGTACAGCTCCTGACGTTCCTGGCCATTCTCCTTCTCCCCGCGGCAGCATTCGCTAATCAGCAACTCGTCCTCAGCCGGACGCAACCTGCCGAGAACGCCGACTACAAAGGCGTGGTCGACGTGGCCGTTGATCCCGGCTTCGACGCCGACAAAGTCTCGATCACGGTGGATGGCGACATCCTCCAGGCGCTCCATTCGCCCTACCGCGTCACGGTCGACCTCGGCCAAAGCGTCATCCAGCACAAGATCACCGTCACCGCTTGGACGAAGGAGCGGAAACGCGCGCAGTGGACCGAAACGATCAACCGCGGCCACATGCCACTCACTGTGAAGTTACACGTGATCGACGCGGCGAAGGGTGAGTTCGACGTTGCGACGACCGCACCCGACGACGATCCGATCACCGACGTCGAGCTGTGGGACAACGGGAACGTCGTCGCGAAGCTGAATCAGCCGCCGTATCACCTCACCGTTCCACCCCCGACGCTCGCCACGGGCTTCGTGCAGGTGACGGCACGAACGAAGTCGGGCGAGGAAGCGGCCGACTTCTGGTCGTCGGCCGGCGACGTGACAGTCGACAACGTCGACGTCCGCACGGTTCCGCTGTTCGTCTCAGTCGTCGACCGGAACGGCACGGCGCGGGAGGACGTCGATCGCGCGCTGTTCAAGATCATGGACGGCGGCACCGAAGGGAAAATCCTGCAGTTCAGCAAGGCGTTCGATCAGCCGATCTCGATCGCGCTGCTCATCGACGCGTCGGCCAGCATGGCGTACTCGATGAACGACGTCACGAAGGCGGCGCATACGTTCGTGGAGCGGACGCTGAAGAAGGGTGACCGCTGCGCCGTCTACGCGATCCGCGACGTGCCGCGCGTGCTCCAGCCGCTCACCGACGATCAGGTGTCGATCGGGAAAGCGCTCAACCAGATGGTCGCGAACGGCGAGACGGCGCTCTACGACGGCATCGACACCGCGATCCGCGACCTGAAGAACGAGAAGTACCGCCGCGCGATCGTCGTCCTCACCGACGGCGGCGACAACGACTCCCTCGACACGTGGGACGACGTCGAGAAGAACGCGCGCGAGGCGGGCATCCCGATCTACTTCCTCGCCTACGAGAGCCTCGAGCAGACCGCGGCCCGCGACTTCGACCGCATGACCTTCCTCGCCAGCGAGACGGGGGGGTTCGTGGCGCACGCCACGCCCGAGACGCTCATGGCGAAGTACACGGACATCGAGAAGGACCTTCGCGCCCAGTTCGCCATCACGTATCAGGTGACGTCCTTCAGGAAGCACAACGAGTGGAGGACCGTCCGCGTGCTCCTCAGCTCGCCGAAGCTGACGGCTAGAACGATCGGCGGGTATTTCGCACCGTAGTACCCGCCGCATAAACTTCGGCGCTGTTTGACGAACGTCACCACTCAACTCCGCGCCGAAGTTGCTCGCAGCGAGCTGCTGAAGCGCGCGCTCGAAACGGATCACCGCGTCGACATCACTGGCGCGTCGTTCGAGGCACGCGCGCTCATCCTCGCGGCACTTCATGAACGGACGCGAAAGCCGCTCGCGATCATCGTTCCGGGCGACGCCGCGATCGACGATTTCGAGGCGGCGCTCAAGCTGTTCCACACCGAGCCGCGCTGCGTCTCGACGTATCCCTCCCCTTCGCTCTCGCCGTACCAGGACGTCGGCCCGGCGCTCGGCGTGGTGCGCGAGGAGGTCCGCGCCCTCGGAATGCTCATCGAGAAGCGCGCGGACGTCCTCATCGTGCCGGTGCGCGCGCTTTTCTCGCGTCTCCCGCGGCCGGAGACGTTCGCGGCGCGAATGCTCGCGCTGGCGGAGAACCAGGAGATCGACGTCCAGCAGGTCCTGCAGGCGCTCGTGGAGAACGGCTTCGTGCGAACGGACCTCGTCGGCGAGGCGGGCGAGTTCGCGTTCCGCGGCGGCATCCTCGACGTTTTCCCGCCGAATACGGAGAAGCCGCTCCGCGTGGAGTTGTTCGGCGACACGATCGACTCGCTCCGCTGGTTCGATCCGGAGTCGCAGCGCAGCGAGGACCCCGCCCCGCCGCTGACGATCCTCCCGATGTCGCACTTCCCGCTCTCGCGGGAGGTCCGGAACGCGCTCGCCAGGCGGCTGTCGCTCGACTTCAACCATCCGATCTACAAGCGCGACGTCGCGGAGAAGATCGAACGGCTGCAGGAGAACGGGACCTTCGCGGGCATCGAGCATTACGTCCACGCCGCGGTCGACAGCGTCTCGTTCGCGGAGTATCTGCGCGATTGGACCATCGTTCTGGTCGAGCCGGACGCGATCACGTCGAGCGTCGCGAAGTACGAGTCGATGCTCCGCGCGGAGTTCGAGGCGGCTTCCGAGAAAGGCCGTGCCGTCTATCAGCCGGAGAAGCTCGTCACGCCCGGCGTCGAGGTCCTCGGCTTCGTCGCCAGCTCGCGGCTTGCGCTGAGCGAGGTGCACATCGCGTCGAAGGAATTCGACGAGCTGCGCGTTCACGCGCCGCAGACCGACCGCTACACCAATCGCCTGCCGGAGTTCACGACCGACGTGCTCCGCGCGCGCGAGGAGAACAGGCGGCAGGTGTTCTTCGCGGCGACAAAAGGCGGAGCGGAGAAGGCGGAGCGCCTGCTGAAGGAGTTCAACGTTCCGATCTCCACGGACGCATTCGGAACCGAGATCCTCATCGCCTCGGGTCACCTGGCCCGCGGATTCTCGTTCGACGAGATCAACCTCATCGCGTGGAGCGAGTGGGACCTCTTCGAGCCGCCGACCTCCTCGGGTCGCCTCGGCGGCCGGCGCCGTAAGTCGGAAGCGTTCGTCACCGATCTTCGCGATCTGAAAGTCGGCGACCTGATCGTGCACGTCGACCACGGAGTCGGCCGCTTCCTCGGCCTGCAGCGCATCCCGTTCGGCGAGACGGAGCGCGAGGTGATGGAGATCGAGTACAGCGGCGGCGGCAAGCTGCTGATGCCGATGGAGAACCTGAACCTCATTCAGAAGTACTCCGGCGGCGGCGAGGAGGCGAAGCCGCAGCTCGACAAGCTCGGTGGCACCACATGGGCGCGCAAGAAAGCCTCGGTCAAAAAGGCCATGCGCGATATGGCCGACGAGCTCCTGAAGCTCTACGCCACGCGCCAGATGGTGCACGGTCACGCGTTCAGCAAAGACTCGCCATGGCAGTTCGAGTTCGAGGAGGCGTTCGAGTTCGACGAGACGGACGACCAGATCTCCGCAATCGAGGACGTAAAGGCCGACATGGAGTCACGCCGCCCGATGGACCGCCTCCTCTGCGGCGACGTCGGCTACGGCAAGACCGAAGTGGCGATGCGCGCCGCGTTCAAGTCCGTGATGGACGGGAAGCAGGTCGCGATCCTCGCCCCGACCACGATCCTCGCCTATCAGCACTACCGAACATTCCTCCGCCGCTTCGCGAGCTTCCCCGTGACGATCGAGCTGCTGACGCGCTACTACTCGGCGAAAGAGCAGCGCGAGATCGTGCAGAAGCTCGAAGCGGGCGAGATCGACGTCATCGTCGGCACGCACCGCGTCCTCTCGAAAGACATCCACTTCAAAGACCTCGGTCTCCTCGTCATCGACGAAGAGCAGCGCTTCGGCGTCGCGCAAAAAGAGCGGCTGAAGCAGATGAAGAAGGCGGTCGACGTCCTCTCGATGTCGGCGACGCCGATCCCCCGCACGCTGCACATGTCCATGGTCGGCATCCGCGACATCTCCGTCATCGAGACGCCGCCGAAGGACCGCCTCGCGATCCAGACGGCGCTCGTCCCGTTCAACGACGAGTTCATCCGCGACGCGATCGCGTTCGAGATCGATCGCGGCGGCCAGGTCTTCTTCGTCCACAACCGCGTCGAGTCGATCTACGCGATGAAGGAGTACCTCGAGCGGATCCTCCCCGGCTTGCGCGTCGCCGTCGGCCACGGACAGATGGACGAGCGGGAGCTGGAGCGGGTGATGCTCGCGTTCATCAACCGCGAATTCGACGTCCTTCTCGCGACGACGATCATCGAGAACGGCATCGACATCCCGGCCTGCAACACGATCCTGATCAACCATGCTGAGCGCTTCGGGCTCTCGCAGCTCTATCAGCTCCGCGGCCGCGTCGGAAGGAGCGACCGCCTGGCGTTCTGCTACCTCCTTGTCCCGAGCGACCGCGTGCTGAGCGGCGACGCCCGAAAACGCCTCGCCGCGATCCAGGAGTTCTCCGACCTCGGCGCAGGCTTCCGCATTGCCGCGAAGGACCTCGAGATCCGCGGTTCCGGCAACATCCTCGGCGGGGAGCAGTCGGGCGAGATCGCGGCGGTCGGTTTCGAGATGTACACGAAGCTGCTCGAGGAGGCGATCCGCGAGCTCAAGGGCGAGAAGATCGAGGAGGAGGTCTCGACGTCGATGAACCTCGGCGTCGACATCTACATCCCGCACGACTACATCGCCGACGAGAACCTTCGGATGACGTTCTACAAGAAGATCGCGTCGGCAACGACGGACGTCCGCCTCGACGATATTCGCGGCGAGATGCGCGAACGCTTCGGCGCGTTACCGCCGAACGTCGAGAACCTCTTCCACTTCGTCAAGGTGAAGCACTTCGCGCAGCAACTCGGCGTCATCAGCATCGTGCGTGAAGGGGCGCGTGGCGTCATCAAGCTGACGCAGAAGGCGCGCATCGACCCGAACAAGCTCCTGGCGCTCATTCAGGAGAATCCGGCCATCAAGTTCTCACCGAATGGCGTCCTTTCCTTCCCGATCAAAGCACACGGCGCCGAGGTGATCGATACGATCGCGGATCTCCTCGGCGCCCTTGCGGCCTAGACCCCGAGAAAATCGAGATCGCTCGACGAGAAGTCGCCGGACGCGAGCGAGACCCAACCGTCTCCCGTCGTGTTGTCCGTGCTGCTCGCATATGCGATGAAGCTGGCGAAGTTGGTGACGTCGGCGCTGCTGAAGATGATGTTGAGCGCTCCGAAGGTACCGGCCGGCGCCGCCTGCTGGACCATGCCGTAGGCGGGAACGGTGATATCGAGGGTCGCCGTCTGGTTGTTCTCGCCCATGAACGTGAGGTGGAACGAGTGCGACACCGAGTCGGTGTTCACGATGCCCCAGTTCGTGCGGTAGTCGGCGTCCTGACGCAGGCCGAGCGACGCCGCTTCGTTGAAGATCGATGCGTTGTCTGGATCGACGCCGGGGAACTCCTGCGAAACGGTCCCGTTCGAGTTCGGCTGCTTGGTGTAAATGCGCGAGAAGCCGTCGATGCCGGCATCGAAGCTGAGCGAGCCGCTCACGACCGGAATGACGACGATCGAGCCGAGGCCGCTCTGCTTGAGCGTGCTGGCGACAAAGTCGGGATACGTGTTGAACGTGTTCGGCTGCAGCGTCAGGGTCATCACGTTCGTGCCGGTGGTGCTCAGCGAGTTCGATGTTCCCGCCGGCCACCACATGACGACCACGTCATGCGCCGCCGACTCGTAGTTCACGAGCGTGACGTCGGAACGGAAGAAGAGCGATCCTCCGCCGCCCGCGACGCTGCCCGCCGCCGGAATGACGATCACGCGGGAGGAACGGCTGTCGGTAATCGCGCTGGTGTGGACCGTGCCGTTCGTGGTCGTGCCGTGTTTCGCGGCCACGTACGCCCGCCACTGCGCGTAGACCGCCGCGGCGACGTCCGGCGACACGCTCCCCGTTTCCGGATTCCTGATGGTGAGGCTCTTCATGCGTGCACTGAGCGGCGGTCGCGCGAAGAGCGGCAGCGCGATGAGAATCGTGGCGAGCAGTACGGCTGATTTCTTCATTGGTCCTCCGTGGGGCGTTCCATGTCCTTCTTTCTACGATTCTCGGCCCGGATTGTCGAATTCGCCGGTCGAGCCTCTGCTACACTCCGCCTCGGTCCTTCGTTCCATGCGTCGCTGCCTCCCGCTGCTGATCCTCCTTGCGGCACTCGCCTGTCATCGCAAGCCTTCCACTCCGCCGGAAGTCGTTGCGCGCGTTGGCGATCGGATGCTCACGCTTGCCGATTTCAAGCGGTATCTCGAGCGAAACGCCGGAACCGACCTCGCGCAGGTGAACCCCGAGGTGGCCAGCGCGATGCTCGACCAGTGGGTCGACGAGGTCGTGCTCAGCGAATACGCGGCGACGCACGGCGTCGAGGTGCCGGCCGAGGCGATCGCGCAGGCGGTCCGGAACGACGCGGGGTCGACCGTCATCGAGAAACGGGACGAGATGCGCCGGCAGAAGCTGATCGCCAGCCTCAACGCCGACGTTCCCGACCCGAGCGACACCGAGGTCCGCGACGAGTACGACAAGCATCCGAACGAGTTCAAGAGCGGCGAAGAGGTCCACGTCCGCCAGATCCTCGTCCACGACGAGAACCTCGCGAATGAGATCGTCGAGCGCCTGAAGAAGGGGGAGCACTTCGAGGACCTCTCGAGCCAGTACTCCCTCGCCCCGAATGCCAAGAAGGGGGGCGACATCGGCTACGTCAGCCGCGGCGAGCTCCCGAAGATGTTCGAGGACGTCATCTTCGCCCTGAAGCCGGGGCAGATCAGCAGCGTGATCCGGACTGACTCGAGCTTCCATGTTTTCCGTGTCGACGAGCGCCGCGGGCCGGGAACGATCGACTTCCAGACCGCCGCGCCCGTCATCCGGCAGCGACTCCACGAGGACGCCGTCCGCGACCGAATCGCCCAGCTCGTCTCCAAGAGCCGCAGCGACATGCAGATCTCCATCTTGACGCGCCGGCTGCCGTTCAAATACACCGGCACCCTCCCGAAGTCGGAAACCGAATAAAACCCGCCCCGTTACCGGTTACCAGTTGCCGCGTCACAGTAAGAAACCAACGAAGACTGCATGAAAATGACACTCCTTGCACTCACTATCGCCCTCGTCGCGACCGCCGCTACCGCGGCCCAGCTCGTCGAGGCCATCGTCATCCGCGTCGGCGACCGCGTCGTCACGCGGACGCAATACGAAAAACGCCTTCGCGAAGGCCTCAACGAGATCGACCAGACCGTGCCACCTAAGGATCAGGCGGCGAAGAAGGCCGAGTACCGCAAGGGCCTCACCGACGACATGATCGCCGAGCTCCTCGTGAAGGACCGTGCCGACCGCCTCGGAATCACGGTCACCGATCCGGAGATCAAAGAAGCGGTCGCCCGCCTCAAGGAGCAGTACGGGATCAAGACCGACGAGCAGTTCGAAAGCTCGCTCAAGCAGTCGGGCATGACCCGCGCCGACATGGAGGCCCGCCTCCGCGACACGCTCCTCACGAACAAGGTCTTCTCGAAGGAGCTGCGCGGCCGCGATGAGATGACGGATAAGGAGCTTCGCGAGCGGTACGACCGCGAGAAGGAGCACTACCGTCTTCCGGAGCGCGCCCACCTGCGCGCCATCATCGTGACGAAACCGGATGATCCGGCCGCCGTCGCGAAGGTCGCCGCTCGCGTCAAGCAGATCGCGGATGACGCCCGCGTCGCTCCCGATTTTGGCAAGTACGCGTCATCGGTCCCTGAGAACGCGATGAAGGAGAAGGGCGGCGACATGGGTGAAGTCGCCCGCGGCGAGCTCCTCCCCGATCTCGACAAAGCGGTCTTCAACGCGCAGGCCGGCGACATCATCGGGCCGATCGAGACGAAGTCGGGATGGCACATCCTGAAGGTGGAGCAGCGGCTCCCGTCCGAGATCCCGGCATTCGAGTCGGTCAAGGACAAGCTCCGCAAGGACGTCACCGACGAGACCTTCCAGCGCGACTACAAGGTCTACATCGACCGCCTCCGGAAGGACGCGTTCATCGAAATTCACGACAAGAACATCCCGGCCGTCTAACCAGCCTCACTCTACGCCGCGTATCCGAGTGCACACGATTCGTTGCACCTCGGGTACGCGGTTTTTCCCTTCTGTGTAGAATCCGCGCTCCCTTCGCATCACACGGCCTACGCTGCCGCCATGACCGATGTGATTCGCGACCTCCCTACCGACGACCGTCCTCGAGAACGGCTCCGATTGCACGGCGCCGGATCGCTCTCGAATGCGGAGGTGCTCGCGATTCTTCTGGGCTCCGGGACGCCGGGGAAGAATGCGATCCAGCTCGCGCGCGAGCTCCTGAAGGAAGGCGGCTGGCGCGGCCTCAACGAACGCGACGTCGCGAACGTCTCGAAGACACGCGGTATCGGCCTGGCGAAGGCAACCCGTATCGCGGCCGCGTTTGAGCTGTCACGCCGCCTCGCGTGCGAGACGTTCCCGGAGGAGCCGGAGCCGCCTCCCTACGAGCTCGAAGACTTCGGGACGAATCTCGTCCGCACGATGGGCGGCCACCGCCAGGAACGCCTCGGAGCGGTCTTGCTCGACGCGCACCACCGGATCCTCGATCAGCGCGAGATCTTCACCGGGACGATCGCGAACGCGCTCGTCTCCACGCGCGATCTCGTCGTCTTCTCAGTCCTGACCCATCCTTGCGTCGGCGTCGTGCTGTACCACAACCACCCCTCCGGGATCGCGCAGCCGAGCGACGAAGACATCGAGTTCACCCGCAAGATCAAGCAGTCGCTCTGGTACGTCGACATCGAGCTCGTGGATCACATCATCGTCGGCAAGCACTCGTTCACGTCACTGAAGACGAGGGGCGTCTGTTGAAGCGCCCCTCGTCTTACACTCGCGCGAGGCCGTTACTGCGTCGGTGCCGACGTCTGATTGACGCTCGGAAGAATGAACGAGGCATCGCCGCTCACGTTGTCGACGACGGACGCGTAGGCGAAGATCGGGCTTCCGGCGAGGAAAGACACCGAGGAGGAGGGAACATCACCGGTCACGAACGGGAACACCGCACTGGCAGCGCCGGCAAGCGGCATCTGCATGTGCTGCCACGGCCCGAGCGTGATGATGTTCGTCGCCACGATTCCGCCGCCGTTGTTGCGGAGCTGCACTGCAACGCTGGTGGCGCTGTCGCTCGGGTTGAAGAAACCGATGTTCGTACGGGCGTTCGTCGACGCACTCGCGTTGGCGCTGAGCGTGTTGATGGTGCCGACGAGGATGCCCTGCGAGACGGCCTGCGCGCGCGTCAGGCCCGGAACGTTCTGACCGAACGTCCCCTTACCGAGCGAGCTCTGGTCGTTATAGACGCGCGCATTGGCGAAGACGCTGCCGGACGTGAGGATTCGCAGCGCGCCGATTCCGGTGAGCGTGTTGTTGAAGAGCGCGGCCGCGATGTCGGCGTTCATCTGCGTCGCGCCGGGATTGAGCGACGACGCCGCCGTCACCTGTGCCGTCGAGCTCGTGGAGCCTTCGGGGAAGTACTGCATGTACATCGTCGTCGGCCCGCTACCGCTCTGGTTGTTGTTATAGAGAGTGAGGTCCGTTCTCCACATCGTGTTATTGATGCCGGGGACGGAACCGACGACCGGAACGAAGATCTCATTGCTGGCGCCGACGGTGCCGTTCACCGCGAAGCCATTCGCGACCGCGGCCGTCGAGATGCCGAGGTTGAACCCGCTCGGGTTGCAAAGGAGCGACTGCGCCGTCGCGGCGTCAATCACGGTCGAGCCGGTGAAACGGCCGTTCGTCGAGGTGGAGTTCTGTCCAAACATGAACGGCGTGCCGTTCGATGGGGTGATCGTGAAGCCCGTGGCGCTGTTGCCGATACCGTTGGTCGTGATGTCGTAGTTCAACGTGTAGTTCTGCCCGCCGGGATTCGGCGAAAGGCTGAACGTGTAAACGCCTGAGCCGCCGGTCACGCCGTTTGTTCCGGCCGCGAGCGTGCCGCCGAACTGCTGGGTGTTCGCCGGCATGAGCGATCCGCGTACGGCCCCGTTCGGAAAATCGGTCGTCGTGATGACGAAGTAGTAGTTCTGCGGATTTGCCTCAATTGCGCTGAGCAGCGTCGGATCCACCGTCAGTGTGCGGTTGAGCTGACCGGCGGTGAAGTTTGCCGTCGAGGTCGTGAAAGTCTGCACCGGCGTCCCGTTCGTGCCGGGCGCTCCCTGATAGAGCGTAATGCCGGTGATATTGCTCAGGCCCATCGTGTTCGAAGTGATGGTCGCCTGGCCGTTGTTGAAAGTGACCGTCGCGTTCGCGAAACCGTTGGTGAGGCCGGTGGAACCGACGACGTTATTGCCGAGGAGGGATGCGTTGAAGGTCGGATTGAGGACGTTGTTCGTGCACTGCGTTTGAGCGAAGGCAGCAATCGGCGTGAGAAGCAGGATGAGTGCGAGGAGTGGTAGTTTTCTCATAGCGCGCGACGGCGCTGCAACGCACATGCGCATTCATGCACGTGAAGAAAACTCAGCTTGAAATTTTTTTTAGCGCGCGGCGAGTGCCGGCTGCCGCGACTGAGCGGTGCGCTCGGCGTACACGGGTGTGAGCCAGCCGAACCGATCCGGGATCTCGCCGCCGATGATCGCGAAGAACTCTTTCTGGATCCGCTCGGTGACGGGACCGCGCTTGCCGATGCCGATCGTAATTCGATCGATGCTGCGAATCGGCGTGACCTCGGCGGCCGTGCCGGTAAAGAAGACTTCGTCGGCGATGTAGAGCGCCTCGCGCGGAATGAGCGCCTCGACCACTTCGAAGCCGAGGTCGCGCGCGAGATGGACGATCGTGTCGCGAGTGATGCCGTTCAGGATCGACGTGCCGATCGGCGGCGTGAAGATGCGTCCGTCACGCACCATGAAGATGTTCTCTCCCGATCCTTCGCTGACGTAGCCGTTCACGTCGAGCGCGATCCCCTCGGCGTAGCCGTCGATCGCCGCTTCCTGCCGGATCAGGATCGAGTTCATGTAATTGCCGGTCGCCTTCGCCAGCGCCGGGAACGTGTTTGGCGCCATCCGGTTCCACGACGAGATGCAGACGTCGACGCCCTGCTCGAGCGCTTCCGGTCCGAGGTACTTACCCCAGCGCCACGCACCGATCGCGACGTCGACCGGGCAGGCCGCCGGGAAGACGCCGAGCGAGTGGTAGCCGCGGTAGACGAGGGGACGAAGGTAGCAGTCCTCGAACTCGTTCGCGGCGACGGTGTCGATGCACGCCTGGTTGATCTCGTCGAACGAGTACGGGATCTCCATTCGATAGATCTTGCAGGAGTCGAAGAGGCGGCGGGTGTGATCGTCGAGCCGGAAGATGGCCGGCCCGTTGTCCTTCGTCACGTAGCAGCGGATGCCTTCGAAGAGGCCCGAACCGTAGTGCAGCGCGTGCGTGAAGACGTGAATCTTCGCGTCCGCGAAGTTGAGGAGCTTGCCGTTCATCCAGATCTTCTTGACTTCTTCGAAAGGCATGAGGCCTCCTCGTCTTGAACCGGAGTATAGGTGCCGCTGATTTGCAGAGTCAATGCTATAAACCTGCCACGAAACGATGACGAAATTCGAGGGAAAAACGGTGATGATCACGGGCGCCTCGAGCGGGATCGGACGTGCCGCGGCGCTGGAGTTTGCCCGCCGCGGAGCGAACGTCGTCCTCGCCGCCCGCCGCCGCGAAAGGCTTGAAGTGGTGGCCACGGAGTGCCGCGCCCTCGGCGTCGAGGCGACGCCCGTCGTGACCGACGTCAGCGTGCGCGAGGACTGCCTGCGGCTGATCGCGTCCGTACCACGCGTGGACGTCCTCGTGAGCAACGCCGGCTTCGGCATCTACGATCCGATCGAGAACGCGAAAGCGAGCGACCTCGAGTCGATGATGCAGACGAACTACTTCGGCGCCGTCTACTGCACGCAGGCGGTGCTCCCGCAGATGCTCCAGCGGCGCGACGGCGCGATCGTGGTCGTCTCCTCGATCACCGGCATCATGGGGTACGCGTCGATGGGCGGCTACTGCGCCTCGAAGTTCGCCCTCAACGGATTCGCCGAGGCGCTGCGGAGCGAGGTGATCGGACGCGGTGTGCGCGTGTCGATGGTCTGCCCGGCGACCACCGACACCGACTTCTTTCAGATCGCCGAGCGCGACAAAATGCCGGGCGCATCACGCATGATGCTTGCGATGAAACCGGAGAAGGTCGCCCGCGCGGTGTGCGACGCCGCAGGCGACGGACGCTACCGGCGCATTCTCCCGCTCTTCGCGCACGTCTACATGCGATTCAAAGAGATCTTCCCGCGCGCGGCCCACATGCTCATGCGCCGCGTCTCGGCACTGATGGAGTGACATGGCTTTCCTGAGACCGAAGAACGCGCCGGTGACGACGGCGCTGCTCGTCATCATCACCATCGTCTTCGCCTTCGAATGGCTCAACGGAGCGCTCCAGGACGAAGAGGTTCTCATCGGCATGGGCGCGATCATGCCCGGCATGATGCACTTCGGCCAGTACTGGCGCGCCCTCACCGGGATGTTCCTCCACGCGAACCTGCTGCACTGGGCGGCAAACTCCTGGGCGCTCTTCCAGCTCGGATCGCTCTACGAGGTCATGTTCGGGTCCGTCCGCTTCGCGGCGATCTACTTCACGACCGGGATCATCGCGTCGATCGCCAGCTCCATGGTCTCGACCGGACCCGCCGTCGGCGCGAGCGGCGCGATTCTCGGCATCCTCGGCGCGTTCTTCTTCTCGATCAAACGCTCGCCCGTCTGGCGTCACGAGCGCTGGACGAAGAGCCTCCTCAATCAACTGCTCTTCTGGGCCGGCCTCAATCTCGTCCTCGGCTTCGAGGTGAAGAACATCGACAACACCGCGCACATCGCGGGGCTGCTCTCAGGCGTCCTTCTCGGCTTGATCCCGCACCGTGTTCCCCCTCCCCCGCCGAGCTCGCGCGTCGTCGACGTGACGCCGCACACCTACGGGAGCGAGTGACGGAGGACCATCCGCAGATCCTGCGGAGCAAAGACGCGCGCGTTAATCGCTTCGACGACGCGTCGTAGCGCGGGTGGATCGTCGTCCGAGACTGCGAGAGCCGTCCCCTCGGGCAGCGGATGAACCGCGACGACCTCGTCGACCGAGAAGCCGTGCTCGCGCGCCAGCAGCGTGAGAGCCGCCGGGTGCCGCGGCGCGATGTGCGTCGGATCGCGCCAGAAGTCGGACGCGCCGACGAGCAGCGACTCCGCGTTCGGCGTCTCGATCATCAGCAGGCCGCCATCGCGTAGCGTACGCGCCGCCTCGCGGAAGAGCGCGAAGAGCGCCTCCACCGGAAGGTGCTCGACAACGTGAAGCGCCGCGATCGAACCGAGCGAGCCGTCCGCGAACCGCGAGAAGCACTCCGGAATCCCGGCGAGCGCGACGTCGATGCCGCGCCCCTTCAGATCGGCGACCGAGCGCTCGTTCGTATCGCATCCGGACGCGCCGACTCCCGCGTCGCGCGCCGCGACGAGGAGTTCCCCGCGCCCGCAGCCGGCGTCGAAGAGCGGCTGGTGATCGCGGGCGAGCGCGACGTACGGCGCGACGTCGGGAGCGCCGCGGAGGTAATCCTCCAGGCGCCGATAGATGAAGTTCTCCTGGAGTGCAGGCGACGCATTCAGGACCGGATTGACGACGTCGCGGATCCGCACCGCCAGCGTCTCGATCTTCTGATCGAGGGCGGCGATCAGCGCGTCGTTGCGTTTCGAGGAGATCGGGATCAGCTCGCGGATCTGCGCGACGTCACGGGCGAGCGTTTCGTCCGCCCTTCGGACGTCGGCCTGCACCGTCGCGATATCGCTTTTGATCTCGGCCCGGAGCGTGCCGATGTCATTCCGGATGTCGCCGAGAAGGTCGAGAAGAACGATGTTGTAGTTCTTCTGGCGCTCGGCATCCGGCTCGATGGCGCGGCGCGTGAGCCGGCGCCAGAAACCAAGGAGCCATTCGTGCTTCGAGGGGCGGGGGTGATAGCGGCGGTCTTCGTTCCACAGCTCGCGCCACGCATCCGCACCGGCGGGAGGCGCGTCGATGAACCGCTCGTCCATTCTCTCTATGTCATCCTGAGCCGCGAAGACGGCGAAGGATCTCAGAATTGCAACGACTTCGCATCTTGAGATCCTTCGCCGCGCTTCGACGGCTCAGGATGACGGAATTGGAACAAGGATAAATTACTGGGCGGCGGGCGTCTCTTCGAGCGTCTCGGTGCCCTGCGGGACGACCTCGACCTGAATGTGGGCCGTGACGTCGCGGTGGAGGCGCACCTCGACGTCGTGGACGCCGAGCGACTTGATCGGATGATCGAGCTCGATACGGCGCTTCTCGACCTGCACGCCCTTCGCGACGAGCGCGTCTGCAATCTCGTTCGCGGTGACGGAGCCGAAGAGCTGTCCGGTGTCGCCGACCCGCTTCTGGATCGTGACCTTGATGCCCTTCACGGAGTCGGCCGCCTTCTGCGCCTGCTCCCTTTCCTGCGCCGCGAGCAGCGCCCACTTCTTCTTCTCCTGCTCGATCGACTTCAGGTTGCCCGTCGTCGCCTCGCGCGCGAGCTTCTTCGGGATGAGGAAATTCCGCGCGTAACCGTCCTTGACGGTCACGATGTCGCCACGCGTTCCGAGCCCGCGGATCTCGTCAGTGAGGATGACTTTCATCGGAGTGATCCTTTCGTTTGAACTTTCGAAAATCGAAAAACGAGTCAAATAGACCGGCGATGCTCAGCAGCAGCATGGCGATCGGCAGCATCAGCACCACCATCCCCCAGGCGAAGAGCGCCCCGATGGGACCGGCGCCGACGGCGATCAGCAGCCAGCGGAAAATCGCCAGACCTTGTAGCAAATAGAGAAAGACCGTCACCGCGAGCACGTTCGCGGAGAGGCTCTGCAGCCATCCGGTGGTCAGCGGCGCGATGCCGCCGAACACGAACGCGAACAGCAGCCAGTCCGGCAGCGACAGGTTGCGGAAGAGATACACCGGAGCGAAGCCGGCCTGCCGCTGCGCAATGAACTGCTTCCACGCGCGCAGCCGTCCGAACATCACGAGGCTGAGCACGAACACCATCGCGATCTCCGCGAGGAGAAAGCCGGGCGCGCAGAGCACCGCGAGCTTTGTCGACGCGCGGAGGGCCGTGATGACGTCCGACGGCGCGCCGCTCTTCTGATACCCGGCGACGAACTGTCCCGCCATCTGGTCGACGCGCACCACCTGCTCGCGGCCGGGCGAGAAACTGACGGCGGCGCGCATGCCCGCCTCCGTCGCCGCGAGGCCGAGCATCGACAGCACGACGGCGAAGAACAGCACACGGCCGAACGGCTCGCCGCGCTCGACGAGCGGCTGCACGAGGAGCGCCGGAACGGCGACGGCGAGAACCAGCGCGATGACGTAGGCGTAGCCCATCAACACGTCGGCCTGCGACGTCCCCGGCGCGTGCGCCGTCTCGACGGCCACGAGCCACGCCACGACCGTCGACACCACGAGCGCGCCGATCGTCGCGCCGCGCCCGTTGCGGATGGCGCAGTGAAAGATCGCCGCCGGGACGAAGACGAACAGCGGCGAGATCAGCATCAACGCCAGCAGCAATGCGTAGCCGGCAACGCTCCACGCCAGCCGTCCGAACGGACGGCCGTGGAACGTCACCGGGTCATGCTGCAGCGTCGAGGTATCGGTCATCAGTCAGCCGTGAACGGAAGCAGCGCCGCGATGCGGGCGCGCTTGATGGCGGCTTGCAGCTTCCGTTGGTGCAGCGCGCAGGTGCCGGAGATGCGGCGCGGAAGGATCTTGCCGCGCTCGGGGATGAACTGCTGGAGCGTTTTGATGTCCTTGAAGTCGATGTACTCGATCTTTTCGACGCAGAACTTGCAGACGCGCTTCCGGCGATAGAAGAACTTCTTCTTTCCGCCCTGCTGGCCGCCGGGGCCGGACGAACCGCGGTCACCGCGGCCGCGGGGGTTTGGTGCTGGTGCTGGTGCCATCGTTCTCTCCTCTCCTCGTTACGCCTGCGGCGCCTCTTCTGGGGCCGGCGTCGTAGCGGCGGGCGCGGTCGCGGGGCGGACGCGCTCTTTCTTCGGGTTGCGCTTGGCGAGCTTGTCGGCGCGCTTCAGGTCGAGATCGGTGCGCACGATCATGTGTCGCAGCACGCGATCCGAGTTCTTCATGCGGCGGTCGAGCTCCGCGAGCGAAGATCCGCTCTCGAACACGAAGAGGTGGTAGATACCTTCGTTGAACTTCTGGATGGGATACGCGAGACGGCGGCGGCCCCACGCGTCCTCTGACTTGAGGGTGGCGCCCGTCGACTCGGCGATTTTCTTGAACTCGGCGATGAGCGCCGTCGCCTCTTCCTCCGGAACTTGCGGAGAAAGGATGAACAGGACTTCGTACGTCCTCATGAATCCTCCTTCTGGCCTAGCGGACTCGGAACCTGGTCCGAGTCAAGGAGCTGGCAGATTGTTAAAGAATGGTCCGCGGCCCGGTCAGACCGGGGCGGCAAGTGTAGGGAAAGCGGGCCGGAGCGGCAAGAATTCCAGCTAGCGCCGCACCCCACGTCCCCTCGGCGGACCGTTCAGAACCCGACGGGTGAACAGCTGCGGAATGCCATCCTCCGCGTTTCCGCGGGGATAGGCGACGAGGACCGTCCCCTGCACGTTCGCTGCTGCCGCGTTGATCCTGTAGAGAGAGTCGTCAGCGTGACCGAGGGCGCGAGGGGTGTCGGTCGCGGCGCCACCTGCATCGGCAGTCGTGGCGACTACGGTCCACCCGTGACCCTGCAGAACATTCCAAGCGATGACGTATCCGCCGCCGTCCCAGGCCACCGCCGGCGAGTATCCCTCTGATGCCACTACGAGGCCTTCGTCTAGGGCGGTCGTCCCAGCGAGAGATCCCTCCGCAAGGAGGCGTTTCGCGATGACCTTCGGATCACTGCCGTAGACGATGAGGAAATCGCGCCCGTCCGATGCGATCGCCGGGCTGTAGCCGCCGCCGGAGCTGTCAGCGATGGGGATCGGAGCGGTGTCGATCAGGTTTCCGGCTGCAGTCAGACGCACCGCGTAGATGTTCCCCGCCGCTTCATCGGCCCATACCACCAGGAACTCATCCCCGTTCGTAGCAGCCGCAAACGTCGACACGCCGCTCGAAGTGATGGTGATCGGCTCACTGTCGATCGGTTCGCCATTCGCGTTCAACCGCGCATACACGATCCCGCTGCCATTCCGGCAGACCAGGATGGGCGTGGTTCCATTGGTGACGAGCAGACCTTGGATCCCATGCCCGACGACGATCGGATTCGTATCGAGGACATCACCCGACGGCGAAACCCGCTTCCCGAAAATGGGAGCGCCGGCCTGGAACTGCGTCCAGACCACGAGCCATGCGTTGCCGAGCCAGACCGCGGACGGAGAAAACGCCTGCACGTTCGTCGCGAGCGTGACCGGCGCAGCGTCGACCGGAGCGCCCGCTGCGTTCAGCCGCCGCACCACGATGTCCGCATACAGATCGTCGTGTTGCTGAGCCCAGGCGAGGAGCGCCCCGTTGTTGGAAGGCGCGAGCGCCGGCTCCGTCTGCGGCAGCGTGGAGAGGGAGATGGAAAGACCGGCTCTGACGATCGCCGTCGCGTCGGTATCCACGAGCGCGCCGAATACATGCTGCGTCTGCTGACCGAGATGCGAGTCGGCCCAGATGGCGATTGCGCCGGTGGGAGCTACAGCGAGCTGGGGATGCGACACGTAGGGAACGTTCGTGACGTTCAGAACGTGCAACGCATCGGACGAAAAGCCTTCCGTCGCGACGGTCTTGCCGTCGACCCCGTAAGCGACGAAGTCGTCGCCGCTCCAGTAGATACCGAAAAGGTTGCGCACGAATGTAGTTACCGGAAGGCGAGTGAGCGAGCCGGTCGATGCATCGACGCGTAAACGATCGATCGACGAATCGACCGCGGGCGTATACGCGATACCGAACTGTGTCGCATTTCCGGCGATGCCGGCATCAGTTATCGAAGCGGGAAGATCGTCCGAGAGCACAACCGGCTCCCCGTCGAGCGCCGACCCATCATCGCCATATCTCTGGAACTTCACTGTCGACGTCGACTGGATCGTTTCGACCCACACGACGCCGAAAACGTCTCCGGCCGCAGACGCCGCCCAATTCGCCGGCGAGAACGACGGCAGCACCACGGCTCGAACGAGGTCGCCGTTCGCATCGAGAACATCCGCGAGAAGAGAACCCGGCGTACCGAAGACTGCAAACGCGTGTTTCCCGTTCCAGGCGAGCGCAGTTCCGCCAGCCGGATAGACGAACGTGCCGAGCGTCTGGATGGCGCCCGAAATGCGGCCGTCTCGTGAGAGCGCCGCCGCAACGAAAGAGCTGTGGTCGACATCAACCCACGTCGCGAGATAGTGATCGCCGGTCCAGACAATCGAAGCATCTAGCATCCCGCCGGAGATCAGGCGGTTCGACGAGGCGGCCTGCACATTGCCGTTTCCGTCGATCACCGACGAGTAAAGGCCGCTGTGAACTGCCCACTCACTCCACAGCGCAACGCACGACTGATCGCCGCACGCTACTGCTTCCGAGGATTGGCCGCCGAATGCCGAGAAATGCTGCGGCGGCGCCACCGGAACCTCTGGCCCGAACGTCGCGGCGTTCCCGAGAAGAGGAAAGAAAGCGATGATGAGCAGGATGCCGAACTTTCGCATTTGCACACCCTTTGATACGAAACGAGGTGAAAAAAGTGCCGTTCCGAAATCACAGATGGCGGTGACCACGGTAATCTAGCCATCCCATGGCCGATGTTGCCTTCGACGATGTCGCAAAGCGCTACGGTGACGTCAGCGTCATCGAGCACCTCAACCTCCACATCAACGACCACGAACTGATGGTTCTCGTCGGGCCGTCCGGCTGCGGCAAGTCGACCGCGCTGCGGATGATCGCCGGGCTGGAAGAGATCAGCGACGGCACGATCTCCATCGGTGGGCGTGTCGTGAACCGCGTCGCGCCGAAAGACCGCGACATCGCGATGGTCTTTCAGAGCTACGCGCTCTACCCGCACATGAGCGTCCGCGAGAACCTCGAATTCGGCCTGAAGATGCGCCGCGTCGACCGCGAGGAGACCCGCAAGCGCGTCGACTTCGCCGCCGAGATCCTCGGCCTCTCGCACCTGCTCGAGCGGAAGCCGAAGGACCTCTCCGGCGGCCAGCGGCAGCGCGTCGCCGTCGGCCGCGCCATCGTGCGCCAGCCGTCGGTCTTCCTCTTCGACGAGCCGCTCTCCAACCTCGACGCCAAGCTCCGCGTGCAGACCCGCGCCGAGATCACGAAGCTCCAACAGACCCTCGGCACGACCTCCGTCTATGTGACGCACGATCAGGTCGAGGCGATGACGATGGGCCATCGCATCACCGTCATGCGCGCCGGCCAGATCCAGCAGGTCGGCACGCCGGCCGACGTCTACGCGCATCCGGCCAACGCCTTCGTCGCGCAGTTCATCGGCTCGCCGCAGATGAACCTCATCCGTGCCACCGTCGAAGACGGCTTCGCCCGGACCTCGTCGTTTTCACTCCCGCTCCCCCGCCCCGTCGCCAACGGAACGCGCATTCTCCTCGGCATCCGCCCCGAGCACGTGAAACGCGGCCCGGGCATCAAGGCAACAGTCGACGTCGTCGAGCCGATCGGCCACGAGTCGATCGTCTACGCCACCACGGGCGAAGAACGGATCGCCGCCATCTTCGACCCGCAGTCCACGCCGCGAGCGGGCGAGGAAATCGAGATGAGCATCGACTCCGCGAAGCTGCATCTGTTCGATGCAGAGACGGAAAAGGCGATCACCCCTTGACGCTGCCCGCCATCAGGCCCGCGATGTAGTAACGCTGCAGGAAGACGAAGAGCAGCAGCACCGGCAAAACGGTGACCACCGAGCCGGCCATCATCAGCTCGAGATCCTGCACGTGCTCCCCCGAGAGGTTCGCGAGGGCAACAGGCAGCGTGTAGTGCGACTGATCCGAGAGGATGATCAGCGGCCACATGAAGTCGTTCCACGTCGACATGAACATGAACGTGGCGAGCGTCGCCAGGATCGGCCGCGCCAGCGGCAGCACCACCGACCAGTAGATCCGCAGCTCGCTCGCGCCGTCCAGCCGCGCCGCCTCGAGCAACTCCTGCGGCACGTCGAGCATGAACTGCCGGATCAGAAAAACGCCGAACACCGTCGCCAGCGACGGGATGATCGCCCCCCAGTAGCTGTTCACGAGATGGAGCTGCTTCATGATCAGGAACAGCGGCAGCATCCCGACCTGCGGCGGAATGACGAGCGCCGCCAGGAGAAAGCCGAAGATCCGGTCGCGTCCGCCGAAGCGGAGCTTCGCGAAGGCGTAGCCGGCCATCGAGTTGAACAGCACCGAGAAGATCGTGACCATCGACGCCACGAACGCGCTGCTGAAGAACGCGCGGCCGAGGCTGAGGCGGGTGAAGAGCTGGCGATATTGGTCGAGCGTGGCCGCGTGCGGGATGAGGTGCGGGGGGAACGTCGTCGCCTCGCCGTTCGCCATGAACGATGCCGAGAGCATCCAGAAGAGGGGGAAGAGTGTCAGCGCCGCCCCGACGACGAGCGAGCCATGCAGCAGGAACGATTTCAGCGTCCGGTTCATCGGCTCCTCTGAAACCGCAACTGCAGCAGCGTCGCCGATCCGACGACGAGGAAGAGCACGAATGCCACCGCCGCGGCGTACCCCATCCGCCAGAACTTGAAGCCCTGCTGGTACATCAGCATGACCGCCGAAAGCGTGTGATTCAGCGGACCGCCGCTCGTCATCACGTAGGGCTCCGCGAAGAGCTGCATGAAACCGATCGCCGTGACGATGCCGACGAAGAGAAACGTCGGCGCCAGCATCGGCAGCGTCACGTGGCGGAACTGGCGCCACGCTCCGGCGCCGTCGATCCGCGCCGCCTCGTACAGCTCGTCCGGAATCGTCTGCAGACCGGCGATGAAGATGATCATCGAGTAGCCGAACTGCCGCCAGACCGCGAGGATGATGATCGAGAAGAGCGCCCAGTGGGGGTCGCCGAGCCAGTCGATCGCCGGAACACCGATCACGCTGAGAGCGCGATTGATGACGCCGAAGCGCGGATGGTAGAGGTACTTGAACACGATCGACACCGCGACGAGCGTCGTGACCACCGGCGCGAAGTAGATCGTCCGGAACATCGCCTTCCCGCGCGTCAGCTTCGCATTCACCAGCAGCGCCGAGACAAGCGACCCGAGCACCGTCAGCGGACCTCCCGCGACGGCGAACACCAGCGTGTTGAAGAACGCCTGCCAGAAGATGCTGCTCCCCGCCAGCTCGCGGTAGTTGTGCAGTCCGACGAAGCGGAGGTTGTGAATGTCGCCGATCGAGTAGAGGTCGAAGTCCGTCAGGCTCAACGCGAATCCGGCGACGACCGGCGCGAAGAAGAAGAGGAAGATCAACAGCAGCGCCGGCGCGAGAAAGAAGAGCGCCGCCCGCGCCTCCGCGCTCATCTCGCCGCCTCGGCGTGCGCGATCATCCACCGCCGCTTCTCGAGCAGCTCATCGGCTTTGGCGTCAAGCTGCCGGAGCGCGACCGGCACGGATACCGTGCCGCGCGCGACCGCTTCACCGCGATCGAAGAGCTGCGTCGCGATCTGCTCCCACTCCGGGACGCGCGGCAGCGGCGCAACACGCTCGAGCTGCGCCAGGAACGCCGGCAGGTGCGGATCGGCCTCGAGCTCCTTCGAGTGCCACGCGCTGCGCCGCGCCGGAAGATCGCCCGTGAGCTGAAAGAAGCGGACCTGCTGCGCCGGCTCGGAAAGAAACTCGATCAGCTTCCGCGCCGCCGCGGCGTGTTTGCTCGCCTTGAAGACGACGATGCTCGAGCCGCCCGCCATCGAGATTCCCTCCGGCTCGCTCCCATCGCGCGCCGGGAGCGGACACGTCGCCCACTTGTCCTGCATCTCCGGCGGAAGGCGGCGTTTGAACTCGCCGACGTTCCAAGGCCCGGTGATGTACATCGCGAAGTCGCCCTGCGCGAACTGCTGATAGAGGTTGGAGATCTCGGTGTTGCTCTCGGCCGGCGCCCATCCACGCCGGAACATTTCGGCGTAGAACGCGAACGCCTGTGCGAACGCCGGCTGCTCGAAGGCGCCGCGCGTCCCCTCCGCATTCAGAAGCGTCGAGTGATTCGACAGCGCCAGCACCTCGATCGGCTCGAACTCGTTCGTCGGCAGCAGAATCCCCCAGCGGCAGAGCTTCTTCGCCTTGATGCGCTCCATCGCCGTCTCCCACTCCGCCCACGTCTTCGGGCCTTTCGGGAAACCGGCCGCCGCGAGCGCGTCGCTGCGATAAAAGACCACGCGGGTGTCGACGTACCACGGGATACCGTAGAGCGTTCCGTCGACGACGTTCGTTCCCCAGACGCCGGCGAAGTAATCGCGCGGATCGATCACCGCGCCGGTGAACGGCCCGACGTCCGCCAGCGCCCTCATCGCCACGAACTCCGGGATCCAGGTGTTCCCCATCTGCGCTGCGTCGGGTGTCGCCTCGCCGACGTACGCCGTCAGCAGCTTCTCGTGCGCGGCCGTCCAAGGGATCTGCTGGACGATGACGTGAATGTTCGGATTCCGCCGCTCGAACTCCGGAATGAGATCCGCGACGACCTCACCCTCGCGCCCGAGGCCCCAGAACTCGAGCTTTTCGCGGGAGTCGCGGCTGCGCTCCGCGCAGGAAAGCAGAAAGCAGAAACCAGAAACCAGAAGGAGGCAAAGCGCGGTTCTGGTTTCTGGTTTCTGGTTTCTGGTTTTCACTGCAGCCATCCACCCGTGAACCCCGCTCGCTTCAACCCTGCGACGATATGCGCGTTCTTCCGCATCGTCTTCCAAACGAGCCCGCTGCGATAGTTCTCGATCATCGCCACGATCGGCCCTTCGTCGATGCCGAGGTAATCGACGTCGAACCATCCCATCGCGGGGTCGACGCGGCCGTGTTTGAGCTGGTCGGCCGTACGGAGCGTCGGATTGAACGCGTCGAGGAAGCCGTACGTCGAGTAGAGATTGCTGCCGTAGCGGCGGCTCATCTCGCGGATCGCCGGTATGGAGACCTGCGGCGTGAACACGACCGACCACGCCGCGGCGGTCGGCGCGATCGTGCCGTCGTCGCGGACATCGTTCTCCGTCGCGCCGCGCGCCGTGTACGAGTGGAACGTGCGCGCGCGGCCGTCGATCGTCACCGTCGCGTCCATCGGACCGTCGCACGCCGAGAGACCCCAGATGTTCTCGCCGTAGTCGCGCCACTGCCCCGGATTGTCGATCGCGTAAGCATGCTGCGCGAGGGTCGCGCGGCGCGAGTTCTCGAAGTAGTCCATCCCGTGCGCGCGCATCTGCGCATCCTGGATCCCGCGGAAGTCGATCCAGACCTCGGAGTACTGATGTCCGAACAGCGGCGCGAAGAGGATGTGGTCCTGCCCGTAGAACGTCCCCCATCGGTCAGTGCTGTGATACGCCGCCCACGCTGCCGGGTCGACCGGATGCGTCGGCGATCCGAGCGCGAGGACGATCACGATCATCGCCTCGTTGTAGCCGCGCCAGTCGTACGTGTGAAAGCCCTGCTCCGGCGTCCACCCCATGCTGATCGCGTTCGTCCGCACCTCTTCCCACGGCCAGTCGACGCGCGCATACAACTGTTCCGCCGCATTCCGGATCGCCGCCTCCGTCGGATTGTCGCGATCGAAATACGACTGCGAGAAGAGAACGCCGGCCATCAGGAGCGATGTGTCGACCGTCGACAACTCCACCGTCTCGAACCGTGCCGCCGTCTTCATGTCGAGGAAGTGGTAGAAGAAACCGTGGTAGCCCGACATGCCGCTCGGCGCGTCGCCTTGCTTCATCGCGAGGAGCGACTGCAGCGTCGATAGCGTCCGCTGCGCCGCCTGCTCGCGCGTGACGTAGCCGCGCTCCGCGCCGATGCCGTACGCCGTCAGCCCGAATCCGACCGCTGCGATCGAGGAGAACGAAGGCGTCGGCGCCCGGTCAGGGATCAGGAACGTATTCGGATCCGCGAGGTCCCAGAAGTAGTGGAAGCTTCGGCGCTCGACGTCATCGAGGAGCGGGTCGTCGCTGCTCGGCACGGCGCGGCGCCGCGCCGGTGTGGTCGCGCACGAGAGGATCGCGAAGGCGAGGGCGAAAAGCGCGACGACGCGGCGCATGGCAGAAAGGATAAGGGGGGCGGGCTCGAAAGCCCGCCCCACGCGGGAGACTAGAAGTTCACCTTGAAGCCGATCTGCTCGCGGCGGCCGAGACTGACGACGCAGCCCGGCTGTCCGAGACTCGCGGGATCACCACCCGGTCCGAGGAAGTTGCTGAGACATCCGTAAACGGCGTAATTGAACGCGTTGAACACCTCGCCGATTACGCCGACGCTCGTCTTCCCCGCCAGCCGGAAATCCTTCTCCAGGCGGAAGTCGACGTCGCGATAACCCCAGCTGTTCTTTCCGCCGCGCGGATAGACCGCACCGTTGATGACGCCTGTCTTGAGGTGCCCGGCGAGATCGAATCCCTGCGACAGGTCGAACACGTCGACCGCGGGACCAGTGCCGAGCGTGATGTTCGTGCTGAACCGAACATCCCACGGCAGGCCGACGATCCCGGTCGCGTTGATGTGATTCGGCTCGGAGCCGGGGATCGGATGCCGCGCGTAATCCGCCGCGCTCGGGAGGTCGAGGCTGAACAGGTCGTTGCCGTTCTGCTCCGCCTTCGAATGCGTATAGACGAAGTGTGCGCCCCAGCCGTGTGCGTACGGCCGGTCGAGCGTGAAGCTCTCGCCGCTGTACCAGAAGCTCTTGCCGACCGGGTCGGAGAGGATGACCGCACCGTAACCCGGCGCCAGCGCCGAGCAGCACGTGCCGGTTGCCGACACCCAGGTGATGCCGCGGTATCCACGCACCACGTTGTAACTCGCCGAGCCGACCCAGCTTCCGAACGCCTGGCGATAGCCGATGTTCCACTGATTCGAGTACGGCGGCTTGGTGTTGTTGCTGAGGAGGTGAATCTCAGGCGACGCGGCGCCCGACGCGATCAATCCGTTCAGCCCCGCGACCGACATGTACGACGGGTTCCACGGAATCGCGCCTGCCGGACAAGCGCCGGCCGTGGCCGTCGTCGGGCAGAACTCGATGCGATACACCGGATACTGCAGCCGGAAGCGCTCGTCGAGCGTCGAGTTGAGGTAGAGGCGATCGTAGTAACGTCCCCACCCGCCGAAGACGACCATCTTGCTGTCGCCGTGCAGGTCGTAAGAGAACCCGAGGCGCGGCTGGATCATGTCCTTGTACGGCTTCCGCTGGCTGCCGTTCGAGAAGTACTCGTCCGGAATCTGGAACGGCTGGCCGAGCGCGTTCGTGAACGTCTTGTCCTTGAGAGCCGCGACGATGTTCGCCGGCGTGACGAAGTTCTCGTCGAGCATGTGGGTCTCGTAATCCCACCGCAGACCCAGGTCCAGCTGGAGGTGATTGTTGACCGTCCACTTGTCCTGGCCGTAGATGCCGTACTCGTTGTTCGCAGTCGACAGGATGGGATTGCCGAAACCGAAGTTCGCTTCGAACGGCTGATTGAAGTCGAAGCCGTGCGCCGGATCGTTCTTGAACTCGAACTCCGGATTCCCGAAGAGGCTCTTGTTCACGCGGTAGTGCATGAACTCGATGTTGCCGCCGACCTGGAAGTTGTGCGTCCCCTTCATGTCCCACGGCGCGAGGTTGTAGTTGTCGCGCAGCTCGATGCGGCGCTGGTCGAATTCCTGCGTCGTGCTGTTGCCGCCGAGGCGGCAGCAGCCCTGATAGTTCAGGCCCACTTCGGTCGGATTGAGCGGCGTCGGATTCCACCCGTACTTCTGGAACGCCACCGACGCCTCATTGAGCGCGCTGTTGCTGTTCCACTGGTGGCGCACCGTTCCGCCGTAGACCCAGTTGCGCAGATCGGTGGCCGACTGGAACGTCGTCCCGCCGCCGAAATCGCGCGTCTCGTGCTCGCGGCGGTAATTGATGCTCGTGTCGAGGAGTTGATTCGACGCCGCCTGCCAGCTCATCTTCCCGAAGAGCAGGGTCTGTTTGAACGGGCTCGCGAACGTGCCGACATTCGAACCGAACTGGCTCAAATACTGCGCCGGAATGCCGACCTGAGTCACGGCGTGTTCGTCGTCGCCCTCATAGTCCAGGAAGTAATTGAGCTTGTCTTTGATGATCGGACCGCCGATGTTGAAGCCGGGCTGAATGCGGTGGTAAGCGGCGTTGTTCGCGAGCGTGCCGTACCCATAATTCAGACTGGGCGACGGCGACGGCCGCACCCACTGCTTCGGCTGCCAGAAGCCGAAGGCCGACCCGGTGAGCTCGTTGCCGCCCGACTTGGTCACCGCGGTGATGATCGCGCTCGACGCGTGGTCGTACTCGGCGCTGTAGTTCTGCGTGATGACCCGGAACTCCTGCACCGCGCTCTGTGGGAACGGATTGCCGCGGCTCGAGTCCTGACCGGACGTGCCGCCGAGGAGAACGTCGTTCTTCGTGCTGACGCCGTCGATGAAAATATTCGTCTGCTCGGCGTCCTGCGCGTCGCCTGCGAACGTCTTGCGCAACGGGTCGGCCGAGAGACGGACGCCGGGCGCCATGGCGGCAAAGTTCAGGAAGTTACGATCGTCCTGCGGCAGGTTCTCCATTTGCTGCGGCGTGACGTTCGTGGCGATCTCGGACGTCTTCGTCTCGACCACCTGATTGCCGACGACCGTGATCGACTCATTGACGACCGCGGTCGGCGACAGGACGAAGTTCAGGTCGACGTTCTGTCCGACCAGGACCGTGAGCGTCTCCGACTTCGCCTCATAGGCGGCCGCTGCAACGACGATGTTGTACTCGCCGGGCGTGAGGCCGGCGAGAGTGAACGCACCGTTCGCGTCGGCCTTCACCGTGTGAACGAAGCCGGTCGCCGTGCTGACCGCGTTGATCTCCGCGTTCGCCAGCACGCTGCCGCGCTCGTTCGTCACCTTTCCTCGAATCGTCGCCGTCGTCGCTTGCGCGAAAGCAGCCGTGGCGACCAACCCGGCCAGCAACGCGATACACAACAATTGAACCGTTCTCCTCATGAGACCTCTCCTTTTTTGCGGCCACGGACCTTATAAGTCCTTGAATTCGGAACTGCACACGATTTGCGCACGACGAGCGTCGTACCAATGCATTCCTCGCGTCTTGTGTGGGTCGATTTCTCCATCGCCTCGGCGAGCACCGCGAAGGCGCGGCGGCCGAGCTCGGCGATGTCGACCCCGATCGTCGTCAGCGGCGGGTTGACGTAATGCGCGATCGGGATGTCGTCGAACCCGGCGAGCGACATGTGCCCCGGAACGTCGATGCCCGCCTGCGCGAACGCCGCGAGCGCGCCGACCGCCATCGAGTCGTTCGCGGCGAAGACCGCCGTCGGCCGCGGATCGAGCGCCACGATCGCCTTCACGGCGTCATAACCCGCGCGTTCCGTGAAATCGCCCTCGAACTCCAGCTCGCGCGACACGCCACCCATTGCGCGCATCGCCTGGCGATACCCGCGCAGCCGCTCGCGCGCGTCGGCGTTCTGCTCCGGACCTTTGATGAACGCGACCCGCTTGTGACCGAGCGACGCGAGGTGACGCATCATCGTGCGCGCACCGCCGTAGTTGTCGATCGTGATCGTCGCGTGCCGCTCGTCGTCGGAGTTGAGCAGCACCATCGGCAGCTTGTGCGCGAGCTGCTCGCGCAGCGGAGTGAGCGCCACGTCCGGCGCCATCACCACCAGGCCGTCGACGCGGCCGCGCATGGCGTCGAGCACGTCGATCATCTCGTTCGCATCGCTGTGCGAGCCCGAGACGAGGATGTGGTATCCCGCCGCCCGCGCCGCGAGGTCGATCCCGCGAATGACTTCCGAGAAGAACTCGCCATGCACCTCGGGGAGCACGATTCCGATCGTCTGCGAGCGCCGGATGCTCAGCGTCCGCGCCGCAACGTTCGGGACGTAGCGCAGGCTTTTTGCAACCTCCAGCACCTGGCGCGACGTCTCTTCGCGCACCAGCTCTTTTCCGTTCAGCACGCGGGAGACAGTGGCGACGGAGACGCCGGCCCGCGCGGCCACGTCGTGGATGGTCACGGCAGCGCCGCGGCGACGATATCGGAGCGATTCGTGCTGTCTCGACATCAAGGAATGTAACCGTTTACATTTTGCGGTACGCTACGCCCAACAAAGACCGCTGTCAATGAACGATTCGCGATTTCCCAAAGGGTTCCTCTGGGGCGCCGCCACCGCGGCCTACCAGGTCGAAGGCTCACCGCTCGCCGACGGCGCGGGGCCGAGCATCTGGCACCGCTTCAGCCACACTCCCGGCCGCATGGTGAACGGCGACACCGGCGACGTCGCCTGCGACCACTACCACCGCTACGCCGAGGACGTCTCCCTCATGCGCGACCTCGGTCTCGGCGCATATCGCTTCAGCATCTCCTGGAGCCGCATTCTTCCCGACGGCACCGGCCGCGTGAACGAGGGCGGACTCGATTTCTACAAGCGGCTCGTCGACGAGCTGCAGCAGGCCGGCATCCGTCCGATGGCGACGCTCTATCACTGGGGCCTCCCCGCCGCCCTCGACGGCCGCGGCGGGCGGGTGAATCGCGACCTCGCCCGCTGGGTTCCCGCATACGCGAAGGGGGCCTT
>JACZCU010101053.1_pt1 | contig 33462 bp, 29 predicted proteins | sample 8641851 | NCBI WGS metagenome assembly JACZCU01 (sample SAMN15324605, study PRJNA640507) | soil metagenome | isolation source: monocropping sugarcane control | place: China: Luxin town, Laibin City, Guangxi Province | collected 2019-07-25 | depth 10cm m | reverse complement strand
TACGCTCGGGATGACACCTCTTGCGAATCGATTTCGACTTTATGTGCAAAGCCCGCCGGCGCCCCACAGAAACGAGACGTCAGCAGTTGCAGTACGTCCGCGCCCGGGTGGCGACGTACGCGGGGTCGACCGGCTTCATGAGCGTCTCGTCGGCCCACGGCGCGAAGGTGCGCAGCTCGGGAGTCGGCTCGCCGATGATGATCACGCCGCACGTGCCGTTGCGGTGTTCGCGGAGGTACTCCACCGCACGCATCTCCTTCTGCTTCCCGAGATCAATGCCGAGAAGGATCACCTTGAAGGCGGCGGCTCGGTTGCGGAGAAGCTCGACCGCTCCGTCGCCATCGGCCGCGACGGTAACGGTGAAATGCCTCAGATCGAACGCGGCGATGAGCGATTTGCGGAACGGATCGTCATCGAGAACCATCAGGACCGGACACGACGGCTGCACCATGTCCGACGCTTCGGCAAAGCGCGTTCCAGACGTCTTCGCCGAACGCGACAAGAATCACGTGCTCCATCAATGTGTCGCGCGAGAGGAACGCGCGCACTTCACGCGCCGCAACCTGCGCCGCCTGATCGATCGGATAGCCGTAGATCCCGCAACTGATCGCCGGAAACGCGATGGAGCGAACATCATTCTCCACCGCGACCTCGAGGCTCCGCCGGTAGCACGATGCGAGCAGCTCCGGCTCGCCGCGGTCGCCGCCGCGCCACACCGGGCCGACCGTGTGAATGACGTACTTCGCCGGCAGCCGATACCCGCGCGTGATCTTCGCGTCGCCCGTGGAGCATCCGCCCAGCAGGCGGCACGCCGCGACCAGCTCCGGTCCGGCCGCGCGATGAATCGCGCCGTCGACACCGCCCCCGCCGAGGAGCGAAGAATTCGCGGCATTCACGATCGCGTCGACGGCGAGCTTCGTGATGTCCGCGCGCTGGACTTCGACCTTTGCCGTCACTGGACTGTCGCCCCTTTCGGAGCGTCGCTGCGAACGACCGGTTTTCCGTCGACGATCTCGAAACGGAACGCGACGTCGAAGAACGCCTTCAGGACCTTTCGGGCCACGACGATGTCGTAGTCCGGTCTGCCGTCGCCGTCGAGATCGGGACCGTCCTTCATCTTTCGGATCTCGGCGGGGTACACCTTCCAATTCGAGACCGCCTGAGCGACGGCTTCTTGAAAGCGCGCGAGGTATTCGTCCTCCGTCGAGCCGCCGAGCGGGCTTGGACGAATGTCTTCGATGCGCGAATACTCGTTCGACGTGATGCGAACGACGACGACGTGCGGTGGAAGCCGCATGGAAATCAGATCTGCCGGGTACTCCGGCATCGGATTGCCGCGCATGATCTGCGGCTGGACGTAGACCTCGCCGGGAGGAAGCTTGACTGACGGGGCGCTCGGATCGGCGATCAGCTTCGCCGAGACGCTGCCGTGATTCTCGGGCTGCGGAGGCGGCGGCATCGGCGGCGGGAGCGGCTTCGCCGACCGGCAGCCAATCGCGATCGCGGCGATCAGAACCAGCTCAACTCTTCTTCCGCCCAAGCTTCACCACGATGTCGAACTCCGGCTTCGTCACCGGCTGTACGGAGAGCCGCGATCCCTTCTTCGTGACGACCATGTTCTCGAGGCCGCGGGTCGACTTCAGCGTCTCGAGCGGCACGACCTCCGGAAACTTCTCGACGAAGCCGAGGTCGACCATCACCCACGGCGCTTCCTTCTCCGGGTACGCTTCTTTGACGACCTCCGCGATCCCGCTGACCCCGGAGGGATCGGCGTTCGACGCGTAGAACAACACCTTGTCGCCGGCGCGCATCTCGTCCCGCATGTAATTGCGCGCCTGATAGTTCCGCACGCCGTTCCACGATGTGGTCTTGTCGCGCTTCAGGTCGTCGATGGAGTACGCCGACGGTTCGGATTTCATGAGCCAGTACTTCATGGCGAGAGCATAACGCGCTCGCTCTAAAGGCACACTCCTCGCACCGTTTGTGACGGTATGACGACGGTTTCCACGCGTCTTTCGCTCTCGACACGCGCACAGCAGATGCCGGCATCGCCGATCCGGAAGCTGGCGCCGCTCGCGGAGCTCGCGAAGTCGCGCGGGACGCATGTCTATCATCTGAACATCGGCCAGCCGGATATCGAGACGCCGGCGTGCATCCGCGATCGTCTCCATCAGATCGAGGCGAAGGTCCTCGAGTACACGCCGTCCACCGGCACGCCGGAGTTCGTCCGATCGCTCGGCCGCTACTACGAGCGCCGCCTCGGCATCTCGCTGCAGATGACACAGATTCTCGCCACGACCGGCGGCAGCGAGGCGATCCTCTTTTCGTTTCTTGCGTGTGCAAACGAGGGCGACGACATCGTCACCGTCGAGCCGTTCTACGCGAACTACCGCTCCTTCGCGACGATGGCCGGCGTGAACCTCATCGCGGTGACGAGCCGCGGCCGAGACGGATTTCACCTCCCGCCGCGCAAAGTATGGGAGCAGGCGATCACACCGCGCACGCGTGCGGTGATCCTCTGCAATCCGAACAATCCGACCGGCACCGTCTACACGCGCGAGGAGCTCGAGATGGTGGCCGCCTTCTGCCGCGACCACGGACTGTTTCTCATCAGCGACGAGGTCTACCGCGAGTTCGTCTACGACGGACGCCGCGCCGTCTCGGCGCTCGAGCTGGACGATGCCGAGGATTTGGTCATCGTCGTCGACTCGCTGTCGAAACGCTATAGCGCCTGCGGCATCCGCCTCGGATCGCTCGTGACGCGCAATGCCGAGGTGTACGACGCCTGCCTTCGGATGGCGCAGGGACGCCTCTCGCCTCCCGGCCTCGCCCAGTTCATCGCCGTTGGAGCCGAGAGTCTCGACGAGGAGTACACGCGATCGGTCGTGGCCGAGTACCAACACCGGCGCGACGTGCTCTACGAAGGCCTCTGCTCGATCCCGAACGTCTTCCTCTCGCGTCCGGAAGGCGCCTTCTATTGCGTCGTCCGCTTGCCGGTGGCCTCGGCTGAGGATTTCGCCGTCTGGCTCCTGACCGATTTCTCGTTCAACGGCGCGACGGTGATGGTCGCCCCGGGAGACGGTTTCTATCTCTCGGACCTCGGCAAATCCGAAGTCCGCATCGCGTACGTGCTACGTGCCGAGGAGCTCATCGAGGCGACGCGGCTGCTCGCGCTCGCGCTTCACGAGTACCAGTCAATTCAATAGATTCGCCTTCACGAAACCGAGGATCGTCTTCTGCAGGTCGTACACGAGGGCCGGATCGCGGACGCCGTGCTGCTGTTTCGGGTAGAACTTCATGTCGAACGGCACCTGCGCCTTCTCGAGCTCGTAGACGAACTGCGTCGTGTTCTGCGGATGCACGTTGTCGTCGACCGCGCCGAGGAGGAGGAGCAGCTTGCCGTGCAGATCCTTGGCGGCCCACCGCGGCGAGCTGCTCTTGTACGCGTCGGCGTTGTTCTGCGGCATCAGCATGTAACGCTCGGTATAGATCGAGTCGTAGTCGCGCCAGTCGGCCACCGTGCCGCCGGCGATTCCGGCGACGAAAGTCTTGCTGTGCGTCAGCGCGTAGGACGTCATGTAGCCGCCGTAGCTCCAGCCGTAGGTCATGATGCGCGAGGCGTCGATGAACGGCTGCGACTTCAGCCACGCAAGTCCGTCCTCCATGTCGCGCAGCTCCGTCTCGCCGAAGTGCTTGTAGAGCGTCCACGCCGAGACGGCGCCCTTGCCGCTGGCCGCGCGGTTGTCGCAGATCCAGACGACGACGCCCTGCTGCGCGATGAGCTGCAGGAACTGCATCGTCGTCCCCTTCCACGCGTTCGTCACCTGCTGCGCGTGCGGGCCTCCGTAGTGGTACTCGTAGACCGGGTACTTCTTCGTCGCGTCGAAGTTGGGGGGCTTGATCATCAACGCCTCGAGGACGAAGCCGTCGTGCGCCTTCACCTCGAGGAACTCCGGTTTCGGGAGGTCGTAATCGGCGAGTACCGACGCGAGATTGGCGTCGACGACTTTCGCGAGCGTCCCGTCGGCGCGATGGAGCCGCGCCTGGTTCGGCGTGTTGATGTCGCTCCAGTTGTCGACGAAGTACGTCATCGACGGATTGAACTTCGCCGCGTGCGTCCCCGGCGCGTCGCTGATGCGCTGCAGCCCGCTGCCGTCGAGCTTCACACGATAGAGATCGAGCCCGATCGGAGAGCGCTCGGTGCCGGCAAAGTAGATCCACCCGTTCTTCTCGTCGACCCCGTGCAGGTCGCGGACTTCCCACTCGCCGCTGGTGACCTGCCGCAGCAGAGTCCCGTCGCCCTTGTAGTGATACAGATGACGCCAGCCGCTTCGCTCGCTCTCCCAGAGAAACGATCCGTCGGCGAGCCAGGCCGGATTGTCGAGCGGCTCGACCCACGCTTTCGTCGTCTCGTGAATCAGCGTTGCCGGCGTGCCGCCCCCGGCGTCGACGCGATCGAGATCGAGCCACGTCTGTTCGCGGTTCTGCACCTGATACGTGAGCGCCGAGCCGTCGCGGTTCCACGCCACCCGCACGATGAGAAAGTCGCCCCCCGTGTATCGCTCGTTGTCGACGCTCGTCACCGTGCCGCCGCCCGCCGGCGCGACGAGGAGGCGGACGTGCGGATTCGAGTCGCCCGCCTTTGGATAGAACTGCGGAATCGCAACCGGGTGATACGGGACCTGGTCGACGTTGGGATACGTCGGGACGCCCGCTTCGTCGGTGCGCAGGAACGCGATGCGCGACGAATCGGGGCTCCACCAGAACGCCGCCTTCTGGCCGCGGCCGTAAACCTCCTCCTCGTACACCCAGTCGAGGACGCCGTTGAGGATCGTGCCGCTGCCGTCGGTCGTGAGCTGCCGCTCACGTCCCGTCGCAAGATCGATCGTGTAGAGATTCTTGTCGCGGACGAACGCGATCCACTTGCCGTCGGGGCTGAACTGCGGGGCCTCTTCGACGGCGGGAGTCGACGTGAGGCGTGTCGCCGTCTGTTTGGGAATCGAGTAGAGGAAGAGATCGCCCGCCGCCTCGACGACGATGTTGCTCTTCTTCGCGTCGAAGCGCAGCGACGTCGCTTTCGCGGCGCTCGCCGCCTCATCGGCCGACGTCCCTGCCTCCTTCAGCGCGCGCTCGAACGCGGCGCGATCGAAGAACGGCTGGACGTTGCCGCTCTTGACGTCGAAGCGTTCCCATTCGACGAGCTTTCCCTTCGCGTCGCGTTTCGGCCAGAGGAACGTCGAGTCGTCGAGCCACTCGAAGCCGCTCTGCACGGCGCCCGAGAAGAAGACCTTCGTCGTCGGGTCGTAGATCGTCTCGAGGGTGAGCTGCTTCCGCTGTGCGAGAGCGGAAGCAGCAAGGAGAAGTGCGAGTGTGAGGACCGCCGCCTGCTTCATGCGGCGGGAGAATAGCCTACGCTGCAATCAATTGACGCAAGACGAACGGCAGGATCCCGCCGTGCACGTAGTAGTCGACCTCGATCGGGGTGTCGATCCGCACGATCACGTTGACGTCTTGCGTCGTGCCGTCCTTGCGTCGGATCTTCAGGGTTGCCTTCTGCCGCGGGCGGAGGCTGCCGCTGATTCCGGTGATGTCGAACGACTCCGTGCCATCGAGCCCGAGCGTCTGCGCGTTCGTCCCTTCCTCGAACTGCAGCGGGAGGACGCCCATGCCGACGAGATTCGAACGGTGGATGCGCTCGAAACTCTGCGCGACGACGGCGCGCACGCCGAGGAGCTTCGTGCCCTTGGCGGCCCAGTCGCGTGAGGAGCCGGTGCCGTACTCCTGCCCGGCGAGGACGACCAGAGGCGTCCCTTCCTTCTCGTAGCGGACAGCGGCGTCGTAGATGTCCATCCGCTCGCCGGACGGCTGATACGCCGTCACGCCCCCTTCCACGCCCGGCACCATCTGGTTCTTGATGCGGACGTTCGCGAATGTGCCGCGCGTCATGACGCGATCGTTCCCTCGGCGCGAGCCATAGCTGTTGAAGTCCTCGACCTTCACGTCCTGCTCGACGAGATACCGCCCGGCGGGCGACTTCGGCTTGATCGAGCCGGCGGGACTGATGTGGTCCGTCGTCACCGAGTCGCCGAAGATCGCGAGAGCGCGCGCGCCGGTGATGTCGCTCGCCTTCCCCGGCTGCATGCCGAAATCGGTAAAGAAAGGCGGCTCCTGGATGTACGTGGACGACGGGTCCCACGCGTACAGCATGCCGGCCGACGACGGGATCTCGTTCCAGAGCGGATTCTGTTCGGCGAAGCTGGAGTAGAGCCGCCGGAAATCGGCCGGATCGAGCGCCTTCTGCATCACATCCCGGATCTCGTCCATCGTCGGCCAGATGTCTCTGAGGTAGACGTCCTGACCGTCGCTCCCCGCGCCGATCGGCTCGTGAATCAGGTCGATGTCGACACGTCCCGCCAGCGCGAACGCGACGACGAGCGGCGGCGACATCAGGAAGTTCGCGCGAATCGACTGATGCACGCGCGCCTCGAAATTGCGGTTTCCGCTGAGCACCGACGCGGCGACGAGGCTGTTCTTGTTGATCGCCTCCTCGATGTTCGGGTCGAGCGGGCCGGAGTTGCCGATGCAGGTCGTGCAGCCGTATCCGACCGTGTAGAACCCAAGCTTGTCGAGGTAGGGCTGGAGCCCGCTCTTGCGGTAGTACTCGGTGACGACGCGCGATCCGGGCGCGAGCGATGTCTTCACGACGGGGCCGACGCGCAGTCCCCGCTCGACCGCCTTCTTCGCGAGGAGTCCGGCGGCGAGCATCACCGACGGGTTCGACGTGTTCGTGCACGAGGTGATGGCGGCGATGAGAACGTCGCCGTGGTGCAGGTGCGCGACGGCGTGGGGGAACCCGTCGCCCTCCACGCGGTCGGGCGTCGGACGATTGTTCATCATCTCGACTTCCGTCTCTTCGCTCGTGTTGCGCGTGTTGCTGACGCCGGGCGCCGTCTCTTGTCGCTGCTCGCCGCCGCCGGCGATGGCGCGGCTGGATCCCGCGCCGACCGTCGTGCGGACTTCGCGCGTGATCTCGCTCGCGGGGCGGCCGAAACCGCCCGGAGGCGCCGCCTGCAGCTCGTTGATGAACGCCTGCTTCAGCTCCGTGATCTTGATGCGGTCCTGCGGCCGTTTCGGGCCGGCGACGCTCGCCTTCACGGTCGGAAGGTCGAGCTCGAGCACCGTCGTGTAATTGAGGTCGCCCTTCTTCGGCATCCCGAAGAGACCTTGCGCCTGGAAGTAGTTGCGGAACGCGGCGATCTGGTCGTCGGTGCGGCCGGTGAGGCGGAGGTAGTTGCACGTCTCCTCGTCGACCGGGAAGTAGCCCATCGTCGCGCCGTACTCCGGCGCCATGTTGGCGATCGTGGCGCGGTCGGCAAGCGAGAGCGACGCGGCCCCTTCGCCGAAGTATTCGACGAACTTGCCGACCACCTTCGCCTTCCGCAGCATCTCGGTGATCGTGAGCACGAGATCGGTCGCGGTGACGCCCTCACGCAGCGAGCCGTTGAGGTTCACGCCGACGACGTCGGGGGTGAGGAAGTAGACGGGCTGCCCGAGCATCCCCGCCTCTGCCTCGATGCCGCCGACGCCCCAGCCGACGATGCCGAGGCCGTTGATCATCGTGGTGTGTGAGTCGGTGCCGACGAGCGTGTCGGGATACCAGACGCCGTCCTTCTCCAGCACGCCGCGCGCGAGGTACTCGAGGTTGACCTGATGCACGATGCCGATGCCCGGCGGCACGACGCGGAAGCCGTTGAACGCCTGCATCCCCCACTTGAGAAACTGATAGCGCTGCGCGTTGCGCTTGAACTCGATCGCCATGTTCTCCTGCAGCGCGTCGGGAGAGTTGAAGAAGTCCACCTGTACCGAGTGGTCGATGACGAGATCGACCGGCACCAGCGGCTCGACGATCTTCGGATCGGCGTTCATCCGCTGCGCGGCGGAGCGCATGGCGGCGAGGTCGACCAGCAACGGCACGCCGGTGAAGTCCTGGAGCAGGACGCGGGCGACCATGAACGGGATCTCTTCGCTCCGTTCCCCGTTCGGCTGCCAGTTCGCGAGCGTGCGAACGTCTTTTTCCGTGATCTTTTTGCCGTCGACGTTCCGCAGCACCGCCTCGAGGACGATGCGGATCGAGACCGGAAGCTTCGAGACCGGTCCGATGCCCGCGGATTCGAGCTTCGGGAGGGAGTAGAACTGGCCGTGCGAGAAGGAGGAGAGAGTGTTGAAGGTGTTGTGAGACATTACGTTTCCGAGTCTATTGACCGCGCGTTCGAGCGGTCAAGGAGACTCGTCACAGACAAAAAGGCCTCGGGCCTGAGGCCCGAGGCCCGAGGCCTGATTAGTGGTGCACGGCGCGATGCCGCGTGCCCGTCGTCCCGAACGTCGGGAGCTCGGCGTGAAGCTGCGTGCCGTCGCTGTAGACCCACATCGCGAGTGCGCCGTCGCGGGCGTCGTACTCGACCGCGCCGTCGAACCCGACGAAACAGCCGGCAGAGCCCTGCGGCAGCATGAGAGTCGTGGTCGTGTCGCCGATCCTGGCGCTGCGGATCGTCCAGATCGGGAAGCCGCTGAGGATCCGCACCGTGTCGATGTTGTCGGATGACTGACCGACGACGGAGTCGGCACCGGACGAGACCACCGTCTTGTGCACCACGCTCTGCTGCGCGTGGTCGATCCAGTAGACGTTCCCGGCGTCCGCAGCCGCGACCATCGGAAATCCGGCCGGCGCGATCGGGATGTCGCGCCGGTTCGTCAGCGTCAGACCCGAGATCGGCGTCGTGATCACGACGATCGAATGCGGCGGCCCGTTGTGCCAGGCGATCATCCAACTCGTGCCATTGACTCCGGTCGTGAGGTTCGAGCCGTCGTCGTTGAGGCCGGAGAGCAGCGTCGTCGCCGAAGGCGTCCCGGTGGTGTCGATGACCGTCGCGCTCACCTGCGGGTGAAACGATCCGGTCGGTGTCGCCTGATAGGCGACCAGGAGCGAGTCGCCTGAGCCGGCGATTGACAGCGAGTTCGCCTTGGCGGACGTCACCGGCACGTCGATCGTCGACCCGCGCTTGTTCCCGGCCGGGTCGAACCGTGCGACCTTGATCGACTGCGCCGCCGGGCCGTCGATCCACGCGACCGCCGAGCCGCCGTTGAGCTGCGTCACGGCGAAGGAGTTCACGTACGTCGTGAGCTGCGTGCGCGCCTGCGCGTTGGCCGAGTTGTCGACGAACTGCGTGTAGAGGTTCTGGTTTTCGATGTACGTCAGCTGATGGCCGTTGCTGGTGGCGACGAGGCGCTCGTTCGTCTGCGGCGCCCCCTTCAGCGTCAGGTCGGTCGCGGTCGAAGGCGAGTTCGAGCCGCGGGCGATGAACTGCGAGGCGATCGTGCCGCAACCGTGCGTCGAAAGGATGATCGCGCCGCGCGAGTTCGACGCGGCACCGACCACGGCGCCGCCCGTCAGCGCGAAGGTCGCGCCGGTGCTGCCGCCCGTGATGCGCGTCGCGCGCGCGTTCAGGTTCTGGTCGCTCTGCGCCACCAGGAAGTCGCTTCCGTCGGGGACGATCGCCAGGCCGCTCGCGGAGATGGCGCTGACGGTCCTCACCGTCCGGTTGTTGAAGTTCGAGTCGGCCAGCAGCACGTCGACGCTGGAGCTGTCGGCGAATGCGACGGCGATCGACGACCCGTTGTTCGCTGCGACCGCGAGACCGCCGTCGAGGACCGGCAACGAGATCGGATTCGTGACGATCTGCTGCGGCACCGCCGGGCCGGCCTTGAGAGCGCCGTTCGTGCGCCAGATGGCCATCGCCGAGCTGCCGGCCTTCACGGCCGTCAGCAGCACCGCGTTATCGGCGATCACGCCGGACGAGGCGAGCGTGCCGTCGGCGCGGACGGTCGCGGAGACGACCTTCGGGACCGGGATCTGATCGGCAGCCGGACGCACGAACTCCGTCGTCAGGACGAGATATTCATTACCGTCCCACACGACGGCGGCCGAGCCACCGGTGCTGTTCTGGGTGGCGCCGGCGCCGTTCACGTTCGTCACGGTGACGATTGGCGTGAGCGGACCGACCGTGCCGTCGGCATGAACGAGCCGGGTGGAGGTCGCGCCGCTCGCGTACTCGACGAGCAGGAAGTTCGTCCCGTCGGTCGCCATCAGGGGATTCGCGATCCCCTCGTCGACGGTGGACTGCAGTTTCGTGAAACCGCCATTCAGCGTGATCGGCGCCACGGTGACGGCGCCGCTGCTGCTGCCGCCGAAGCTGACGGACGCCCAGGCAAAGATGCCGACGGCCGACTGTTCATTCAGGCCAACGGCGCCGGCCACGTACGCGCAGTCCGTGATGGTCTGCGGGGTCGCGACGGCGTTGCCGTGGGGGGTGTCACAGGCGAAGACGGGATAGACAATAACCAGGGCGAATAGGGCAATCGAGATCTGTCTCACGCGGTCGATACGTGCGCCGACGCCTTGGCGTCCAACGCCTCCCCGATGCGCGGCTTCCGTTCCGGCCAGCCGCGGAATTTGACTTCATCGAATGTTAGCAGCGAGTTCGCGTAATAGTCGCGCAAAATAACCTCGTCGGGGTTCCACCGCCAGACGTCCTCGATCACGGGGACGCCGCTCTCGTCGAAGAGATCCGAGCGCCACCGCTCCCCCGGCACGATGAGGCGCCGCAGCTCGAGGACGTGGCGAGCCGCCCGCCAGACTTCCTCAGCCGTTTTCTCCCGCAGCAGCCACGGCCGGTCGCTCCAGACCGCCCTCGCCTCCCCCAGCCACGCGATGATCTCGCTCTCGCTCAGCAGCTCATGCTCGCGGAACATCCGCGCGACGAGCGGCACCGGCACCACCGGAATGGCCGAGGAGATCTCGCGCATGGTGTCCTCGGCGAGGCGTTGCAGCATCGCCTTCCGGTCGTCGAACGAGTCGGCGAGGATTTCCGGATGCGCCGCGATGAAGTCGTCGACGGAGACCGGCTTCCCGAAGGTGACGATCGCATAACCGTAGCGCTTGAAACGTTTCAGCGCGCTGCGCAGGACGTTCTTGAAGAGGAATTCGAGCGTGGTGTTGAGTTTGTCGATCTTCGTCGACCGGTCCTCTTTCCCCACCAGTTCCTCGGTGAGGTTCCGATCCTCCAGCACGCGGTCGTAGTTGATGGCGGTCGGGATGAAGAAGAGCGGCGCGGTGAACGACGGGTCGCGCTTCGCGGTCACGATGTAGTCGAGCATCCCGAGCTTCGGCCGCTGGAAGGCGCCGTCGCGCGTGAGGCCGCCCTCGATGAAGATGCCCTGCGTCACGCCGTTCTTCGTGATCGTCTGGACGAAGGTGGAGAGAACGGCGTGGTAGAGCGGCTCGCGATAGCGCCGCCGCACGAAGTAGCCGCCGAACCATTTGAAGACGTGATTCAACGGCCAGACGCGCGCCCACTCGCCGATCGCGTACGAGAGGGAGACGAACTTGAACAGCATGTGCGCGACCAGCACGTAGTCGGCGTTCGAGCGATGGTTGATCAGGTAGACGACCACCGCCCCTTTCGGCGCCTTCTCGCTGAACTCGCGCAGCGGGTTGCGCTCGACGACCGGCCGGTAGAGGAAGTGCATGATGGCGCGCGCGATCGGCTGGCCGACGCGGTAGTACGCGAGAAGGTTGAATTTCGGGACGATCTCCCGCAGGTACACCCTCGCCTTCCCCGCCGCCTCCTCCGTGCTCACGTGGTGCGAGCGCGCGTACTCGCGGACAGCGTCGACCACCGCGCGCGACCCGAACACCTCCAGCTCGATGTCGGCATGCCGCCGTTTCAGCTTGAACCGGTCGATATGGATCCGCTGTGCGCGCTGAAACCGGCGCGCATGCCGCTTCCCGAGCAGAAACGCGATCGCCGCGACGATCGCGAAGGCGGCAACAGCGATCGCGATGCGCATGGGAAGATGATAGCCGTGTAGGGTGCGGCTCTCAGCCGCACCGGGCCGGCTGAGAGCCGGCCCCTACAAATCCTGCAGCAGGCGCTTTGAGATCGCCGGGAGGATCGTCATGTCGTCCGCCACGCCGCGGGTGAAGACGACGATCACGTACTTCTTGCCGTTCGGGAGCTCGACGTAGGCGGCATCGTGCCGGACTTCGCTCGTCCAGCCGGCCTTCGACCACAGTTTCGAGCCGGTAGGAAGCGATTCGCCGAGGAACTCTTTGACCTGGTTCTCTTCCTTGCGCATCGGGTCGAGGGGGCGCGCGAGAAGGTTCATCATCGCGTCCGACGCCGCGGGAGAGACGGCGTGGCGGCGGACGATCCAGAGCATCAGCGAGGCGACGGCATTCGTCGTCGCCCGATTGCGGTGCTCGCGGTTCGCGCCGACGACTTGCGTGTCGCGGCCGAACGGCCCGAAGCTCCACGGCTTCGCCATCGCGCTGATGTCGTATCCCATCGAACCGAACCATTTGTTCGCGACGGCGCGCTTGTCGAGGAACTTCCGCAGCGCGCGCCCATCCAGCATCGGCCCGCTGCACGTGTCGGTGATGACGTCGACGATGAACGCCGTCGCGTCGTTGTCGGAGACGCCGATCATCTCGTGCAGCGCGCGGTCGACGTCCGGCATGGTCTCGAGCTTCTGGTGGTAGACCTCGGTCATGAAGAAGAGCTTGACGACCGACGCCGGGTAGAACGGCGCGTCGCCGTGGTAGTCGCCGCGGCCGATCGCGCTCGGCATCGTGACGTCGATGACCGTCATGCCGAGGTTGTCCGGCGTCAGCTTCGGGAACTGCTTGAAGATGTCATCCGCCGCGTGGTTCAGCTTCGACTCGATCGACGGGTCGACCGGGAGCTCCCGGAACTCGTGGTAGTCGGCGCGGAGCGGCAGCGCGGCGAGGAGCGTCAGGGCGAGGACGAGACGAAATCGCATGGTGGTAAGTCTACGATGGCGCCGTGCACAACTTCGTCCTCGCCGCGGTCCTCGCGGTATTCGGTTACCAGTACCACCTCGACGCCGTCTCGCTCGACGGACGGGTGACGATGTGCACGGAGAACCGGTACGAGGACGACTGGCTGATCGCGAACTGGTCGCCACGGCTGCAGTTCGGGATCGAGAACAAACGCGGCGAGCTGGTGGAGATCCTCTGGGACGAGGTGCGGGTGAGTACGAGCGACGACCCGGTACCGCAGCGCGCCACGCATTGGGGCGAACGTTGGGCCGATCACCTCGAGCGGCAGCACGCGATCAATCTGCTGCCGTTCCGGACGCTGTGCGACGAGGTGGTGCCGGTGTCGACGGTGCACTGGGACCCGCAGCAGTGGACCTGGGCGCGCTCGGAGATCTTCGCCTCCTACGGCCCGTGGGGCGAATCCGGTCTGGCCTGCGGCAAGACGGTCGACATCGTTCTGCCCTTGCGATCGGCAGGCGTGACGCGGCGGTATCACTTTCACTTCGGCGTCGAGCCGTTCGAGATACCGGCGTCTGCGCCACCACCGCAGTGGATCGATCCGCCGGTCGAGGCCCGCGATGATCCGGTGATCGACACCGACGTGTCGGAGTGCACCGTCGACTCCAACCGCGATGAGAAGCTCGCGACGCGGCTCAACGGCGGCGAAGAATCCGCATGGGCGCGGATCGCGCTCACAGAGTCGCATCGGCGTGACTACCTCGCTGTTTCGAACCGCGGGTCTCACCTGGCGATCTACCACGCACCGCATGGCCGAGAGCCGCGGCTGGTCTGGGAGACCGGCCACTTTGACGCGGGCAACTCCCTGTTGGCGGTCGACGAGAACGGCGATGGAATCGACGAGCTCGAACCGCTGACGCATTTCAAGAGGAGCGACGTTTTCTCCCTCTGGTGGTGGAACGGCCACGGTTTTCAGTCGCTGATGCCGGACGGCGTGGGGCAATTCATCGCGACGCGGCTTCAGCTCGGCGGCGCTCCAGTCAGTTCCATCTTGTCGTTCCACGCCGAAGGAAAAGATGCGATCGATCTGTATGAGCTTCGCGGCCCTCGGTATCGACTCGCAGCGACGTTCGACGCGGTCCTCCAGACGGCGCCCGACGCTCTGGCGAAGTTTGACGCCGAGAACCTCGCCGCACCGCGCGAGATGATCATCCGCAACACCACCTTCGACGACTGGCCGGCGCCGGACGCCGAGATCTCGCTGAACGGCCGCGTCATCGCGACGCCGCAGATGCTCGCCCGGAAGCAGGAGATCCGCGTCCCGGTGACGCTCGAGGAGCACAACACGATTTGCGTGACCGAGGGAGATGACGAGTACCCGGTATTCGAGATCGCGGTGGAGGGCGCCGTCAAGATTGCCGGCGCCCTCGCGGAGCGGGAAAACTAGTTGTCGAAGATGTACGGCGGCGTGAGCCTGATGACCGATGTGCCGTAGTTGGTCGCGTCGTACTCGACGTCGATCTCGTCGCCATCGGAAACGCTGAAGTAATTGGTGCTGATGTAGTCGCAGGACAACGTCCCATCGTTGCCGCCGTGAGCAAGGAACGAATCGTAGACCGTTGTCGACCCGTTGTGGCGCACCGTGACGGTCGCGGAGACGCCACTCGACGAGTAGCCATTCGCGTCGAAGTCGACATAGGCCGCCACTGACCAGTGGGACCCGCCCGTGCCCGTCGGAACCGTCATCGTGTAGACGGCGGAGCCGCTGCCGTAGTTGAACCGGTTCGCCGGCCAGCTGTAGCACGACATCGTGTCACTGCCGACGTTGCCTGACGTGCTGGCGCAGGTCGTCGCAAAAATCCACTCATCGGTTGCGCTGCCCGGTCCGTAGATCTCGTAATAGCGATCGGGACAGTCTGCGAAGGCGCTGCTCACAGGCGAGATGACTGCGGCAACCACGAACATCATCAGTATTCGTTTCATCACTCCTCCGATCCGTTTCCGCCGGTCGAACTAGTGGTCGAAGACGGTCGGCGGCGTGACGATGATCGTCCCTCCGCCATAGTTGTTCGCGTCGTACTCGATCTCGACCGTGTCGCCGTCGGAGACAGTGAAGTAGCTGGTGCCGAACAGGTTGCAGTACAACGATCCGCCGAATCCGTCCTGGACGAATAGGTTGCTCGAGTAGGTCACCGACCCGTTGTGGTACACCCTCACGGTCCCGGAGACGGCATTCGGGTTGTAATTGTTCGCGTTGAAGTCGACGTAGGTCGACACCGACCAGGTCGTCCCGCCGTAACCCGTCGGAACGGTCATGCTGTAGGTGGCTGAGCTCATGCCGTAGCCGAACTGGTTCCCCGTCCAGCCGTAGCACGACATCGTCCCGTTCATGACGTTGCCCGACGTGCTGGCACAAGTCGTATCCCACTGCCACAGATCAGTACCGTTGCCTGGTCCGAATATCTCGTAAGACTGGGTGGGACAGCCGGCGAAAGCACTGCTGACTGGTGAAATCAGTACGGCAATCACTAACGTCATCACGATACGTTTCATGAATCCCTCCGTGCCTGCGGGTATGAGAGTGGGAGAACTAGTGGTCGAAGACGTTCGGCGGGGTGATCTTGATGACCGACGTGCCGTAGTTCGTCGCGTCGTACTCGACGTCGATCGTATCGCCGTCAGATACGGTGAAGTAGCCGGTGCCGACGAGGTTGCAGGACATCGTTCCGTCGTTTCCGCCGTGAGCGAGGAACGACTCGTAATGTGTCACCGACCCGTTGTGGCGCACCGTCACGGACGCGGAGACACCACTCGACGAGTAGCCGTTCGCGTCGAAGTCGACGTACGTCGACACTGACCAGTAGGCCGAGCCGTAGCCGGTGGGCACGGTCATGCTGTAGTCGGCGGAGCTGCTGCCGTAGTTGAACTGGTTTGCCGGCCAGCTGTAGCACGACATCGTCCCGCTGCCGACGTTGCCCGACGTGCTGGGGCAGGTCGTGTCGAAATACCACATATCGACACCGCTGCCCGGTCCGTAGATCTCGTAACGGACGTCGGGACACCCTGCGAAGGCATTGGTCACTGGCGAGATGAGTATGGCAATCACTAACGTCGTCACTATTCGTTTCATGAGTCCCTCCAGGCCCGCAATATGGCGACGGGACGTTTCAGGGACCAGAGGACGTTGAGAGACGGCGATATTGCCTTACGTCTCCGCCGATCTGCCTGCCCGATCCGTCTGGCTACGAACAGAGCGCTCTGGCCAGATCCATCTGCCAGGCGGGCAGGTTCGTTTGCCAGTCGGGCAGATCGGTTTACCTGTTTGTGAGATCCGCCTACCAGCAAGTCAGATTTGAGTACCAGCGATATAGGTTTCTTTGCCTGCTGTCTAGGTTCATTTGCCTGTGGACCAGATTCGACTGCCTGTCAGCTAGACTCGTTTGCCAGCAGGCCGGATCCGTTTACGAACGTTCAACAAGAGCGGACGAAGCCTACGTCTTCCGCCACTCGCGAATTCGCGCGGCGACCTTCTCCGGCGTGAAGCCGAGGTGCTCGGCGATCTGCTCGTACGGGGCGGAGGCACCGAAATGGTCGATGCCGATGACGAGGGCATCGCGATTGACGTACTGATACCAGCCGGTGGTGCGGCCCGCCTCGATCGCCACGACCTTGCTGCGGTCGCCGAGGACCTGGTCCTGGTACGAGGCATCCTGACGTCCGAAGAGATCGAGACACGGCGCGGAGACGACGCGGGCATTCACGCCTTCGCCGCGCAACAGCTCCGCCGTCTTGACCGCCAGCGGCACCTCGGAACCGGTGGCGATGATGGTGAAGTCGCCCTCTTCGTGTCCGCCGAGGACGTACGCGCCGCGCCAGATCTGGTGCGGATCGAAGTCGAGCGGCCGCGCGATCGGGTCGAGCTTCTGCCGCGTCAGCACCAGCGCCGTCGGGCCCTGCGCCTGCCCCACCGCCCACGCCCACGCCATCGCCACCTCCGCGCCGTCGGCCGGGCGGAAGAGCGTCATGTTCGGGATGAGACGGAGCGAGAAGAGCTGCTCGATCGGCTGGTGCGTCGGACCGTCCTCGCCGAGGAACACCGAGTCGTGCGTGTAGACATAGATCGACGGAATGTTCATCAGACATCCGAGCCGTACCGACGCCCGCATGTAGTCCGAGAAGATGAGGAACGTCGCGCCGTAGCAGCGCCACGAGCCGTACAGCGTCATCCCGTTGACGATCGCTCCCATGGCGTGCTCGCGGATGCCGAAGTGGAGGTTGCGTCCCTTGAAGATCGACTCGACCGGCGGCTCGTCCTGCGCGTCCTTCGGCCGCTCGATCGACCCGGCGTCTTTGATGAGCGTGTTCGTCGACGGCGCGAGGTCCGCGGAACCGCCCACCACGAATGGCGCGATCGCGGCGAGGTTCTGGATCACCTGCCCCGATAACGCACGCGTGGCGATCGGTTTGTCGCTCTTCGCCGCGTCGAGCAGCGCGGTCTCGTAACCGTCCGGCAGGCGGTGCGACCAGTAGATGTCCCACTGCTCCGCCAGCTCCGGGTTGCGCGCCGTCCACTCCTTCATCGATTTTTCCCACTGCTTGCGCGCGCGGGAGAGCTTCTTCGTCTTTCGGGCGTATTCGGAGCGCACCTCGTCAGGAACGTAGAACGTCGGCTCCGCCGGCCATCCGAGCGCCTTCTTCGTCGCCGCCGCCTCCTCGGCGCCGAGCGGCTCGCCGTGCGCGCGTGCCGTACCGTGGAACTTCGGCGATCCCCAGCCGATGACGGTCTTCGCGATGATCATCGACGGGCGGTCGGTGACGCGAATCGCCTTCTTGAGCGCCTTACGGATGGCGTCGCGGTCGTGGCCGTCGATCTTCTGGACGTGCCACCCAAGCGCCTCGAAGCGGCGCTTCGCGTCGTCTGAATACGCGAGCCGCGTTTCGCCCTCGATGGAGATGTTGTTGTCGTCGTAGAAGTAGATGAGATTGCCGAGCCCGAGATGGCCGGCGAGCGACGCGGCCTCCTGGCTGATTCCTTCCTCGAGATCGCCGTCCGAGCAGATGCCGAAGATGTGATGATCGATGGGACTGAACGCTTCGTCCGTGTTGAAGCGCGCCGCCATCATCTTCGCGGCGAGCGCCATGCCGACGCTGTGCGCGATCCCCTGCCCGAGCGGGCCGGTGGTGACTTCGATGCCGCTGGCGTGGCCGTACTCGGGATGTCCCGCGGTGCGGGAGCCCCACTGCCGGAAGTTCTTCAACTGCTCCAGCGCCATGTCGGGGTAGCCGGTGAGGTGAAGCAGCGAGTAAAGCAGCATCGACGCGTGGCCGCACGAGAGGACGAACCGGTCGCGGTTCTTCCAGTGCGGTTCGGCCGGATCGTGGTGGAGGAACTCAGTCCAGAGCACGAAGCCGATGTCGGCCAATCCCATCGGCGTGCCGGGGTGTCCCGAGTTCGCCTTTTGGACGGCATCGACCGCCAGGAACCGAATGGTATTGACGCAAAGCTCTTCGAGCTTGTCCTTCGCTCCGACCTTCGGTTCGTTGCTCTCCTCGGCCACTTGAATGGCGGTGGCAGCGCTCGTCTGATCCATCGTCAACCTCCTGATCCGCGAGAGTTTCGGGATTATACTCGTCGCGATTTTCCGCAAATTTCGTGCAGAACGCCGGAGGGGGATGGATGCCAGTTGACGACAGCGTCACGGTCAAAGGTTCACCCGTGCGGAGCCTGCAGAAGTTCATCGATGCACAGCTTTCGCCCGAACAACGGGAGCAGGTGTTCGCCGCACTGCCGCCGGAGTACGCGTCACGGTTCCGCTCGCCAATCCTGGCGACCGAAACCGTGCCGGTCCACATGCTGAACGTCTTCACCGAAGCGGCCGCCAACGTCATCGGCGAGCCGGTCGAGAAGTTCGCGCGCCGCGCCGGACGCGAGGCAGCGGCGGACGCGGTCAAGGGGATCTATCGCTTCTTCGCGATGGTACTGACGCCGCCGGCGCTCCTCTCGAAGGCGTCGCAGATGTGGAGCTCGCTCTACAACCGCGGCGACATGCGGGTCGAGGATCAGACCGGCACGAGTGCCCGAATCCGCATCCTCAACTTCCCTTCGGAGGTCGCCGGCTGCAGCCGCATCACGGGGTGGATGGAACGGATGGCGGAGCTGACCGGCGCGAAGAAGGTGAATGTCGAGCAGACGCAGTGCTACGCGAAGGGCGCCCCGCACTGCGAGTGGATCGTTCGCTGGTCTTAGAATCATGAACGTCTTTCCGCTCCAATCCGATCACCCGCTGTTCCGCTACTTCACGGACGACGAGCGCGGCCGCGTGGAGCGGCTCGGTGAGCTGCGGCATGTGCCGGAAGGGCAGTACCTGATCCGCGCGGGCGACACCGACTCGACGCTCTTCGCGGTCGAAGGCGGGCACCTCGACATCGTCGCCAATCGCGACGGCGGCGCGACCACCGTCGCCACCGTCGGCCCCGGCGACGACCTCGGGGAGGTCTCGTTCATCGACGACTCGCCGCGGGCGGGGTCAGTGATGGCCGGCGAAGCGACCATCGTCCGCGCCTGGAACTCGCGCACGCTCGCCGAAGCGCTCGCCTTCGAGCCGCACCTCCTCGCGAAGTTCTCGGTGGCGATGTGCGAGCTGCTGGTGGAACGTCTGCGCGACACCGCCCGGCGGGTATGACCGTGTAGGGTGCGGCTCTTAGCCGCACCATGGGAACCGTGGGCCTGCTGAAGCCGGCCCCTACACAGGGTAGAGAAACGTCGACCCGCGTCGCGCCGAGGGACAATCGGCTCGTGATTTACGCGGACACCCATTTCTACCAACACCGGCACATTCCTCACCTCACTAAAGCCGGACGAACTTACCTCGTGACCTTCTGTACGCGTAAACGCTCCTCTCTCCCTCCCGAGGCGCGAGATGAGGTACTCGCAGCGTGCATTCGGCTCCACGACAGCATCTGTTGGTTGGATTCGCTCGTGGTGATGCCGGATCATGTTCACCTCATCGTCGCGCCGAGTGAAGGTTTCACGCTGGATTGCGTTGTCGGTCGAATGAAGGGCGCGTCGTCGTTCCGCGTCAACGGTCTGCTACGCCGGAGAGGGGCACTCTGGCAACGCGACTCCTTCGACCATCTCATCCGTCACGATGAGAGCCTCCAGAAAAAACGTGAATACATCGCGAACAACCCGGTTCGCGCGGGCCTCGTCGCCGATTGGCGCGAATACAAGTGGTTCTGGCGGTCGTGCGATGCCGTGTAGGGTGCGGCTTTAGCCGCACCAGGGGTACCGCGGGCCGGCTAAGAGCCGGCCCCTACATGCGCCCACGGTTTGTAATTCCGCACGAACTGGATGCGCTTGGTGAGCGATGGGTGGCTGTAGCGCCAGAACTCGATGAAGGCGTTCGGGGTGGGATCGACCTTGGAGTCCAACGCGAATTTGACGAACGCGGAAGCCATCGGGTCGTTGAGGTGCGTCAGTTCGAGGCCAAAGACGTCGGCTTGATGCTCCATGTGGCGCGAGATGCCGCTGCTGACCGGTGAGAGCAGAAAGACGATGGCCCCGAGGATGATGAAGAGCCACGGCAGCGCGGCGGGATCGTCGTTCGACTCGATCCCCCAACGCCTCCCCCACCGCGCGAGGCCACGCTCGTAGAACCGCTGCGTGAGGAACGAGACGAACAGCGAGATCACGACCGTCCATGCGAAGCCCTGCCAGATGTGCTTCATGACGTAGTGGCCCATCTCGTGGCCCATCACGGCGAGGATCTCGTCGCGATCCATCTTCTTCAGCAGCGTGTCCCAAAGCACGATGCGATTCGTCGGACCCAAGCCGGTGACGTAGGCGTTCATCTCCTTCGTCTGCTTCGACTTGTTCACCTCGTAGACCCGGCTCCCTTCGATGCCCGCGCGCGATGCTTCCTGCAGCAGCGCCTGGCGCAATGACGCGTCCCTCAGCGGCTCGAATTTGTTGAAAAGCGGGTCGAAGAGGACCGGCGTGAGGATGATGCCGATGAACGCGACGGCGACGCTTCCGAGCCAGAGCGCGATCCACCAGCGTCTAATCTTCCGCATCGCGAGGAACGCCAGCGCGACGAGGAAGCCGCCGATGAGAACGTTCACGCCCCACCCTTTGCCGAAGTCCCCCATCCAAGACGCGAAGCTCTGGTTCGTGAGGTCGAACTCGTGCGGGACGTGAAACCCGCCGTAGTACGAGAGCGGGTATTCGATGAGCGTCGTGACGATCGCGAAGAGCACGTAGTAGACGAATGCGGCGATGAATTTTTTTCGCCCGATGCGGCGCGCCCAGTCGCGTAGCTTCTTCGAGATTCCGCTCCCGAGGACGAATGCGAGCATGGCGAAGCCGAACGCGGTGTCGACAAAGTAGAGGGTGTCGATGATGCGCGAGTGCCGCCGCATCTCGGGAGTGACTTTCACCTCGAAGCGCTGGTCGTCGGACTTTGCTGCTGGACCGGAGCCGCCTTCGGCGGCGTGGGCCGGCTGAGAGCCGGCCCCTACACTGACGATGACAGCGAAGATGCCGAGGGCGAGAACCGTGCGGAACACCGGCAGAGTTTACGCGCGGAGGGCTTCCACGGGCTGCAGTCGTGAGGCGGAGATCGATGGGTAGAGGCCGGCGAGGAGGCCGATCGAGATGGCGAAACCGCTCGCGAGCGTAATGCCGAACATCGAGAGCGGGAGTCCGGCCGGGAAGACTTTCCCGATCAGCTTCACGACGACGATGCCGCCGCCGACGCCGACCACGGCACCGGCCACCGAGAGGGTGATCGACTCGATGAGGAACTGGATGAAGATCTCGCTCCCGGTCGCGCCCATCGACTTCCGGAGGCCGATCTCGAAGAGCCGCTCGGAGATCGAGATCTTCAGCACCGAGAAGATGCCGACGCCGCCGATGAGCAGCGAGATGCCTGCAACGGAGAAGAAGATGATCCGCCAGTTGCGCAGGATGGTGACGACGTTCCCCCGCTCCTTGTTGATCTCTTTGCCGACGTTCTCGATGTGGACATCGTTGATCCCGTTGTGCGCCCGGACGATGGTCCGCGCCGCCTCATCCTCGGCGTCGATCGACTTCTCCGGTTCGGTCGCCTTGGCGATGATGTACGAGATCGCGTTGGTACGGCCGAACATGTCGCCGTAGATCGTGAACGGGATGTAGACGCCGGCTGTCTCCTTGCGCATGTCGTCGTCGTCGACGAACTCCATGTTGAACTTCGTCCCGACGCCGATGACGGTGAGACGCCGTCCGCCGAGGTTGATCTGCTGCCCAACGGCGTCGTCCCCGCCGAACAGCTGCTCTTTCAGCTTGTAGCCGAGGACGCAGACCGGCGCGATGCCGGCGTTGTCGCTCTGCGAGATCCACCGGCCTTCCGAGGTTTTCCGGTTCTTGATCGCGGCAAACTCGCTCGTGACGCCGTAGACGTTGATGCGGCGCGTGACGTGGCCTGCGGTGACGACCGCGCGTGTCTCACCGACCGGCGAAACCGTGGTGATGTTCTCCGCGCTCTCGAACCAATGCAGGTCCTCGACGCGCAACCCGCGGGAGAGGTACTGCTTCGCGCGCTCGACCTTGTCCGAGGGGGTGCGCGGCGTCATGACGATCACCCCGTCCATGCCGAGGTCTTCGACGCCTTTCCACACCGCGGCTTCGACGCCGTCGAGCACCGAGAGCACGACGACGATCGCGAGCGTGCCGAGGATCACGCCGATGAGCGTGAAGAGCGAGCGCAGCGGATGCGCCTTCACCTCTTCGTAGCTGGTGCGAATGCTCTCGCCGATCTGCATCGCTACTCCGTTCTCAGCGCTTCGATTGCGTTCAAGCGTGACGCTCGAATCGCGGGATACATGCCGAATACGAGACCGGTTCCGGCGGCGAAGATGAGCGCCTTCAGCGCGGTGTCGGGCGACATCTGCGGCGTGGCGCGCAGCAGCAGCCCCATCCCGGCGCAGAAGGCCTGGCCGACGAAGAGTCCGAGGAAGCCTCCGAAGACGGAGACGAGGATCGACTCGGTGAGGAACTGCGCGAAGATCTGCGCCGGCGTGGCGCCGATCGCCTTCCGCGTGCCGACCTCGCGCACGCGCTCGTTGAACGACGCGAGCTGGATGTTCATGACGACGATGCCGCCGACGATCAGCGAGATGAGGCCGCAGATCATGAAGGTCATGTCGTACATCTTGTTGTTCTGCTCGTTGCGCCGGAGGTTCGCGACACGCGAGAAGACCTCGTAGTCCTCAACGCCGTGCTCGCGCATGAGGATGCGCTTCGTCTCGTCGACCGCATCGTCGGCACGTTTGATGTCGCGCATCCGCACGTGCATGAAGCTGATCTTTCCCTGCTCCAGCGGCTCGCCCTTGCGCGTCACCAGCGTGGTGATCGGGATGTAGATCTGCCGGTTCATCCAGCGCATGGCGTTGTGCTTGTGGTCGAAGCTGAAGTACTTCTCCTCCATCACTCCGACGACCTCGTAGCCGGTGCCGTTCATCGCGATGGTCTTCCCGAGCGGATCCTCGGAGCCGAAGAACTCCTCGGCGCGCTCGGAGCCGAGGACCACCACGCGGGCGGCGGACGAGACGTCGTTGTCGGTGATGAAGCGGCCGCGCGCGGCGCGGAAGTCGTTCATCGGCGAGTACGCCGGAGAGATGCCCATGATGCTCCGCTCGTGCTCCACGGAGCGGTACCGGATGAGCGCCGACTCGTTGGCGACCGGCGAGACGAGGTCGATCTCCTTCGCGTCGCGGCGCAGCGCCACGACGTCGTGGTACGTGAGGCCTTGCGACGCGAGCGCCTTCGCGTTCTGCGTCACCTTCCCGGTCGGCTTGTTCGAAATCCAGATCTTCTGGATACCGCCGCTGATGCGGTAGTACTCCATCGCCTGACCCTTGCCGCTCACCGACAGCGAAAAGGTCGCGACGATCGACCCGGCGCCGAGGATGACGCCGAGGAGCTGCAACACCGTCCGGCCGAAGTGGTCCTTGATGTCGCGGATGCCGTCGATGATCGATTCGAAGAGGATCATGGCGCGCGCTCAGTCAATCGTGTCTCCATCGACGATCACGCCGTCCACGATCTTGATGCGCCGGTGCGTGCGTGCCGCGATGGCGGGATCGTGCGTGACGAGGACGATCGTCTGGCCAGCTTCGGAGAGCTCTTCGAAGATGGTGATGATGTCGGCGCCGGTCTTCTGGTCGAGGTTGCCGGTCGGCTCGTCGGCGAGGACGAGCGACGGGTTGTTGACGAGCGCGCGGGCGATGGCGACCCGTTGCCGCTGTCCGCCGGAGAGCTCGTTCGGACGATGCTTCGCCCGTTTGTCGAGTCCGACGCGCTTGAGCGCTTCGAGCGCGCGCTCGCGCCGCTCGTCGGTCGGCGTGCCGGCGTAGAGCAGCGGCAGCTCGACGTTCTTCCAGATCGTGGCGCGCGGCAGAAGGTTGAACGTCTGAAAGACGAAGCCGAGCTTCTGGTTGCGGATCCGCGCCAGCGCACGGGCCGAGAGCGTCGCGACGTCTTCACCGTCGAGCCAGTACTGGCCGCTGCTCGGCGAGTCGAGGCAGCCGAGGATGTGCATCAGGGTCGACTTCCCGGAGCCGGACGGTCCAATGATCGAGACGAACTCGCCGGCCGCGATGCTGCAGTCGACGCCGCGCAGCGCCTGCACCGCGTTCTCGCCGGAGTCGTAGGTCTTCGCGATCTTCTCGAGCGAGATGAGGTCGCGGGCGGGAGCCGGCTCTTCGTATTTCAGAATGGCGCTCATCGTTCCCACCTAGTCGTCGTTGTCGTCTTTCTTCTTGTCCTGCGGCAGCGTCGGGTCTTCGAGGGCGAGCTCCTCCCCCGCTTTGACGCCGCTGACGATCTGGACGCGGGAGTTGTCGGCGAGGCCGGTGACGACGGGGCGCTTCTCGAAGAAGGTCTTCCACGCTTCCTTGTCGTCCTTCTTCTGGTTCTTCGCGGCCGCCTCGAGCTGCTTCGCGTCGAGCTTCTTTTTCACGAACACGATCTCGCCGTCGTCGCGCTGGAAGACCGACTCGACCGGAACGGTCAGCACTTTGTCCTTGCGCTCGCCTTTCACCTCGATGTTCGCGGTCATGCCGCTGCGGAGCTCGCGCCCCTGCGCGTCGAGGTGCACTTCGACGTCGAACACGCGCACCTTGTCGTCGATGCGGACTGCGGGCGCAATCCGGTTGATCTCCCCCTGGAACGCGACCTTCGGATAGGCGTCGAGCGTCACCTTCACCGGCATGCCGACGCGGATCTTGCCGATGTCGACTTCGTTCACACCGGCTTTCACGATCATCTTCGAGACGTCGGCGACGGTGAAGAGCACCGTGCCGGCGTTGAACGACGAGACGCCGCTGGTGATCGACTCCCCGATCTCGACGTTCTTCGTCAGCACCAGACCGTCCATCGGCGCGACGACGTTCGATCCTTCGAACTTCTCGGGCGACTGCCCGATCGGGATGCCGCTCTTCTCGACGAGGCTGTACTTCTCCTGCGCCTTTTCGAGGTCCTGTTTCGCCGAGAGGTACGCGGTCTCGCTGTCGCGATTCTGCTTACTGGCGAGGAGGCCGACGCTGAAGAGTTTGTGGTCCTGGTCGTAGTTCTTCTTCGCCTGCTCGTACGCGATTTGCGCGGAGCTGAGGGCGTTCTTCGTGTCGGCGAGCGACTGCGCTTGGTTGAGGTCGGGCTCGACGCGCGCGAGCACGTCGCCGCGGCGCACGACGTCGCCGTCGCGGTGGAAGATCTCCGTCACTTTGCCGCTCACGGCGGACTTGACGTCGACCTTGACCTCGGGCTGAACGTTGCCGACCTCGGTCACCTTGACCTGAACGTCCGCGACTTCCGCTTTCCCGGTCTTCACCGGCGACTTCGGCGCTTCTTTCTTGCCGCCGGCCTTCATCGCCACGAACGCGGCGATCACCGCGATCGCAAAGACGACCGAGAAGATGACGACTTTCTTCTTGCGCTTTGCACTCATCATTCAGCCCCCAACTTGATGAGTGCTTATTCGTCCGTTTCTGCAAAGGGTTGCAGGAACTTGTTACAACTGGAGTTACAAGCTCTTCAGCTGCTCCTGCGGATAGCCCCGCGCGTCGACTTTCGGGTGCGCTTGCGCGATCTTGCCGTTCTCGTCGATCACATACGCGATCCGGCGTGCGTACTCGTCTTTCGCCGAGTCGGCGGCGCCGTATGCGATCCCGATCTTGTGGTCGGTGTCGCACAGCAGCGGGAATGGAAACCGGTTCTTCGCGGCGAAATGCGCGTTCTCTTCGACCGTATCGAAGCTGACGCCGACGATCTTCGCGTTCTTCTTCGCGTATTCATCGGAAAGGTCCCGGAACCCGGAACCCTCGGCCGTTCACCCTCCGGTGTCGGCCTTCGGATAGAACCAGAGGACGAGCTTCTTTCCACGAAAGTCGCTCAGCTTCACGCGATTGCCGTTGTGATCGAGCACCTCGAAATCGGGCGCGGGATCTCCCACCTTCAACATGTGCGCACCTCCCAAAAGGCTCTTCGCTACAAACCTCAGGCCACCGCTCAGAGACATTTCACTTCATCCATTCGAAGACCTGGTAGTGCTCGCCGTTCATGCCGAGACGAGTGTAGACCTGCTGCGCGCGGGTGTTGCGGCGATCGACGTAGAGCCGGATGCCGCGAATCGAGTCGTCCGCCGAGACGAGACTCTTCACGTGCTCGTACAAACCGGCGTAGACGCGCTGACCGCGCATCTCCGGAACGACGAAGACGCTCTGGATCCACCACACCATGCCGTTGCGCCAGTCGCTCCACTCGTAGGTGAGCAGAAGCGAACCGACGACGCGGCCGCCGGATTCGGCGACGAAATAGCGCCCGAGCGACGGCTCGGCCAGGACCGCGGCCACGCCCTTCGTGCAGATGTCGCGGTCGAGGGAGACGTCTTCGGTCTCGCGCGCCATGGCGACCTGGAAACCGACTATCACGTCCCGGTCGGATGGCTGTGCGGCGCGATACATGACGTTCTGATCCATTTTGCTAGGCTGCGGGAGTTTAATGGTCTCTCCCACCCAGCGCGCGCTCATTTTCACCACCGTCTCGGCAACGTGCTTCGGCATCATGGCGTTCGCGGCGAAGCTGGCGTCGGCGCAGCTCACGGGTCCGCAGGTCGCGTGCGTCCGCTTCTCGTTCGGGATCCTTCCATGCCTCCTGATTCCGGCGTATCGCCACCTCGCGTTTCAGTTCCAGCGGGTCGACCTCCTTCTGATCCGCGGCTTCTTCGGCGGCATGACGGTGCTCCTCTACTTCGCCGCGATCGCACACATCGACGTCGGCGTGGCGACGCTGTTGAATTACACCGCTCCGCTCTTCAGCGGAATCTTCTCGGTCCTCTTCATCGGTGAGCGGATCAGCGCGAAGGTCCTCCTCCCGCTGCCGATCGCGCTCACCGGCGTCTACTTCGTCGTCCACGCGCACGCGCACCCCGGCGACGTCCTGGGGTTCGGCCGTTGGGAGCTCTGCGCGCTCTGCGGCGCGATGTGCAGCGGGCTCGCCGTGACGACGATCCGCGCCGCACGCCGATCGGAGAACTCATGGTCGGTCTACATGAGCTTCAACGCTCTCGGCCTTCTCGTCTGCCTTCCCTTCTCCTTTCCGTGGCATGCACCCGACCGGAGTGCGATCACCGCGCTCGCCGGAACGGCGATCTTCGCGATCGGCGGACAGCTGCTGATGACGTTCTCTCTGCGTTGGGTCGACGCGATGACGGTCGGCGTGATCTCGCAGCTCGCCGTGCTCGTCTCGATGGCGCTCGGCGCCGGGTTGCTGCACGAGCACATTCCGCCGATGGCCGCCGTCGGTGCGATGCTGACGATCAGCGGCGTCCTCGGCGTCGTCTACGTCACGACGCTGAAGAAAAGCGTCGCGGCGGTCGGAGAAGTCGCGCCGGAGTCATGAACGTAGGACGGGCTTCAGCCCGTCCGGGCGGGCTGAAGCCCGCCCTACGTTAGGCGCTCGAGGACGACTGCCGTCCAGTCATCACTCTGAGGATCTTTGCCGACGGCGCCAAATAACGCGTCGAGGTCTCCGCCGCTCTCGATGGCGACGCGGGTGAACGTTTCGTAACTCGCCATCTGCTCCGGCAGTCCGTCGGTGACGAAGAGAACCCGCTCGCCGGGATCGATGCGGTGCCGGAACGCTTCGTAGGCGATGCCGCGGCGGATGCCGAGCGGATAGCGAGGACCGTCGATGACGAGAGTGCGGCCACGTCCTCCGCCGATCACGATCGGATCCGGCATCCCGGCGTTCGCGATCGAGAGCCCGCCGGTTGCGCCGTCGAAGAGTGCCACGACCATCGCCACGAACTCGCGGCGCGCGAGTTGGGGCGCCAGACGGTCGTTGATCAATGAAAGAAGGCGATCGACGCCGATCTCCTGCGATGCGATGAGCGGGACGATCGCCTTCGCCGAGGCGCTGATGAGGCCTGCCGCGACCCCTTTCCCCGCCACGTCGGCGACGACGATGAGCAGACGGTCGTCGGCGAGCGGGAGAAAGTCGTAGAAGTCGCCGGCGACATACGCGGCGGGAACGTTCCGCGCCACGACGCGGCAGCAGTTCGTCTCGAGGCGCGGCGGCGGGAGGAGGCGCTGCTGCAGGTCGCGGGCGAGCTCGAGCTCACGATCGCGGAGGGCCGAGTCCCGGAAGCGAAGCACGAGAAGTCCGCCGAACGTGCCGAGGCCGCAGAACGAAGAAAAGAACGCGATCGCCTGAGGCACCGTCGAGATGCGGAACGAGCCGGCGATCGCGATCGCCATCGACGCCGAAATGAAGAGCGCGAAGGTGCAGCCGGCACCGGCGGAAGCGCAGCCGCATCCGATCTTCTCGCGGCGCGTGACGAGACTCCTGCGCGGCAACATCGACGCAGCCGCGTAGACGATGAGCGCGAACGCGGCGCCGACCGCCGCCGTCCCCGCGTAGACGTTCGCCGTGTTGAGCATCGGCTGAAACGTCCCGACGAACGACAGCAGTGCCCACGCGGCGAACGCGCCGAACAGCATCGGGACGAGCGGGATCCGCCGCACGTCCCGATCCTAGCCCAAATGCACTGTCATCCTGAGCTGGCGGAGCGGCGGAGCCGCGTAGCGCAGCGAAGGATCCGTTGCTGGAACGATCGGCCGTTTCAGCAACGGGTCCTTCGCCGTCTCCGCGGCTCAGGATGACAGATTAGCTATCTCGGCTGGAAGCGGATCGTCAGCTCGAACCAGGTGTCGACCGGCTTGCCGCGGAACGACCCCGGCGTGAAGCGCCATTGCTGCAGCGCATTCAGCGCCGGTTCGTTGAACGCGGCGAAGGAGCTCGTGACGACTTCCGCGTCGCGCACGCTGCCGTTCTTGTCGACGATGCACTTGACCACGACGATGCCTGCCATGTGGATCTGCAGCGCGCCGCGCGGATACTGCGGCTCGACGCGAGAGACGACGACGGCCGGTTTCACCTCCGCACCGGGATGAAAGACGGTGTCGGCAGCCGGCGTCGTGTCTGTCGACGCCTGACCGTTGTCGACGCCGTTCACGTCACCGGAGCCGCTGCCCGTGCCGGGTGTCCCGTTGTTGTTGCCGATCAGCGTCCCGATATCGATCCGCGACGACTGCGTCACGATCGGAATCGTCTCCGGAATCTTGTTCGGCGTCAGCGGCATCGGAGTGAGCTCCGCATGCGGAACGACGGCATTCGGAACCGTTGCCGCATGCGCCTGCGCAGGCTGCGCCGTCTGATGCGGAGCGGCCGGAGGAGGAGGCGGTGGCGCCTGTTTGTAGAAGACCTGGTACTCGGCCGGCGGCGCCTTCGGAAACGACGTCGAGCTGATGCTTGCGGCCAGCACCGCGACGATCACCAATGAATGGGCTGCGAGCGAGACGGAGAGCACACTGTAACGGCGTTGGGCCGCCACGCGCGCGCGAACGACCGAGGTCTCGAACATGACTTCCTCCTTGGTCAGTTGGAGGAGGTGCGCCGTTCGCGGAAAACCGGCGTCTGAAACGAACGGGTGAACATCAACCTTTGACCCCACTCACCACTTCCGCCGGGTCAATAACAGACCGCTCATCTCCCGTCTGACCCACGCTCGCAAACCAAATCTCTTCATCTTCAGTGACTTACGAGCTGTCACGGACTGGCAACGCCATTGCCCTTAGGCGGCCAACCGAAAAAAGGAAGGTACGATGAAGAGATTCACCATCTATATCCTCTCTCTCCTGATCACGCTGCCTCTGCTGGCGGCGAGCAGCAATAGTCACAAACGGAACGTCGACGACAACGACACGGTCGCGATTCCGGGCAACGTGCATCCGAATGCGCGTCCGCAGTTCGACGTCGGTCCGACCGATCAGAACCTGCGATACGACCGGATGATCCTCGTCCTGAATCCGCGTCCGAACTCGAAGGATCGTCCGGACCTGCTCCTGGCGCAGCTCAACGACCCGAGCTCGCCGAGCTATCACCAGTGGCTCACGCCGGCGCAGTACGGCAAACGCTTCGGCATCAGCGACGACGACCTCGCCGAGGTCACCGCGTGGCTGACGCGGCGCGGATTCTCCGTCGATGAGATCGGCGTTGGTCGCGGGTGGGTCAACTTCAGCGGCAACGTGGCGCAGGTGGAGCGCGCGTTCAAGACGCAGATCCACGACTTCAAGGTCAACGGGAAGCTCTATCACGCGAACGTGACCGATCCGCAGATCCCACGCGCCCTGCTCGACATCGTCGGCGGCGTCGTCACGCTGCACAACTTCCCGAAGGTGTCGCTCACCCGCAACATCCATCCGGTGAGCATGCCGGAGTACACGTCGGGCACTTCGCACTACCTCGCTCCCGCCGACTTCTCCACGATCTACAACACCAACACCCTCTACTCGGCCGGCACGAACGGAAGCGGACAGACGATCGCAATCGTCGGCCGCACCGACATCGCTCTCGCCGACGTGCAGTACTTCCGCAGCTTCTTCGGTCTCCCCGCGAACGATCCGCAGTTCGTGCACAACGGCACGGACCCGGGCGACCTCGGAAGCGGCGAAGAGACGGAAGCCGATCTCGACGTCGAGTGGTCGGGCGCAACCGCCCCGAACGCGACGGTCAAGTTCGTCATCTCGGCATCGACGTCGTCGACCGACGGCGTCGACCTCTCGGCGCAGTACATCGTCAACAACAACCTCGCGCCGGTGATGAGCACTAGCTTCGGCCAGTGCGAGTCGTCGATGGGAACGACCGAGAACAACTTCTACAACAACCTCTGGTCGCAGGCGGCCACGCAGGGCATCAGCTCGTTCGTCTCGTCGGGCGACAGCGGCGCCGCCGGATGCGATGCCGGCAGCGCGACCAGCGGCACCGGCCAGGCGGTGAGCGGTCTCGCTTCGACTCCGTACAACATCGCGGTCGGCGGCTCGCAGTTCAACGACACCGCCTCGCCGTCGACCTACTGGAACTCGACCAACAATGCCACGAATCAGGGCTCCGCGAAGAGCTACATCCCGGAGATCGCGTGGAACGAGAGCGGAAACGTGAGCGGCGGCTCGGGCCTCTGGTCCTCGTCCGGCGGCGTTTCGACGCTCTACGCGAAACCGTCGTGGCAGGTGTGCGTCGGCGTTCCGGCCGACGGCAAGCGCGACATCCCCGACGTGGCGCTGACCGCCGCGGGACACGATGGATACCTCATCGTGCAGGGACACACGTCGAGCGCCTCGGGACTCAGCTCCGTCGGCGGCACCTCGGCGGCCTCGCCGTCGTTCGCCGGCCTGATGGCACTCGTCGTTCAGAAGACCGGCGCGCGCCAGGGCAACGCCAACACGAAGTTCTATTCGCTCGCGAACGCGCAGTACACCGGCGCCGCCGGCGCGGCGACGATCTTCCACGACGTCACCTCCGGCAACAACAGCGTCCCGGGCGTGACCGGCTTCAACTGCGGCACCGGCTATGACGCGGTCACCGGCGTCGGCACCGTCGACGCGAATGCAATGGTCAACAACTGGAGCGGCACGACGTCGTCCGACTTCTCGATCTCGGCCTCGCCGACCGCGGTCTCGATCGCGCAGGGCTCCTCGGGCTCGTCGACGATCTCGACGACCATCTCCGGCTCGTTCAACAGCGCGATCTCGCTCAGCGCCACCGGCGCGCCGGCCGGCACGACGGTCTCGTTCTCCCCGACCTCCATCGCGGCTCCGGGCAACGGCTCGTCGACGATGACGATCACCGTCGGCTCGTCGACCACCACCGGCAACTACACCATCACGGTCACCGGTACCGGCGGTTCGACGTCGCACAACACCAGCGTTTCGCTCACCGTCACGACGTCCGGTGGCGGCGGCGGTTCGGTGGTGACGAACGGCGGCTTCGAGACCGGCAATACCTCTGGCTGGACCACTTCCGGCGTCACCGCGGTGAACACCGCGGCGAAGCACTCGGGCACCTACGGCGCGCAGCTCGGCAACGGCTCGCCGTCGACCGACAGCTCGCTCGTTCAGACGTTCACGCTTCCGAGCAACGCCAGCCAGATCTCGTTCTGGTATGCGAACACCTGCCCTGACACCGTTACCTATGACTGGGCGACGGCGACGGTGAAGGACAACGTCACCGGGACGACGACGACCGTTCTCGCGAAGACGTGCACCGCGACCGCCGTCTGGACGCAGGTGAACTGGAACGCGGCAGCGTCGGCCGGTCACAGCGTCACGCTCACGCTCTCGAACCACGACGACAACTACGCGGGTGACCCGACGTTCACGTACTACGACGACGTCACGGTGACGACCAGCGGCGGCGGCGACACGACGCCTCCGACCACCTCGATTACGGCGCCGGCGAATGGCGCGACAGTCAGCGGAACGACGAACGTGACCGCCTCGGCCTCCGACAACGTCGGCGTCACGAAGGTGGAGTTCTATCTCGACGGCGCGCTGAAGAGCACCTCGACGACGTCGCCGTACTCCTGGAGCTGGAACACCACCGGCTCCGCGAACGGATCGCACACACTGCAGTCGAAGGCGTACGACGCCGCCGGAAACGTCGGCTCGTCATCCACGATCACGGTCACCGTCTCGAACAGCAGCGGCACGCAGCAGCTCCTCGGCAACCCCGGCTTCGAGAACGGCTCGACCAACACCGCGCCGTGGACCACGACGTCCGGTGTCGTCGACAGCTCGACCTCGGAGCCGGCGCACAGCGGCACGTGGAAAGCGTGGATGGACGGCTACGGCAGCGCCCACACCGATTCGATCGTGCAGACCGTCTCGATTCCGTCGACCGTCACCTCCGCGACGCTCGCGTTCTGGCTGCACATCGACACGGCGGAAACGACCACCACGACCGCGTACGACACGCTCAACGTCCAGATCCGCAACTCGTCAGGGACGGTGCTCGCGACACTCGCAACGTACTCGAACCTGAACCACAACACCGGGTACGTGCAGAAGTCGTTCGACGTCTCGGCGTACAAGGGTCAGACGATTCAGGTCTACCTCGTCGGCACGGAAGATTCGTCGGCACAGACGTCGTTCGTCGTCGACGATTTCACGCTCAACGTGCAGTAAGTCTTTCTCTCCTCGATACGTACGGGCCGGCTCTCAGGAGCCGGCCC
>JACZCU010233604.1_pt1 | contig 34057 bp, 31 predicted proteins | sample 8641851 | NCBI WGS metagenome assembly JACZCU01 (sample SAMN15324605, study PRJNA640507) | soil metagenome | isolation source: monocropping sugarcane control | place: China: Luxin town, Laibin City, Guangxi Province | collected 2019-07-25 | depth 10cm m | reverse complement strand
GCGTAGCCGCGGCGATTCATCAGGATGATCGCCTGCTCGCCGGCGTCGAACGTCGATCGCAATGCATCTTTCAACGGCCGGCTGAAGATGACGAAGCCTTTGTCTTCCTTCTCCGCCGTCTCTTTTCGCAGATCGATGATCTCGACTTCGGGCAGCGGCCGCGCTTCGACGCGTTTCGTCATGCGCAGCAGCGTGTATTTGCCGCGCGCCGCGTTCTCGCGCGATTCGAGTGATGGCGTTGCCGATCCGAGCACGACCGGGATGCCGCGCAGTTGCGCGCGCACGACCGCGAGATCGCGCGCGTTGTAGCGCGGCGTTTCTTCCTGCTTGTACGCGCCGTCGCCTTCCTCGTCGACGACGATCATGCCGAGACGCTGGAATGGAGTGAAGAGAGCAGAGCGTGGCCCGATCGCGACATCCACTTCGCCGCGACGCGCGCGCCACCACTGATCGAAACGTTCGCTCGACGAGAGATTGCTGTGCAGGATCGCGATGCGATCGCCGAAGCGTTCCTTCAAGCGCGACGCGAACACCGGCGTGAGCGAGATTTCCGGCACCAGCAGGATCGCCTGCTCTCCGCGCTTCACGACCTCCCGCATGATTTCGATGTAGACCTCCGTCTTGCCGGAACCGGTCACACCTTCGAGCAGAAACGGCGCGAACTTGCCGAGCGACGCTTTCACCGCGCCGATTGCATCGCGTTGTTCGATCGAGTACTTAATCTCGCCGACGTGCGCGTCATCGAGTCCGGCGAGAAACGCATCGAGCGTATGACGTCGCGCGCGGCGCTCGATGCGCACCACGCCCTTGCGTGTGAGCGCGGAGAGAATCGCGGCCGACACTTCGGCGTGTTCGAGCGCGCGTACGGACATCTCGCCACCACGTGCGCGCAGCAGATCGACCGCGGCTTGCTGCTTCGCAGTCAACGCGCCCGCTTCTGCTTCGAGAATGACGAAACGATCGTAGCGAACGCCTTCCGCGTCTTTGAGCTGATCGGTGATCGAGAGGACGCCTGCGTCGCGCAAACGCAGCAGTGCCGATCGCGCGATCATCGTCGCCGGCATCGCGCGCTTCTTCAACTCGGCGATGAGCGGGAGATCGGAATCGAGAATGCGTTTTGATGCGATTGCTTCCTCGATGAATTCTTCGGTCGCGGTGAGCACTGCCTGGCGGCGACCGCGCGAAGCCATGTTCGCCGGCAGCGCCACTTTCAGCATCTCGCCTAACGGCGCGATGTAGTACTCCGCGGCCCACTTGCAGAGGTCGATGATCTCGGGGATCAGCGCCGGCTCTTCGTCATCGAGCACCGATGCAATCGGCTTCAACTTGTTCGCATCGACCGGCGCCTCATCTTTCAACGCGACGACGAAGCCGGTCGTGCGCTTCGGCCCAAGGGGCACTTCGACGCGCGTGCCGAGTCGCACCTCATTCGCAAGCTCGGGCGGCACGAGGTACGTGAGCGTTTGATGCAGCGAGACCGGGACGGCGATTTCGGCGAAGGTGGTGAGCACTTAGAAGTTGATCCCTAACTCCGTCATCACCTTCTTCATGTCCGTCCACACGTCCTTCTTCGCGGCCGGCGTGCGCAGCAGGTACGCCGGATGGAACGTCGGCATCAGCTTGATTCCTCGGTACTCGAGCCACTGTCCACGCACCGCGCTGATGCTGTATCCCTTGCCGGTGAGACTCTGCAATCCGAACTTGCCGAGCGTCACGATCACCTTCGGCTGAATCAACTCCACCTGCCGCTGAATGAACGGACGGCATTCGTCCATCTCATCCGGCTCCGGATTGCGATTCTCCGGCGGCCGGCACTTGATCACGTTCGCGATGTACACCTGCTCGCGCGTGAGCTTCATCGCTTTGATGATGTCCGTGAGCAACTGCCCCGCGCGACCGACGAACGGCTCGCCTTTCAAATCTTCATCACGTCCCGGCGCTTCACCGATGAACATCAGATCCGCATTCGGATCGCCCACGCCGAAGACGACGTTCGTGCGCGTGCCCGCGAGACGGCAGGCCGTGCATGCGAGAGCGCGGGAGCGGAGTTCTTCGAACTCCGCGTTGTCGGTTGCTGGTTGTTGGTTGTTGGGGGTAACGAAAAGCGCAGGCGCATTCGTTGGTTCTGCGATCGCGGTTGCGACGTCCGGCGCATTCGCGACGACCTCGTCGCTCCCGACAACCGACAACCGACTCCCGACAACCGACAAATCCAGATGCGTATACCCGAGCTCCTTCAACAGCGCGAGCTCTCTGACCAGGTCCTCATTCATTGCAGCGATTATGGTCTAAACTCACGTCGGTCCAAACGTTCGGCAAGGAGAAGAGAAACATGAAGAAGGTCATGCAGCTCGCGCTCGCAACGGTCCTCCTCTGCGCGCTTTCCGCACCGGCATTCGCCGGTGGCGCGACAGTCAAGGTGATCAACCAGAGCAAGTGGGAGATTCACCATATCTACCTCTCGTCCACCGGTGACGATGACTGGGGTCCGGATCAGCTCGAGGATCAGATTCTCGAGAAAGGCCAGTCGCTCACGCTGCACAGCATTCCGTGCGATGACTACGACATCAAAGTCGTCGACGAAGACGGCGATGAGTGCGTCATCGAAGAAGTGAACATGTGCGGCGACGACTCGTACTGGAAGATCACGGACAAGGATCTTCTCGAGTGCGAGGGCTATCAGTGATCGGCGAGCTTCGCCACGATCACATCCAGTAACCGATCGGCGATGACGTGCTTCGCGGCTTTCGCGAGGCGCGTCACGCCTCCGTCGCGCCCGATGATCATCACCTCGTTCTGATCGGAATCGAATCCGATCGACGCATCGGCAACATCATTCGCGACGATGAGATCCGCGCCCTTGCGCTGCAGTTTCTCTCGCGCGTGCTCTTCGACCGAATCGGTCTCCGCGGCGAATGCAACGATGAACGGTTTCGGATCGAGCTTCGCCACATCGGCGAGGATGTCCGGATTCTTGCGCAGCTCGATGGTCATGACATCGGAGTCATCGCGCTTCTTGATCTTGCGATCGGCGACGTGAACCGGCGCGAAGTCCGCGACAGCCGCGGCTTTGATGACGATCTGATTCTGCGGCGCCGCCGCCATCACCGCGGCGTGCATTTCCTTCGCGGTGCGTACGCGCAGGATGTTCACGCCGGCGGGCGCGGTGCGCGCGGTGGGGCCGGAGATGAGCGTGACGTTTGCACCGCGACGTTGCGCGGCTTCGGCGATCGCGTAGCCCATCTTCCCCGACGAACGATTCGAGATGTAGCGCACGGGATCGATCGGCTCGCGCGTCGGTCCCGCGGTGACGAGTACGTTCTTTCCTTCTAGATCGCGTCCGGCGAAGTGGCCTTTCACGAGCTCCACGAGCACCGGAACATCGGGCATCTTTCCCGCGCCTTCTTCGCCGCACGCGAGCAGGCCATTCACGGGCTCGATGATCTCGACACCGCGATTGCGCAGCGTCTCGATGTTCTGCTGCACGGTGGGATGCGCGAGCATGAAGGTATTCATCGCCGGCGCGATGAGTGTGGCCGCGCGATGAGCGAGTGAGTAGGTCGTGAGCGCGTCATCGGCAATGCCGGCCGCGAGTTTCGCGATCACGTTCGCGGTCGCGGGGGCGATCAACAGGAGATCGGCCCAGCGCGCGAGCTCGATGTGATCGACGCCGCCGTGTCCCGCATCGCCCCACTGATCGGTGATGACGCCGTGATTCGACACGGCCGCGAGAGACAGCGGCGACACGAAGCGCGCCGCGTTCGTCGTGAGGATCACGCGAACGTCGGCGCCTGCATCCTGGAGACGGCGAACGAGCTCCGGCGTTTTGTATGCCGCGATCCCGCCGGTGACGCCGAGGACGATCTTCATGTCGGTGTGGTGCGCGCGAGATGCGCGCGAAGAATTACTCCGCCGTTTCGAGCGAGGTCGTTTCTTCAGTCGGCGGCGTGAGCTGCCACTTCACAACGTTGCGCTCGATTTCTTCCATGGCGATGCGCGTCGGCTTCGCGTGGCGCGGCTTGGTCTTCGGCTGCGCTCCCTGGATGAGCTGCTCCGCGCGCTTGGACACAAGCAGCACGTAGCGGAACTTGGAGTCAACTCCTTCCGGCAGTCCTTCCATTGCGGTCCTCCTCTTTGAATCGCTCGGCCATGTGTGCGATGGCTTCGAGCGCAGTTTTGGTCTGTAGTTTTTTGGCGATGATCGCAGCCTTCAGACATTCGGCCGCGATATCGAGAGTGTCATTGATGATGATGTAGTTGTAAAAGTCTTTCCCCTCATCGATCTCGTCCATGGCTTTCTTCAACCGCAGATCGATTTCCTGATCGGTATTGAGGCCGCGTCCGCGAAGGCGCTGCTCCAACGCATCGAGTGAAGGAGGAAAGATGAAGACGCTCAACGATCGCGCTTCGAGGTCGGGATCCTCGGCGATCAATTTCGCGCCCTGATAATCGATGTCAAGGATCACGTCCTGACCGGCTTGCAGTTTCCCGCTGACCTCGGCCTTAGACGTCCCGTACCGGTTGCCGTGAACGTGAGCATGTTCGAGAAATTCCCCGCGCCGAACCATGTGCTCGAACTCGTCATGCGAGACGTAGTGATAGTTCACGCCGGCAACTTCACCCGCGCGCGGTCTGCGCGTGGTGTGAGAAACGGAGAAATAGAGCTCGATGCCGAGGGGCGAGAGCTGGCCGCGCACGCGCTCGATGAGCGTCGTCTTTCCCGCGCCGGACGGTCCGGAGACGATGAACAACGTCCCGTCCGAGTGGAAGTTACTCGACATTCTGAACCTGCTCCCGGATCCGCTCCACCTCAGTCTTCAATTCTACGACAAGGGTTCGGATGCCCGCGGAACGCGACTTCGAGCCCATCGTGTTGATCTCGCGAATCATTTCCTGCGAGAGAAAATCGAGCTTCTTGCCCGCGGCTTCCTTGCCGCCGATCGCTTTCTCGATCTGTTCGATGTGGTGCGTCAGCCGCGTGATCTCCTCGGCGATGTCACCCTTCTCGACCATGATCACGACTTCCTGCGCGATGCGATCCTGCGACACGTCAGTTCCCGCCTGTGCGGCGATCTCCTGCACGCGCTGCTGATACGACGCGAGCAATTCCGCGCGCACATCATCGCGATGCTTCGCGACCTGCTCGCTCAGCTCGCGCATCAATTTCAATCGCGTGCTGATGTCGTTGCGCAATGTCTCGCCTTCGCGCTCACGCATCGACTTCATCTGTGAGAACGCTTCACGCACGAGGCTCGTCAATGCTTCGCGCTCGTCATCGGTGATCTCGCTGTCGAGCGTTTCGACCTGCAGGAAATCAGGAACGCGCATGAGATCGCTGCCGGTGAGCGTCGCGCCGAGGCCGAGCTCTTCGGCGATGGAGCGCAGTTGCGGGATCACCGTGTTCGCGATCTGCGTGTTGATGCGCACGTTGTAATCCGGCTGCTGCGTGCGCTGAATGCGAATCGACAAATCGACTTTGCCCCGCGAAAAATATTCGGACGCGAGCGCGCGCAATGGCGCTTCGAGGTCCCACATGTACTCGGGCAATCGCACCGAGACTTCGAGAAAACGATGATTGACGCTCTTCGTCGTGACGGTCGCAAAGTACCGCGGTGAAAGTGCGCCGGACGCGCGGCCGAAGCCGGTCATGGAAATGATCATGGTGTTTGAGTTCTCAACGAGTGATGAATGATGAGTGATGAGGTTCGACAGGCGTCGCGAGCTTGAGGTGCATCGACATGGCGCCATGTCTGTAGGCGTGATGCTCGCGATGCGTGTCGAACCTCATCACTCATCACTCATCACTCGCTTCTCCGCTTCTTCTGCCAGCTCGTTCAATCGTGCCTCCACGTAAACCCTCATCTCCTCGACGTTCGCGTCACGCGCAACGCTGATCGGCTCGCCGTAGAGGAAGAGCGCTTTCGTGAATGGATATGGGACGACCATGCGGTCCCAGGAGCGCAGCAACTTTTTTTTTTGGCCGCGAAGGCGATTGGGACGATCGGAAGTCCCGTCGCCTGTGCCGCGGCGATCGTGCCTTGCTTCACCACGCGTGCGGGACCTTTCGGACCATCGGGCGTGAAGACGATGTTCTTTCCTTCGCGTGCGGCGCGAATCAATTCGCGTAGCGCAGCGCCGCCGCCGCGGGTCGATGAGCCGCGTGCGGAATCGACGCCGTACCAGTCGAACACACGCGCGATGTACTCACCGTCTTTCGACTGCGAGATCATCACCGAGATCGGCTTGCGGTACTTGGAATGCAGCATCAGCAGCAGATGCGAGTGCCAGAACGCGAGGATGTACTGCGGTGTGCGCTCGATGTTTTCGACGTTCACGTGCTTCACGCGCAATGTCGCGTGGAGGGTGCGAATGAAGAGACTGGCAATCAGGGAGATGAGCTTCACGATGTAAGGCCGCGGATCTTATCAGGCAACGATTGTCGTGAGTGGAGCGGCGGGCTCTCAGCCCGCCGAAGCGTTTGATCAATCGGCGGGCTGAGAGCCCGCCGCTCCATTCACAGCCACTTCGTCATCGACAAACTGCAGGTCATACAACTTGCGATAAACGCCGCGATGCTCGAGCAGTTCTTCGTGCGTTCCGGTCTCGACGATGCGTCCCTTGTCGAGCACGACGATCTTGTGCGCGCTGCGAATCGTTGACAAGCGATGCGCGATGACGAGTGTCGTGCGGCCGCGCATGAGGTTGTTCAGCGCCTGCTGCACGAGACGTTCGGATTCGGTGTCGAGCGCGGACGTCGCTTCATCGAGCACGAGAATCGGCGGATCTTTGAACAGCGCTCGCGCGATGGCGATGCGCTGACGTTGACCGCCGGAAAGCAGCACGCCGCTCTCGCCGATCTCGGTGTCATAGCCATTCGGAAGATTGGAGATGAACTCGTGCGCGTTCGCGGCTTTCGCGGCTTCGATGACGAGCGCCTCATCGACGTCGGAACGTCCGTACGCGATGTTGTTGCGCACGGTGTCGTTGAAGAGAATCACTTCCTGCGTGACGAAGCCCATCAGGCCGCGCAGTGATTTGAGTGTCGTGTCGCGAATGTCGACACCATCGACGGTGATGCGACCTTCGGTCACGTCGTAGAACCGCGGCAGCAGATTCACGAACGTCGACTTCCCTGCACCGCTGCCGCCGACGAGCGCGACGATCTCACCCGGCGCGACGCTCAACTCCACCGCGCGCAACACCGGCTCATTGCCGTACGTGAACGTGACGTTCTCGTAGCGCACGCCGCGGCCGACGACGCCGAGTTGCTTCGCATCATTTTTCTCGACGACTTCGTTCGGCACGTCGAGCATGTCGAATACGCGCTCCGCCGCGGACAACGCGGTGTTGAGCGAGAGGTTCACTTTGTTGAGCTTCTTGATCGGCGCGTACATCAGCGCGAGCGCGGTGAGAAAGCTCGCGAACTCACCGCCGGTGAGCGAGCCCGCGGCGATGCGCGATTGCGCGTAGCCGAAGAGCAACACCATGCAAACGCCCGCGAGGAGTTCCATCACCGGCGAGGTCATGGCCTGCACGCGCTGCGCGCTGAGCGTCCAGCGCAGATGCTTCGACGTTGCCTCGCGGAAACGTCCGACCTCGAACGGTTCCATCGTGAATGCCTTCACGATGCGCACGCCGCGAATCGTTTCTTCAAGAATCGTCGCGATCTCGGCCATGCGCTCCTGCGAACGATGCGTGGTCTTGCGGAGTCGTTTGCCGAACTGCACGACGGGGACGATGATCAACGGCGCGCCGACGAAGCTCACGAGCGCGAGCGTCGGGTTTTTGATGAAGACATAGAGAATCAAACCGACGAGCGTGACCGATTCCTGCAGCAGATCGCCCATGCGCGTCGAGACCGCAGCCTGAATCGCATCGGCATCGGAGACGACGCGACTGACCATCTCGCCCGTGCTGCGCTCGGAAAAGAAGCGATGGCTCTGATGGATCATCCGCTCGTACAACTCGTTGCGGAGATCGCGCACGGTCGAGAGTCCGACTTTCTGAAATGCGTATTCGGAAAGGAAGGACGTGATCGCACGGACGACGAACACAAGGAGCAACACCGTGAGCACGCGCTGCCAGCGCATTTTCGGATCGTGGTTCCACCAGTAGTTGAAGCGATCCTTCGCGCGCGCGATCGGCGGAAAGTTCTCGCGAAGAATGCGATCCGCTTTCGACATCGTGTCGGCGGTTTCGCTCTTCTGGTGCACGCCCGGCGGCGTGAGCACATCGTCGACGATCGGCTGCACGAGTGCGGCGAGCACGGTCTGCGACAACGCGAAGACGACCATCGAGCCGAACGCGAGAAACGCCCACACTTTGTACGAGCGGAGATAGCGGTAGAGGCGGCGCAGTGCTTTCACGATGCGCCGACCATCGTAGCGATTTCTGCCGCGGCGCGTTTGCTGGCGCCGGGCGTGCCGAGTTTCGAGCGCACGAGCGCGAGTTCTTCACGCGTCTTTTCGAAATGTCCCGGTGCGACGAGCTTGCGCACTTCGTCCGCGATACGCGCGCCGTTCACATCGCTCTGAATGAGCTCAGGGACAACGTGTTTGCCGGCGACGATGTTGACGAGGCTGAAGTACGGCAGGCGCACGAGCAGTTTCGCGAGCGCGTAGTTCGCGCGGCTGAGTCGATACATGACGACGACCGGTGTGCCGAGGATTGCGGATTCGAGTGTGGCGGTACCGGAGGACGACAGCGAGACGTCCGCAGCCGCGACGCCCTCGCCGCGATCGTGCGGAAGAATCGGCACGTCGATGCCGCGCGCGTGCATGATCGATTCGAGCTCTTCGTGCTCGATCGTAGGCGCCTGAATGACATACGCGTCGACGTTGCCGTCGCGACGAAGAATGTCGACAGCGTCGAGCATCGCGGGAAGCAGATCTTTCACTTCATGACGACGCGATCCCGGCAGCAGCGCGATGCGCAGCACGTCGGGTTTGCGCGCCGGCTTGCGCACGCCGGCGAGTTGTTCGATCAGCGGATGACCGACGTACGTGACCGGCACGTTGTGTTGTTTGTAGAACTCTTCCTCGAACGGGAAGATGACGATCATGCGATCGACGTACCTGGCGACGTGATGGACGCGTCCGCGACGCCACGCCCAGAGCTGCGGCGAGATGTAGTAGACCACTTTGATCCCGAGCTCTTTGCACTTTTTCGCGACGCGCAGATTGAAGTCGGGATAGTCGACGAGAAACACGACGTCGGGTTTCTCGCGCTCGATCGTGTCGATGAGCTCCGCGAAGATGCGGCGAAACATCGGCAGATGACGGAGCACGTTGAACAAGCCGACGATGCCCATCTCGCTGGCGTGATGCAGAAGCTTCGTTCCTTCGCGCGCGAGCAGGTCGCCGCCAATGCCGAACGTCTCGAGATGGGGATCGAGTTTTTTCAGCTCGCGAATGACTTCGGATGCATGCAGATCGCCGGACGCTTCTCCGGCCACGACGGCGAGTTTCATTTCAGCGGAAACGGAAACATCATCCAGCCGAGAATGATGCCGCCAAAAAAAAGCGAACAGAAGATGACGAGGAACATTTTGATGCGTTCGTGTTTGTCGTCGCGCCACAGCAACGCGAAAAAGAGCGCGGTGGCCGCGGCATAGAGGAACATGAGCACGACGTGCTGCCCGAGCACGTTCACTCGGCCTTCCTTCCGGTGGCGATGTCGTAGCAGTCGAGCATCAGCACGAGGTTCATGAGGCCGGCGGTGAGTGTGAAGGTGGAGCCGTACTCGAATCCCGGTCGCGTGATGCTGCCGTACGGGCCGAATTGCAGCGCGAAGAAGTAGAGCGCGCCGGAGCCCATCGACCCGAAGCTCGCGAGCATTTTGAGGATTTCGCCGCGGCTCGCTTTGAGTGAGTACAAATCACCGCCGGCAAGCAGTCCGACGCAAAAGAGAAAGACGATGATCGCGGCGAAGGTCACGCCGCGCGCACGTTTGCCGAGGAAGAAATGGCCGAGGCCTGGGAACACGTACGCGAATGCGACCGCGAACAATACCCGGAGGTTCATCCGCGGTACCGATCTCCGATTTCGGCAAAGTGCGGCACGAGTTTGTCGAACGTCACATCCAACTCCTCGGGCACCAGCCGCGTGCGCGCGGTCACGGTCATGAAATTCGAATCACCACCCCAGCGCGGCACGATGTGCATGTGGTAGTGATCGGCAACGCCGGCACCAGCTACATTGCCAAAATTCATCCCAACGTTGAACCCATCGGGACGATACACATCCGAGAGAATGCGCTGCGATTCGGCCGTGAGCCCGATCAACGCCGCGAGACCCGCGTCGCTGCTCTCGAACAATCGCGCTTCGTGTGCGATCGGCGCGATCATCAGATGTCCATTCGTGTACGGATAGCGATTGAGCATCACCAGCGCATTCGCACCGCGATGCAGCGTGAGCGTCTCCCGCGTGTTCTCCGACGTGGCGGCGATGCAGAAGATGCATCGAGCCGGCTGATCGCTTTTCGGAGACGTCAAGTAGGAGTACCTCCAGGGCGTGAAGAGAATGTCCATCGAAGATGAAATTGAAAATTGAAAATGGAGAATTGAAAAATCACGTCATGCAGGTTCGAGGCAAAATTTTTCAATTTTCAATTTTCAATTTTCAATTCGAACGTCTGGCTATGAGCCCGCCGCGCCTTCCCCTTCCACTCCTGCCTCTCCCTCGCCCAGCGTCTTGTTGATCAGTTCCTTCAGCTCCTTGCCGGGCTTGAAGTACGGGATCTTCTTCGACGGTACTTCCACTTTCTCACCGGTCTTCGGATTGCGGCCCGTGCGTGACTTGCGGCTGCGCAGACGGAAGCTGCCGAAGCCGCGCAGTTCGATCTTCTGGCCCGCGCGCAGCGAGTCGACGATCGAGTCGAACACGATGTTGACGATCGTCTCGGCCTGCTTCTTGGTGAGCTGCACGACGCGCGCGACCTCATCGACCAGCTCGGCCTTGGTCATCACGCCCGATGTGATGTCTTCCATCAACTCGTCGTGTTCTTCGAGATCGAGATCCTCGTGTTCGTGTTCTTCCACCAAAGTCGCCTCCTGATGCTTCACCAGCGATAGAGAAACCGGGGAATGCGCCGTGTGGCAACGCGCTCGATGATCGACTCCGCGTCGCTGCTTTGCGTGAGCAGGTCGAACAACCCCGGCTCACGACGGCGCGGCCACACCTTCGTTGCCTCGCCTGTGATGCCCGCCATCTTCGCGGCTTTGTCGACCGCATCATCGATGGTTCCGAGCTCGTCGATGAGTTTCAGCGACAGCGCCTGTTCGCCGGTGAAGATCCGGCCATCCGCGATGCGCTGCACGTCTTCGAGTTTCATCTTCTCGCCGCGGCCCGCGGCCACGTCGCGCACGAACTGCGAGTGCAGCTGCGTGACGACGCCTTGAAAATACGCGCGCTCCGATTCGGTCATCTGCCGATACGGCGATCCCGCATCTTTCAACGCGCCACTGGTGATCGTTTCGGGTTTCACCTTCGCCCACTGCAGCAGGTCTTTCACATCGAACCACTGCAGGATGACGCCGATCGATCCAGTGATCGAACCGGGATTGGCGATGATCGGATCGCACGCCGATGCGATGTAGAAACCACCCGATGCCGCGACGCTGTCGAGCGACGCCACAACCGGTTTGCCGTTTTTGCGCACGCGACGAATCGCGGAGTAAATCTCCTGCGAGGGTGCGATCGCGCCGCCGGGACTGTTGATGCGAACGACGATCGCCTTGACGGTGTCGTTCTTCGCGTATCGATGCAACAGGTCGAGCGTTTCGCGCGCATCGACGATCTCGCCTTCGACCGGCACGATCGCGATTTTGTTCGGCGAGAGATTGAGATCGCCATCGTCGCCCGCAAGCGAAACGATCATGAAGACGAATGCGATGACCGCGACGACGACCAGCAGGCATCCGCTGAATGCGCCGAGGATGAACGCCGGGATGCGCGATTTTTTCTGCGGCGCTACCGCGGTCGCAGTCGCAGTGTTCTCAGCCGGCTGATACGCGGGGATCGCGTACGCCGGTGGTGGCGGAGTCGCAGGCGTTTGCGCTTGCTCAGGACTCTCGCCACTCTGCGGGGTCTCGGGCTCGGACATGGCGATCAGCTCTGCTGCGGATGCTCCGAAGCGTCACTCGGTTCGGAGTGTCCGTCGTACTGCGCGCGCTCTTCGTCCGTGAGTGGCTCGACGTCGCGCGTCGTCAGTCCGATCTTCCGTTCGTTCGCATCGATCTTGATGATGCGCGCACGCAGCGCTTCGCCCGGATGGAAAATCTTGTCGAGCTTCTGACGCTGATCGCGCTGCACTTCGGAAACATGCGCCAATCCCTCGACGCCATCCGCAAGACGAATGAAGAGACCGAAATCGGTGATCTTCGAAACGATGCCGATCACTTCATCGCCGAGGTTGTGCATCTTCGCAAAGTTGTCCCACTCGTTCGGCAGGAACTCGCGAATCGAGAGCGACAGGCGCTGATTCTCGCCATCGACGTTGATGACGCGCGCTTTCACGGTGTCGCCCTTCTTCAGCACTTCACTCGGGTGCTTGAGGCGGCGATGCCACGACATGTCGGAGATGTGAATGAGTCCGTCGATGCCGTCTTCGACTTCGACGAATGCACCGAAGTCCGTGAGGTTGCGCACGCGGCCTTCGATGACGGTGCCGACCGGATAACGTTCGGAGATCGTGTCCCACGGATTCTGCTCGAGCGCTTTGAGCGAGAGCGAGATTCTGCGGTTGCCGGTGTTGACGTCGGAAACGACCGCTTCGACGTCATCGCCGATGTTGAGCACTTTGCTCGGATGGCGAACTTTTTTCGTCCACGACATTTCGCTGACGTGGATCAGTCCTTCGACGCCTTCTTCGAGCTCGATGAATGCGCCGTAATCCGTGAGCGATACGACGCGGCCATGAACGCGGCTGCCGAGCGGATAACGATCGGCGACGTCAGACCACGGGTCGACGGATTTTTGTTTGTAGCCAAGCGAGACGCGCTCGGCGGAAGGATCGAATTTGAGAACCACGACTTCGATCTCGTCGCCGACGTTGAAGTACTCGGACGGATGCGTGACGCGGCCCCAGGAAATATCCGTGATGTGCAGCAGACCGTCGACGCCACCGAGATCGACGAACACACCGTAGTCGGTGATGTTCTTGACGATACCGTGCGTCAACTCGCCTTCTTTGAGTCGCGCGAACGTTGCGGTCTTCGCGCTCGCCTGTTCGACTTCGACGATCGCTTTGCGCGACAACACGACGTTGCTGCGCTTTTTGTCAAACGAGACGATTTTGAATTTCATCTCGTGACCGCGCAGTGCATCGAGGTTCTTCACCGGCTTGGTGTCGATGAGCGAGCCAGGCAGGAATGCTTTGATGCCACCGACGTCGACGGAGAGTCCGCCCTTGACGCGATCGACGACGCGGCCGTTGATCGGCTCATCGGCTTTGAACGCGGCTTCGATGTCATCCCACACGCGCATGCGTGCGGCTTTCTCGCGCGATAACGCAACATAGCCGGAGGAGTCTTCGAGTCGTTCGATGAAAACTTCGAGCTCATCGCCGCGTTTCACTTTCACCTGGCCGTCGTAGCCGGTGACTTCGGTGACTGGCAGGAGGCCTTCGGATTTGTAGCCGATGTCGACGACCACATCCGACGGCGTCACCTTGATGACGCGTCCCCTGATAATCTCGCCCTCGGTCAGCGTAGGTTTGCTGTAGAGGTCGAGAAGCTCGTCCATGCCGAGGTTCTCCAGACCATTGGAGTCGGCCTGCCGCGGCTGGGTCGGCTTTTTCTTCTCGTCATTGGACGCCATTTAGTGGGGAACCCCCTCAACGAATTCGTTCTCTGGTCCAGCGCTGCCTTCGCCGACCGTGAATCGACGCTAAGTTGTTGATAGACGCCGAAATCGGGAGTGTAGCGGTGGGATATAGGTGAGTCAAGAAATGCGGCTGCGCACGCTCGATACGATGCGATCGACGACTTCATCAATCGTGAGATCGCTGGTGTCGATCACCGTGTAGCTCTCATCGAACATGAGCGGTGAATCTGCACGGCTGGAGTCCTGTGCATCGCGCGCCAATGACTCGGCCAGCACGGTCTCGTAATCAGATTCGACGCCTTTCGCAATGAGCTCGGAAAAGCGTCGCTGCGCGCGCACTTCGGGTCGTGCGTTGAGAAAAAATTTGTGCGGCGTCTCGGGAAACACTTTCGTTCCGATGTCGCGGCCTTCGAGCACGCCGCCTTTGCGACGTCCGAGGTCCTGCTGCATTTGCACGAGGATGCGACGCACGGCAGGAACGGCGGAGACATCACTCGCGGCCATGCTGATCTCCGGCGTGCGAATGAGGCCGGTGACATCCTCGCCTTCCAGCAACACGCGCGATACTTCGCCGGGAACGAACTCGATGTGCGTTCGCGATGCGAGTGCTTCGAGTTTCTCCGCATCGCGCGTGCTGATGTCGTTGCGCGTGGCCGCGAGTCCGATCGCGCGATACATCGCACCGGTGTCGATGTGCGGAATGTCGAGCGCACGCGCGACGAGTTTGCTGGTGGTGCTCTTGCCGACTCCGGACGGCCCGTCGATCGCGACGATCAGCGCCACCGCGAATTAACCTCGCCCGCGTGCACGCTTCGGCGCGCTGCGCGATTCGGAGCTCTTCTTCGATGCGGGTCTCTTCGCGGGAGGACGCTTCTTTGCTGCCGGCGCTTTTTTCTTCGACGACGGCGCAGCAGGTTTCTTCTTCGCCGCAGCACGCGGAGCGGTCGCGCGTTTCTTCGGCTTCGCTTCCGCCGGCTCGGTCATCGTTGCAAGCATCTTCACTTCTCTGGTCGTGAGCTCGCGCCAGTCACCAGGTGTGAGCTTCGGATCAGACAAAGGTCCGATCGCAACGCGACGCAGTTTCGAAACGGGATGACCGACCGCCTGGAACATCTTGCGGATCTGCTGCGTGCGTCCTTCGCGAAGACGAACTTCGTACCACGAGTTGCCTTCGTCATCGCCGCGACCGGTGGTCTTCATGCGCGAGATCTCGCAAGGCAGCGTGCGTTTGTTGTCGATCGTGATGCCGCGCTCGAGCTTCTCGATCAAGCGCTCCTGCGGAACGCCGCGCACTTTGACGTGATACGTCTTCACCGATCCGTGCTTCGGATGCGAGACCTTGTATGCAAGGTCGCCGTCATTGGTGAGCAGAATCAAACCTTCGGAATGAAAGTCGAGACGGCCGACGGGATAGATGCGCTCGCGCACGCCTTTGATGAGATCGATGACGGTGCGACGACCCTGCGGGTCTTCGACGGTGGTCATCACTTCCTTCGGCTTATAGAGAAGGATGTAGCGGTGTGTTTCCGCACGCGTGATGAGTTTGCCGTCGACCTTGATGTGATCGCGTTGCGGATCGGCTTTCGATCCGAGCTCGGTGACGACGCGACCATTCACCGTCACGCGCCCATCACGAATCATCGACTCCGCTTCGCGTCGCGATGCGAAACCGGCGTGCGCGATGATCTTCTGCAGTCGCTCGAGTTGCATCACTCTTCTATCGGCTCGCTGTTCGTGGATTCTAACTGAGATTCGTTGTCGGTTGACGGTTGTTGGTTGTCGGAAGAATCGTCGAGCGATTCTTCAATCGCATCATCCGTTCCTTCATCAGCAGATTCGAACGAAGTCGCATCGAAGAGCGATGGTGAATCGCTCTCGCCTGCTGCATCCGATTCTGCGATGACGTCCGCGCTCGGTTCCGGTGCGGCGTTGATCGCGGCAACGAGATCGTCGTTGATCGTTTCGCCGATGAGATCTCCGAACTCTTCGAGTCGCGGCAGATCGCGAATGTCGTTGAGGCCGAAGTGCACGAGGAAGTCTTTCGTCGTGCGATAGAGAAACGGAGAACCGACAACGTTCTTGCGTCCTGCGACGCGCACCATGCGTCGCTCGAGCAAGGTGCGAATGACGCCGGTCGAGTTGACGCCGCGGATCTCCGAGACTTCCGGCGCGGTGATCGGCTGTCGATAAGCGACGATCGCGAGTGTTTCGAGTGCTGCAATCGAAAGACGATTCTCACCTTTCTTCGCGAAGTACTTCTTGAGCACGGCATCGTGCTCGGCGCGCGTGGTGAGCCGCCATCCGCCTGCTGCCTGTTCGAGCGTGAAGCCGCCGACGTGTTCGTCGAGGACGCGCTTGATCTCCTCGAGTTGCGACTGCACGTCTTCTTTCGTTTCGCCGAGAGATTCGGCGAGATCGTCGACGCGCGTGGGATCGCTGGAAAGAAAAAGAATCGCCTCGAGGGCCGCCCGGAGTTCCGTTGGTTCCATTGCCATAGTTGTTGTCGCTATGAGTTGTCGAAGAGCGCGAACGTCGCTTCGTCAATCTCGGTCTGAGTCGGATGAATGAGGATGTCGCCGAAGATGTCGCCCTGCTTGAGCGAGATGCCGCCGAGGCGCACGAGCTCGAGCATGCCGAGAAACACGGCGATCAATTCATTGCGATCGCGTCCCTCAATGAACCACTGCAGACGGATCGGCGATTTCTCGCGCACCTTCACGTACAGCTCGCGCATCTTGTCGCTGACTTTGTGAACGACGCGCTGCAGCTCGATGGCTTGCGGATGATTCTGACGATAGCGCGCAAGCGCGGTGCGGAACGCATCGATGAGATCGAAGAGTCCCACGTCGCTCATATCGATCTCGTTCGGCTCCTCGGATCCCGGAACCGGAACGCGCGGCCGCGGCCACATGCCCATGCGCACGACGTCGAGCTCCGCGAACGATTCGGCGACGGCTTTGAATCGCTGGTACTCGATCAGACGGTCGACGAGCTCTTTGCGCGGATCGTCGGCCTGCTCGTCCGCGTTTTCATCGCGCGGCAGCAGCATGCGCGATTTGATGTTGATGAGCAGCGCGGCCATGTAGATGTAGTCGGCCGCGATGTCGAGATCGAGCTGTTCCATCGCGTCGAGGTACGCGTTGTACTGCTCGGTGATCAGAATGATCGGGATGTCATAGATGTCGACTTCGTGCTTGCGAATCAAATGCAGCAGAAGATCGAGCGGTCCTTGAAATGCGGGCAGTGTGACGCGGTACGCCTGCGTGGATTCTTCTTCGTTCTCGTCGATGGGAGCCGGCGCAATCGAAGAGATTTGCTCTTCTGGCGAAGAGATTTGCTCTTCTAATGAGGAAGAGGCCTGCTCTTCAGATGAAGGCGCAGCGTTCGTCTCTTCGACGTCGTTCCCGTTGTTCTCGTTCTCGCTCAATGCAGCAGCTCCGGATGATCGATCTTCGTTGCCTCACGAGGATGGAGGCCGCTGAGACGGTACCGAGGCTTCTGCTTCACTGACGAGCTCACCAGGCAACGAATTCGAAAGCGCGGAGTGTACAACGAAGGTCCGCGTACAATGCCGCGCATTCATGATCGACGCTGGTCTGGCCGCCATCAGCCGGCTCACCGATGCAATGAGCCGCTCCGCGACGTTGCCGTGTGTGTACGACGCGGCACTTGATGCGCTGCAAAGCGGACTCGGCGTCGATCGCGCATCCATCCTTCTCTTCGATGAGAACGACGTGATGAGTTTCGTCGCGTCGCGCGGGATCTCGGATGCGTATCGCGCGGCGGTGACTGGCCACACGCCATGGCGTCCCGATTCGCGTGATGCGGAGCCGATCGTGGTCGTCGATGTGCAAGCGGACGAATCGCTCGCGTCGTATCTCCCCGTCTTCGAACGCGAGCGCATTCGCGCCCTCGGCTTCTTTCCTCTCATCTATAAAGGATTGGTGATCGGCAAGTTCATGCTGTACTTCGCCGAGCCACACGCGCTCGCGGAAAGCGAACTGCAACTCGCGCAGACGATCGCCGGTCAGATCGCATTCGGTGTCGCACGAGTTCGCGCGGAAGAAGAACTGCGACGCGAGCGCGATCGCGCGACGTTTCTCGCCGAGGCGTCGCAACTGCTTTCGTCCTCGCTTGATTATCAGAAGACGCTCGAGCATGTGTCGGAGCTTTCGGTGCGCGAGCTCGCGGACTGGTGCGCGATCGACATTCTCGAAGACGCCGAGCTGCGTCGCATCGTCGTGTCGCATCGCGATCCGGAATCACGCATGGACGCATTGCAGCGCATGCGGACGTACGCACCCTCGCGTCAACGCAGTGGCAGCATTCGTCGCGTGATCGAGACCGGTGTTCCCGAGGTGTCGCGCACGTATGACTGGGCAAAGTTTGACGCGGTGTACGCGAATGAGCCGGAGCTCGTCGATGCGTTCCGGCAGATGGGCATCGAGTCGTACCTCACGGTTCCCCTCTCCGCTCACGGTCAGCACCTCGGCGCGATCACACTCGTTTCGAGCGATCGCGCACATCTTTTCGATGAGCACGATCTCGAGCTTGCGGTGGAGCTTGGACGCCGCGCGGGCTACGCGATCGACAACGCGCGTCATTACTCGGAAGCGCAGGATGCGAACAAGGCGAAGGACGAGTTCCTGATCACTCTTTCGCATGAACTGCGCACGCCGATGACGGCGACGCTCGGATGGGCGTCGATGCTGCGCCGCGATCTCTCTCCCGAAAACTTCAAGCTCGCGATCGACACGATCGAGCGCAGCTCACGCGCGCAGGCGCAACTCATCGACGACATTCTCGATGTCTCGCGCATCGTCACGGGAAAACTGCAGCTCGATGTCGCGCCGGTTGGGATTCGACAGATCGTCGAAGCCGCGGTCGATGCGATTCGTCCTGCTGCAAACGCGAAGCAACTGTCGATCGCGTTGTCGCTCGCGAATGCGCCGTCGGTGGCGATCGTCGATGCGTCGCGTTTGCAGCAGGTGTTGGGAAATCTGTTGTCGAACGCGGTGAAGTTCACGCCATCGGGCGGAACGATCTCAGTCGAGTTGCATGAACCAGCGAATGGTCATGCACGCATCACGGTACGCGATACCGGCATCGGGATCCCTCGCCGATTCCTTCCGCACATCTTCGAGCGTTTCCGTCAGGCCGATGGCGGCACGTCGCGCGCGCACGGAGGGCTCGGCCTCGGTCTCGCGATCGTGAAGAGTCTCGTCGAGTTGCACGGCGGCAGCGTGATCGCACAAAGCGAAGGTGAAGGTTGCGGCTCGACGTTCATCGTGACGTTGCCGCTGGCGACGTTGTCCCTCGCAACGGAATCTTCGCGCGATGTCGCGGGCGTCTCGCTTTCGGGTTTGTCGGTGTTGCTCGTGGAAGATGATGACGATACGCGGCAGATGCTCAGCGCGACATTGACGACATTCGGCGCGGAGGTCACGGCGGTGCCGACGGTCGCGGATGCACTCGACTCGATGGATGCTGCGCAACCGCACGTGCTCGTGAGCGACATCGGTTTGCCGCAGCACGATGGACATGAGTTGATGTTGCGCGTTCGCAGAAATGCGAACGATGCGGTGCGCAGCGTTCCGGCGATCGCGCTCACGGCGTATGCGAGTCCCGAGGATCGGCAACGCGCGTTCGCGAGCGGATTTGATTACCACCTCGCGAAGCCCGTCGATCCGCTCACGGTCGTGCGCGCGGTGCGCGATGCGGCAAATCGCTAACGCCCGAGAAACGCGCGGCTCATCTCCGACGTCGACGAGATCGTGTATTCGGCGAACCAACTGATCTGAAAGACGCCGATCGCGGAGATCCATTGATCGCGCAAATCGCCGGCGTATTCGAATCGGAATGTGCCGTCGGGTTGCACGATCGCGCTGCCGATGTACTGCTCGCCTTGCGCGAAGCCTTCCGCGTTCGCCCGCGTGCTCGTGTAGATGTCGACGCTGTACGGCGTCGCGCTGATTTGTCCCGGAACTTTCGGAACGGTTCCGGTCACCATCATTCGCAGGCCGTTGTAGTACGCGTACGTGATCGACGGCGCCGGCGGCACGAGGTAGTTCGATGATTCGAGCGTCGGACCATCGAGTCCGATGTCGATGCCAATGTTGCGGTTCGCGAAGATGCGATTGTTCTGCACGAGCGGAAACGCGCCGGGCGCAAGCGCGATGCCGAACTCGCCGTTGTGCGCGATGGTGTTGCGCTCGATGAGCATCGAGCCATGGCCGAACGATCGCGTGTTGACGAAGATGCCGCTCGCACCGTTCGAAACTGGCGTGTCATCGAACGCGCGCACGCCGATGCGGTTGTCGCGCACGGTCGCGGAGCCGATGCCATCGAAGAACGCGCCGCTGCGCGCGTTGCCGCTCAACACGTTTCCTTCGACGAGCGCGTTGCCACGCTCGATAACGAGACCGCGTCCGCCATTCGGTCGCGCGAGTGCGCCGGTCGGATCGATGCCGATGTAGTTGTGCCAGAGGATCGCGTAGCCATACGCGAATTGATTTTTCGGATCGGCGGCGATGACGATGCCGTGTCGCGGGAAGTTACCGATTGCGAGTCCGAGCACATCCGCGTTTGTTGAATCGAAGACGAGTGCATCGCCGTCGTGCAGCAGGCTTCCATCGAGCTCGATGTCCGGTCCAAGTGGGTTCGTGTCACCGCTGATGCGTTGTTGCGTGAAGCCGTCGATCGCAATCTTCCACGCGTGAATGTCAGGCAGCGGCGTAAACGGACGAATCGTGAACCAAGTGCTTTCGGGCAGCGGTTCGCCGATCGCGAAGATGATCTTGCACGTGATGTCCGCGTCTTCGGTGCATTGCGTATTCGCGTCGAGGATTGCCTGCCGCAATGTGCCGGGACCCGCGTCCGCGGTGCTTGTCACGCGGAACAGTCGCGCGTAGTTCACGCTCTGGCGATCGCCGTATTCGTAGAGCCACCAGATGACTTTCACATCGAACGTGACGGGTTGTTCCGGCAAGTCGAATTCGAACGCGATCTCCTGCTTCGCATGCGCGGCGATGCCGCGCATCTCGCAGTTGAGCCACACGAGTCCTGGATGCGGAGCCTGCGGCCAGCCATCACGACAACTCAACGCGGGCGTCGTGCTGATGAGTTGTTTGACATTCTCGAAGCGCAACTCGAAACGAACGTAGTCGAGCGGCCAGTCGCTGCGATTGTCGATGACGAGTTTGCCGACGCGATCGCTGCCGAGTGGATCGGGCGGAGTGAAGTGAACGTCGATGTCCTGCTTGTCGGCCCAGTCGATCGGTACGCCGATGTCGTTGTTGGCGAGGTTCGGATCGTTCTCGGTGGCGCGAACGGAGAAGTTGAACGTGTACGGTTGCGTGGCACCCGCGGGTCCGATGTTGCCCGCGAACTTCGCAGAGTCTCCTGATTCAATCGTTGCGGCAGTGCAGCGCCACGGCGTGTCGGCTGTGCGCCGCGAGCACGTGGGATTCGCCCATTCGCTCAGCGGGTCGATGTCTTCGGGCGATGTGAGCACGACATTCGTCGCGCGATCGGGTCCGTGATTGATGACCGTGAATTCGAAGCGCGTAGGCCACGGCGCGAGTCCGGGACCGATCGGCGTGACGATGAGCTCGAGGTCGGCCTGCTGTGCGAATGAAGCGACCGAGAGGAAGAGGAGCACCAGGAGAAGCAACGCCCGCGCGTTCATGAACGGATGATACGCGGCGCGCTTAGCAAACGTCGTCGGCGAATCAGTCACGTGCGGTTGCGGCAGGCACAGCAACGCCGAGGAGTGCGCGCGCGATCGCGTCGGCACGAGTGAGATCGGCGTTCGTGACTTCGATCGCGAGGTCGCGCGCCTTCTCCATCAGGTCGTAGTCGCGCAGGATCTGTCCCATGCGAAATCGCATCGCGCCTGATTGCCGCGTACCGAGAAATTCTCCCGGTCCTCTCGTCTGCAAATCCGCCTCGGCGACTTCGAATCCATCCTTCGAACGCTCGAATGCACGAAGACGATCTTTTGCGTCTGGTGCAACTTGCGGCTCATGCAAAAGCACGCAATACGATTTGCGCTCGCCTCGTCCGACGCGTCCGCGCAACTGATGGAGTTGCGACAGTCCGAAACGATCCGCGTCGACGATGAGCATCAGCGAGGCATTGGGAACGTCAATGCCAACCTCTATGACAGTCGTCGCCACCAGGATGTCGATCTCGCCGCGCTTGAAGCGCTGCATCGTCTCTTCCTTCTCATCCGCTTTCATGCGCCCGTGCATCATCGCGACGCGACGATTCGGAAAGCGCTGCTGCATCGACTCAAATCCCTGCGACAGCGGTTTGAGATTCGTCTTCTCCGATTCTTCGATGATCGGATAGACGATGTAGACCTGCGCGCCTTCATCGATCTGCGTGTCGATGAAGTCGTACACGCGATCGACTTCGTGCGACTCGCGCACCTTCGTGATGATGCGCTGACGACCGGGCGGGAGTTCGTCGATGACCGAGAGCTCGAGGTCGCCGTAGATCGCGAGTGCGAGCGATCGCGGGATCGGCGTCGCGGTCATGACGAGAATGTCGGTCATCTCGCCTTTCGCAAAAAGCTTCTGTCGTTGCTCGACGCCGAAGCGATGCTGTTCGTCGACGATCGCGAGTCCGAGAGACTTGAAGCGAATGCGCTCTTCGAGAATCGCGTGCGTACCGATGACGAGTTGGATGTATCCGGTGTCGAGTCCCGACATCAACGTGCGACGCTCGCCCGCGGCCATCGAGCCTGTTGCTTTTGCCACAACGATGGAATGGTCAAGTAGTTGACGAATTCGCTGATAATGCTGCTCGACAAGAATTTCGGTCGGCGCGAGCAGCGCGACCTGGTGTCCGTTGCGGATCATCAGAATCGCGGCGATGAGCGCGACGATGGTCTTGCCGCTGCCTACATCCCCCTGCAACAACCGATACATCGGCGCCTCGGCGACGAGGTCGTCGGCGATTTCCTTGAGCACACGTTTTTGTGCAGTCGTCAGTTTGAACGGCAGGATGCGTTTTACTTCTTCGCGGAGCTCTTCGGTGATAACGATGCGTCGCGATTTCTTCCGCGTCTCTTCGCGCGCACGACGCACGCGCAGCGCGAGCTGAAACATGAAGAACTCCTGCAGGATCATCCGCAGGTGCGCGTCGGAGCGGCTCGCGAGAAACGCGGGTGTGAGCTCGTTCGGTTGATGCAGTTCGCGAATCGCGGTGTGCAGATCGATGACGCCGAGTCGCGCGCGGATGTCGTCGGGCAGCGGTTCTTCGATTTGTGGAAGTGTCTCGAGCGCAACGTCGACGATCTTGCGTAACGCTTTCGGCGGGATGTTGCCGATCTTCGAGTAAATCGGAACGATCGCGCCCTCCTCATCTTCGCTGCCTTCGAATTTTTCCCAGTCAGGACTTTCGATGGCGAGCGCGCGCATGCCGGTGGAGCGTGGCGCGCCGTAAACCGCGAGTCGATCGCCGACTTTAATCTGATCGCCGAGGAATCGCTGGTTGAACCAGATCAGCTTTACGGTTCCGCTGCCATCGTCGAGCATCGCTTCGAACAACGCCATGCGCTTGCGTGGCGAGACTCTCGCGACTGCTGATGTGACGCGACCGCGGAGGAGAACCGGCGTGTCGAGAAAGCGACCAAGCTCTGCGATGCGCGCGGGATGGCGGCGATCCTCGTAGCGGAAGGGAAAGAACCAGAGCGCGTCGCGGACGAGTTTGATGCCTGCGGCTTCGAGGAGCTCCGCGCGGCCGGGGCCGACGCCTTTCAGGTAGGTGATCTCGGTATCGGGTGTGATCGCCACTGTGAGGATTGTCGCTGAGCTTTCGGAAATCCGGCGAACCTCTACGCGCTGTTCAGGCGGCTGACCGGAACAAGGCTGGGCCTGTCAGCGGTGCCGGCCGTGGCGGCTAGTCGAATACGACCTTCATCGAGATCAAACCAATCTTCACCAAATCCCCGTTGTGAATTGTCACCGGCACTCCCGTCGGGATGCGTTGATCATTCACAAACGTCCCGTTCACCGTGCCGACTTCTTCGAGCATGTGGTACTCGTCGCCGGTCTTGATGATCTTCGCGTGGCGGCGCGAGACGGAACGATTGGTGTCGACGGGCGTGAGATCGACGTCGGGAAGAATGCCGGTCACTGGATCAGCACGACCAATCGTCGTTTCGTCGCCGGTGCTGAAGAAGAACGCGGTGCCGGTGGCGACGTCGACGAGACGATGACGAGTAGTCTTGATCGACGGCGCAACGACAGTGGCATCGAGCGCGACGTGATCGACATCGACTTCACGTCCGACGAGTCGTTCAAGAAGCTCGTTCGCTTCGCGAAGTCGCTTCGAATATTTGCGAATGATGCGCACCGCGACTTCGGGGTTCTTGCGCAGCATCTCATCGAAGCGCGAGCCGTTGATCGCGACGACGCGGACTTCGGTGACCGCAACTGCATCAGCGGTGCGCGGCATCGCTTCGAGCAACGCCATCTCGCCGAAGAAGTCACCCTTCTCGAGTTTGGAGAGAACGTGCTGTTCGCCGGCGATGTGCTTGACGATGTGCACTTCGCCTTCCTGGATGATGAACATCTCCGTGCCGAGGTCGCCCTGCGCGAAGATGCGCTCGCCGGTGGAAAACGCCAGTTGCGAGTTACTGACCGGATCTTTACCGGATCCGCCGGTGGTCTTGAAGACGGCCTTCATCGGTGCACTCTCATCGGGAAACCGCTGATTCGGAGATGGTCAACGTGCGATCGCTGGTGCTGAGCCGGACTGTCGTGCCGATGGGCATCATGAGGTTGTCGCCATGATGACCGAATGGGAAGTTCGTCACGACAGGGATTGCGTAGGAGCCGAAAAATTCACGCAGAAGATCGAGCAATTCAGGCTCGTTTCCGCAGTCTTTCAGCCTCCCAATGACCACACCTCGGATGTGGCGCATTTTGCCAGACAGCCTGAGGTGGGTCAACATACGGTCGATGCGATAAACGGGCTCGTCGACGTCTTCCCAAAACCAGATTCCGCCATCGACCCAGAAATCGTATGGAGTCCCAACTAACGCGACGGTCAGCGCGAGACAACCGCCGAAGAGCACGCCCTCGGCCTCGCCTGCCTGCAACACATCGCGCTGCGCAAACGAGCGGATGAGTGGCGCTTCGCCATGAAGCATCGACCAGAACCAGCGCTCGTTCTCCTGCGAGAGCCGCGCGTGGAAATCGAGATTCAACATCGGGCCGTGCAAGCCGGCGACGTTCGCGCGTGTGGCCATCGCCTGATGGATTGCAGTGAGGTCGCTGAAGCCGACGATCGGTCGAGGATTCGCGGCGATGGCATCCCAGTCGATGCGATCGAGAATGCGCATCGCGCCGTAGCCGCCGCGCGCGAAGAAGAATGCGTCGAACTCCGGCGAGCGCATGGCGCGATTGAATTCGTCTGCGCGTTCGTCGTCACTTCCGGCGAGATAGCCGCGAAAGCGATGATCGATGTTGGATGCGAGAGTGACGCGATGTCCGAGACGCTCGATCTCGCGCGCGGCTTCGAGAATGCGATCGCGATCGGAAGGACCGGATGCAGCGAGCACAGCGATGTGAGCGTTGCGCGGGAGTGCGCGCGGTTTGACGAGACCCATTGCGCGCGGATGCTAGCAAACGGCGTGCGGAGAGAGTGTGCCGTAACGCACGCCGCGCCAAAGAAAAAGAAAGCGTGGAGCAGACCTGTAAGCCGAATTCTGTGGCCCTCTTGCGAGGGTGAGAATCATTCATCTGCCGGACGCATTACTGCGCCGGTCAAGCAACCTACCCGGACACTCGAGCGGACACGGGCGAGTCCATTGCGTCCCTATTTGGTCTTGCTCCGCAGGGGGTTTGCCGTGCCATCGACACTCGCGTGCGACGCGGTGCGCTCTTACCGCACCGTTTCACCCTTACCTCCTTCGTCTTGCGACTCAGGATCGGCGGTTTGTTTTCTGTTGCACTTTCCGTCGCGTCACCGCGCCTGGCCGTTAGCCAGCCTGCTGCCCGTGGGAGTTCGGACTTTCCTCGATGCCTCGCGGCACCGCGATCCTCCGGTCTGCTCCACGCACGCGACTCTAACAGCAGTCGGCGAAATGAAATTCTTTCTTCTAAATCACTGCTGTTTTAGTGAGTTACAAACAATGTCGGCGCGCCGACATCAAAATTTCAGTCGGTTTTTCGGATCCGAAAAGTACGAATTCCAGTCATCCGAAACATCGTCTTCGCTGCTCGACGCGCTTTCCATTTCGCGAATGAATTGCGCCGGCGCAATGACCTCGACCTGCCGTCGTTGCACGCGCGCGGCGAGTCCGCGATCGGACGTGACGACGCTCCACCCTCGCCCGTTCGCGCAACGCTCCGCGATCAAATCATCAGCCGAGCGTGTGCCGCTGAATGCGACGTTCACGTTGCCGAGGTGCTTTGCAAAGCTGGGAGGTTCAGGGCCGTCGAAGATGCAACTGACTTTCGTTTTCTTCGCGCGCGCAAAGCTGGCGAGCAGACGAACGAGATTGCGCTTCGGCTCATCGCCGTGACGATCGACTCGCATCGCGCCGAGGAGGTTGCTGCCGTCGATCAGGTAAGGCATGGCGCGAGTGGCGACGGCGGCGTTGTACCGCCGTCGCGTGAGGTTTGCGGCTTACTGTTTGGGAACTGCTTTGACGGCCGAACTGCGATCGCGGAGCGACGCCGGGATCGACGCGAGTGCCTGCTGCGCGGCTTCACGCGTCGCGTAGCGGCCCCAGAACACGCGGTAGCACGAGCGATCTTTGATCGGCTGCGGCACGAACCAGAGGTTGCTGCCGCCATCGCGCATCGCTTTGTCGAGGTTCGAAGTCTCGCAAAGGATCTGGATCTGGACGGTGTAGTTGCCGCTCGCATTCGCCGCAAAATTGCGCGCCATTTCGTCGTAGCGCGATCGTGATGCATCCGCGCGACGCACGACCGGCGGCAATGCCTGATTCGACGGCGTTGCCGTTTGCACAGGTGCTGGCGGCGGAGCCGTGGTGGCGGTTGCAACGGGTGCGGGAGCGACGGTCGTCGTGGTTGCGGTTGCGAGTGGAGGCATCGCGGTGGTCGTCGTGCTCGTCGCAAGCGTGTCGGTTGTGGCGGCGGTTCCAAGCGTAGCCATCGTGTCCGTGGCGGTCGGTGCTTCGACGATCGTCGCGGTCGGCGCTGGCGCCTGAGTGGTGGTCGTCGGCGGTTGTGTCGATGTGGCCGCGGCGTTCTGTTCCGCATCCTGGCGTCCCTGCCACCACGCGAAGCCGTAGTAGCCGGCGGCGGCGAGAATCGCGATCACGAAGAGCGCGATCAGAATGCCGAAGCGTTTGTTCGACGGCGGCGTGTGACGGCGAAGATGCGGCGACGAGTTGACCACGCTCGGCGCCGGCGCGGGAATCGGCGGCACGCCGGAACTGGCGCGATTCGCGGTTTCGATCTGCGCGTCGTCGAAGCCCCACGCTTCTTCATCGGCATCGACTGGCGGTTCGATCGATGCGGGAATCGGCACCGCTGACGTTTGACGCGGCGGTGCATCCCACGCGGGCATCGATCCTCCGCTCGGCGCTGCAGCCACATTCGTCGGTGCGAAATCTTCTTCGGGCTCATCCCACGCCGAGGAGGACGACGGATACGTCGTGGGCGTAATCGTGGGCTCGTCCGATTCGTACGAGAAATCCGGCTCGGTCGTCATCACCGGCGGAGGCGTGTCGGAGTTGATGTCGAACTCCAGCGTCGGCATTGCGGGCGACGGCGGTTCGCTCCAGATATCGGCCGCATCGGCGACACCTGCGCCGCCAAAGTCCGACATCGAAAACTGAGAACCTTCTTGAGGTTTTTGCGCCTGAGTGAGGATGCCGAGCGTGGCGAGCGCGTTCAGAAGTTTGTAGACGTTGAACGTGTCTTTGCCCGACGCCGCGGCGACTTCCGATGCGTTCTTCTCGCCGTCGACTTCGCCGACGATCGCGTCAGCGTCTTCGTTCAAACCGAGACGGCGAAAGACAGCGTCAAAATCCGCTGCTTTCGTGTAAACCGCGTTGCCGCCTTCGAGCGCGCGCTCTACCTTCAATCGGTCCTGATCCGTGACGATCAACTCGACGAGGATTTGCGGCAGCGGGAAGAGCGTGCCTTCGTCGCGTTTCGGAAGATAGTCGGCGACGATCGTGAAAGAGCCTGCGGTCCACGCGGCGATCGAGCGAATGACGCCGACGACCTGAACGCGCCGCGCCCAGGTGAGCTCTTTGCGCGTGATGAATCCGAGGTTGAGCAGTGCGTCGCCGAGCGTCTCGTTTTCCTTTCGCTTCGCGAGCGCCTGCTTCACGTGCTCGCGCGAGACCTTGCCCGCGCGCATGAGAATTTCGTCGATGCTGTCCGAGCGATCGTTCGTACTCGCCGAGAGCACGTCGCCGCCCTTGAAGTACACGATCTTGATGATGCCGTCGTTCTCGAAGCGAATCGCTCCGGTGAACTGTTCGCGCCAGAGCTCGACCAGTCGTTCGACCAGATTGATTTCGCTGATTTCGCCTTCGAGCATGAAACTCCCCCGCCCTTTCGCTCCACGTGTGGTAGAACCGCGCGGATTATCGCACCGAAACGTGTGCAGTTGCGCTTATGAATGCAGCTCGTCCCAGAGCGTGCGTCCGACCTTCTGGCCTAACACGTTCACGAGATCCTGCGCGCTCGCCTGTTTGATCGCCGAGACGCTGCCGAATCGCTCCAGCAACAGGCGTTTGCGCTTGTCGCCGATGCCCGGAAGGTCATCGAGCTCACTGTGCAATGTGCGCTTGCGACGGCGTCTGCGATGCGAGGAGACCGAGAAGCGATGCGTCTCGTCGCGCACCATCTGCAGCAGTTGCAGCGCGGGATCGTGGCGATCGAGGCGAATGGTTTCGTCGCGATCCGGGAGGTAGATTTCTTCTTCGCGTTTCGCGAGCCCCGCGATGAGGATCTCTTCGATGCCGAGTTTGTTCAGCGCGGCGATTGCCGCGTTGAGCTGGCCGCGACCGCCGTCGATGAGAATCAGATCCGGCAGCGCCTTCCCTTCTTCGAGCAAGCGGCGATAGCGGCGATCGACGGCTTCGTTCATCGAGCGAAAATCGTCGGCGCCGATGACGGTCTTGATGTTGAACACGCGGTACTGGTTCTTGTCGAACTTCCCGCGATCGAGCACGACCATGCCGGCGACGGAGTCGGTGCCCTGGATGTTGGAGATGTCGAAGGATTCGATCTTCTGGATCTCGCGATAGTCATAGCCGGTGGCGTCGCTGAGAATTTGTCCGAGTTTCTGCGCGGCGATCTGCAATCGATCCTGCTGTGATTTGCGAAATCGCGATTCATGCGAGAGGACGGCGTTGCGCGTTGCGAGCTCGATGCGATCGACGCCTTTGCCCCGCTGCGGCACGCGCACTTGCACTTTGCGTCGCGCCTGCGACGAGAGCCATTCGTTGAGCAGCTCCCGCTCTTCAGGCTCGAACGGAACGAGGATGTCCGGCGGGATGAAGAGGTTGTCCTGGTAGTACCGCTGCATGATTTCCGAGAGAAAGTAGCCGGGTACGTATTCGTCGACTTTTTCCCAGAAAAGCTCTCGACGATCGACAACGCCGCCGCCGCGAACGACGAAGAGCTGCACGGCGACGTCACTGCCGTCTTCGTGCAATCCCCACACATCCGCGTCTTCGTCTGAGTCGGCAGACGCGACCTGTTGCTCGGCCTGGATGCGCTCGACGGTACGAATGAGATCGCGATAGTAGGTCGCAACTTCGTAGTTCTCGTCTTCGGCCGCGCGGTACATGCGGCCGCTGAGGCGCTCCTGCAACTCGCGCGATTTGCCGCCGAGGAAGAGCACGACGTCATCGACCATCTCTTTGTACGCCTCGGTGGTCGTCAGTCCGACGACGCATGGCCCGAGGCATTGATGCATGTCGTAGTAAAGACAAGGGCGCACAAGCGCGCTCTTGCCTTCCTTGATCTCGAGATCGCAACTGCGCAGTTTGAATTGATCGGCGACGAGTTTGAGGATCCGTCGCGCGGTGCCGGCGAAGAATGGGCCGAAGAAGAGATCGCCTTTCTTGCGATCCATGCGCCGCGTGAACACCACGCGCGGGTAATCCTCGGAGAGCGTTACTTTGAGGTACGGATAGCTCTTATCGTCGCGAAGGAGGATGTTGTAGCGCGGCTGATGCGCCTTGATCAGATTGTTCTCGAGGAGAATCGCCTCGAGCTCGTTGTTCGTCGTGACGAAATCGATCGTGTCGATCTCGCTGATCAGCGTCATCGTCTTCGCATCGCGCGCACCGCGGCCGACGAGATAGGACGTAACGCGATTCTTGAGATTCCGCGCCTTGCCGACGTAGATCACCTGTCCCTCGGCGTTCTTGTGCAGATAAACGCCGGGCCGTTCGGGGATCTCTTTCAGTCGCTGCTTGAGGCGTTCGTAGCGATCGGACATCGGACGCAGTGAGAACACTCGCCACGTCCCGCGCGTTCCTCGCTACTTCGTCTTCTGCAACGCGACCCACGCCGCGTCCTGAATCCACCGCGCCTGCGCGTCGGTGATCTCCTGCGCACGCAATGCGTCGTCGTACACCTCGCCTTTCACGGCGAAACCGGCGAAATCATGCGGCGCGCCGTGCGCGGGTTTGTTGTAAATCGCCGCGTAGATCGTCACGGCGATGAGGTACGCACCACGTGCGTCCTGATGCACGCCATCCCAATCGAGGCGCTCGAACGTGCGCGCTTTCACGAGCGCGTCCCATGCGATTGCGACAGGCGCAATGCGCATCCGCGTGCGATGCGCGGCCGCAATCGACGCATCGATGTACTGCTGATTCATGTTCTCGCGCCACGGCATGTAATACAGCGCCTGCGCGCCGCTTTTCGCGATCTGTTCCGCAAATCGATCGAGATACGCGTTGAACTCAGCGGCTCGATTCGTCGGGCCGACACCGCCACCGCCGCCTTGCACGACGACGTAGTCCCAATGCTCGAGCCACAGCTTCTTCAGTGATGCGGTCGTGTTCCACAGTTGCTCCAGCGTGACGCCGCTGCGCGTGACGGAATCGTCGAACAACGGCTTCGACTCGCGTGCGCCGGTCGCGGTCGTCATGCGCGGCACTTCGTTGTAGAAGACGGGGCTGTTGCCGAGATACAGGACCGAAATGAGATTCGGATTGCGCGGCGCGCGCTTCTCCGTCTTCGTCTCGTACTCCGCGCCTTTCGCCGGATTCACGCACGAATGCGGACTCAGTCGTCGCAGCGTTGCCATCGCGGGCGCGGCCCACTGCATGTTTGCTTTGATGCTCGGACAGCCTCGCTGGTGATAGAGGCCGGCGACGGGATCGAGTGCGACGCGTTCGGGGATCAACTCGCGATACGTGACACTCGTGTCGTTCGCCGACACGATCTCGATCATCGGCTGCTGTGTTGTTCCAGCAGCGAACGCGGCCGACGAAACAAACAGCAGCAGCAGAAGGCGCTTCATGCAAGCTCCTCCAGAAATCGTCGCGCGGCTTCACGATACGCGTCGCTCCACTCGTGTCCGCCATCGAATTCGCAAACCGTGACGCGCGAGGTCGCCTCCAAATAGCTCACATCATTCTTTAACTTTTCAGGCGTGTACCAGTCGTCGCGCTCGCCTCGTCCGAGGAGTGTGTGCGGGAGGCGAAGCGATGAGTTTGCCTTCACATCCGGCGGGATGTCGCCGCCGAGAAGCATGAGACCGGCTGCCGAACCGACGTGAGCCGCGGCGCGCGCGGCCATCGTTCCGCCTTGCGAGAATCCGGCGAACACGAGCGTGCGCGGCGGCGGCACCGACGCCAGCACCTTCCTCGCGTATTCGATGTTGTCGGCCATCGCGAGCTCGCGATCGAGACTCGTCATCCAACTCGCCACGACTTGTCCCGAGCGTGTGTAGAACGGATGCAGCGCCTGCACGGCGACGAGCGACCAGCGCTCGATGCCCGGCAATTTCTCCAGTTCGGCGAGATGCATTTCCGCCGTTTCCGCGTAGCCGTGAAAGCCGATGACCAGTCGATCGACTCCGCGATCGACATGCAGGAAACGTCCGTGAACAGAGGCTTCGATTGTTTTTGCTTGCATTCATTTCACTGACTAGTCAACACATTGACCAGTCATGTCAACGAACATTGTAGCGGTTGCGTATTGAGCGGCGTGACTGGAGAATGCGCGCCGTGCACCCGAGCCCGCGACTGATCGTCGTCGTCCCCTGCTTCAATGAAGAGCAGCGTCTGCCGGTCGACGCGTTTCGCGCGTTCGCGCTGAATGGCGCCGTCGTCGAGTTTCTCTTCGTCAACGACGGCAGCACCGACGGCACGTTGCGCGTGCTTGAATCGTTGCGCGACGAAGATCCGCAACGCTTCAGCGTGCTCGATCTCGAACGCAACGGCGGCAAGGCCGAAGCGGTGCGACGCGGAATCCTCGCGGCGCTCAATCGCAATCCCGACCTCGTCGGATTCTGGGACGCGGATCTCGCGACACCGCTCGCGGAGATCGGCGGGTTTCTCGATGTGTTCGCATCGCGACCGGAAATTGAGATGGTCTTCGCCGCACGCGTTCGGTTGTTAGGCCGTTCGATCAGCCGCAATCCCGCGCGTCATTACTTCGGCCGCGTCGGCGCGACGCTCATCTCGCAATCCCTCGGGCTCGCCGTGTACGACACGCAATGCGGCGCGAAGCTGTTTCGCGTCGCGAGCGATACGCGCGAGCTGTTCGACAAGCCGTTCATCTCGCGATGGATTTTCGACGTCGAGATCATCGCGCGCTTCGTGATGCAACGCGGTCGCGATGCTGCAGCGCGCGCAATCTACGAACTACCGATCACCGCGTGGCACGACGTCAAAGGTTCAAAAGTGCGACAGTCCGATTTTTTGCGTGCGCTGAAAGATCTCGCGAAGATCCGCCGCGCATACAATCTGCGCCATGCGCGACGTTCTCACCGCGGTCAGTGACCGCTCGTTATCCGCACTCGCCCAGGGACTCATCGGCTCCGAGGTTTTGAAAATTGCCGGCGAGGTGCGGACGCTCATCGCTTCCGGACGCGCCGTCGCGAATCTCACGGTCGGTGATTTCTCGCCAAGCGAGTTCCGCATCCCGCGCCTGCTCGAACAACTGATTGCCGAGAATCTCGCGAACGGCCAGACCAACTATCCGCCGTCGGACGGCACACTCGAGCTGCGCAAAGCAGTCGTCGATTTGTACCGCGACGAGCTCGGCCTCACCTATCCGATCGAAGCGACGCTCATCGCCGGCGGATCGCGACCGATCATCTACGCCGCGTATGAAGCGGTCGTCGATCGCGGCGACAAAGTCATCTATCCGACGCCGTCGTGGAACAACAACCACTACACGTACATGAGCGGTGGCGTGCCGGTCGAGCTCGCGGTCGGCGCGGCGACGAACTTCATGCCCACCGCGGACATGATCCGTCCGCACGTGCGCGAAGCACGACTCATCGCTGTTTGCACGCCGCTCAATCCGACCGGCACGGTCATGGCGAAGAATGAAGTCGAAGCGATCGCCACGCTCGTCGTCGAAGAAAACGAACGTCGCGCCGAAGCCGGCGAGCGTCCGCTGTTTCTGTTGTGGGATCAGGTCTATTGGATGCTCACGTTCGGCGACAACAAACATTGGGCGCCGCCGCAGGTCGTTCCTGAATCCGCCGCGTACACGATCTTCGTCGACGGTATTTCGAAAGCGTTCGCGGCGACAGGTCTGCGCGTCGGCTGGACCGTCGCGCCGCCCGCGGTCACCGCGCGCATGCGCGATCTCATCGGTCACATCGGCGCGTGGGCTCCGAAAGCGGAGCAACTCGCGGTTGCATCGTTCCTTCGCCAGAAAGATGAGATCGCGCAATTCCACGAGAGCATGACGCGCGAGCTGCGACTGCGCCTCGGCGCGTTGTACGACGGACTCATGGCGATGCGCCGCGAAGGGTTGCCGGTCAACGCCATCGCACCGCAGGGCGCGATCTATCTTTCGGTGCAGTTCGATCTGTGCGATCGCCTGAAGACGAACGAAGCGATTCGCCAGTTCCTGCTCAATGAAGCCGGCTTCGCCGTGGTGCCGTTCCAGGCGTTCGGGCTCAAGGAAGAAGATGGATGGTTCCGACTCAGCGCGGGCGCGGTGTCGCTCGCGGACATCGAGGCGGGACTCGAACGCGTTCGCAACGCGCTGCGTACAGTCAGTGGAGCGGCGGGCTCTTAGCCCGCCGGCGAT
>JACZCU010000754.1_pt1 | contig 34259 bp, 41 predicted proteins | sample 8641851 | NCBI WGS metagenome assembly JACZCU01 (sample SAMN15324605, study PRJNA640507) | soil metagenome | isolation source: monocropping sugarcane control | place: China: Luxin town, Laibin City, Guangxi Province | collected 2019-07-25 | depth 10cm m | reverse complement strand
TTTGCGGATCAGGCCGATGCCCGTGAGGACCAAGCCGGTCACGACCAGCGCGCCGAGGATGATGAGGTAGACCACGCTGGTCCCTTTCTACGAACGATGGATGGACGCCAGGGAGAAGCCCAGCGCGATGGAGAACGCGACGATCGCACCTATCAGGTTGACGACCGCAACGAGTAAGACGGGGATGGCATGCATGCCCTACCTCCTAGAATCTAGGAGCGCCATCGGGGTGCGCTCTAGTTCATTGAACGCCATGACGCGCGTGCGGTGCACCTCTGCGGTGTACTCCCCGGAGACGATGTTCACGCAGTCCTGACCCGCGGCCACGCCGCACGTCGAGCATGGCGTGGCCCTGACAACGAGGGACAGGTGGACCTCGCCACCTGTCCCTATCAGTGGGTCCTTCATGCCGGACTCCATCCCGGCACCTTGGTCGTGAGCACCTCGCCGACCTGCTGCGCGAGCAAGTCGGAGCCGACCGCAGTGGTGACACCTTCGGGAGTCTCGATCGGCGGGCCGAGGATGGACCACTCCCTGCCGTAGACATCCCTCAGTGACGCGCCCTGGCCAGCAGGGCCGTTCAATGTCTCCGGTGCGCCGCACGCGAGGATGACGTAGGCGGCGTCGGCTCCGCTCACATAGACCGCGGCGTTCTCGTCACCCAGGCCGAGGATGGGGGCGACCACCATGTTGTCCTCGGCCATGAGTCCGACAACGGCGGAGAGGAACGCCACGTCCCCGTCGATGACGATCTGCGCACGCATGGTTTCCCGGTCGATGGGGGTGAACTCGACGTTAGGCACGGACCCATCCCTCGAAGTAGTCGCGAGCGCTCTGCACCGCAAACGAGTCGCGACTGAGGTCGTGCTCGGTGAGCACCTCTTCGAGCATGCCCATGTAGTGGACCGGCTCCCACCCCAGTCCTCTCTGGTAGGCGTCGAGGCAGGAGTCCCAGCCGGAAGCCACCTCGTCCTTGTCGGCTTCGCTCTCGTGCTCGGTGATCTGGTGGAACTTCTCGATGATCGGATTTTTCATGAGTTCCTAGTTTCTAGGACCGCCGAGGCGGACCCTGGTCGAGGCCAGCCCCGCCTGTGATGAGACAGGCAGGGCTGGCGGGGTGGGCGGTGCCGGTGGCACGAACGGGGGTAGCTCGATCATGATGCCTCTCCTTCGGGGATGACTTACTTGATGTTCACCCCGAGCGCGCGTAGTAGCTCGCGTCGGGAGACGATGATGTCGTGCCCGAGGCCATCATGCACGACGGTGATGGCGACGGCATCGTCTGGCATGCCATCGCCCACATCACTGTCGACATGCAGGCTGCTGTACGGGTTGACCAGCGAGGAAAGGTCGGCTGACGCGCCCGGCGGGAACGGCAGCGGTGGTAGCTGCATCGAATCCAGGTCCAGTTCCTCCCGGTGCGGGATACCCAGTTGATCGTGAATCCAGTCCCGGTACTGGTCCCCGTCCCCGAATGGAGGTGCGTCGGTGGGCACGTAGTCCCGGATGAACTCGACCACCCCTCGCGCATACTCCGGGTTGTCGCGAGCATCCTCGGCGGCGAACTGACCGCCGAGCAGATCACGGGCGACCCTGATCCAGGTCGCCGTTTCGTTCTCTGTCATCGTTCACTCACTCCAATCGGGTGACCGGCGCCGTCGAAGGTGATGACGTACCAGGTCCCTTCGACCTCGACACCGCACTGGTGATTGCCCATGGTGCGGCAATCCCAGCGCGGGTCATCTTCCGTGATGATCGGTTGGACGGCGACTGGATCGGTGAGGACCATGACATCCTCGGCGGGGGTAACCGACACCACGGTTGGGGTGGTGTCGATCGGAATGTCGTAGCCGTCGGGCGCGGTGAAGCTGACGACATCGACCGGTTGCGGGGTGCTCTCGGGGCGTGCCGGGGATTGCCCGACGGCCAGCACCAGCAGCAGCGCGAGCGCTGCGGGAAGGAACCATTTCATGATCGTTGCTCTCTTTCAGTAGGCAGTGGAGCGGATGAAAGCTCACCGGTTGGTGAGCCATTGGTGGAACATCTTGTGAGCTTCCTTCCTAGAATCTAGGAGGTGAGGTGCCGACTCGCAGCGGTTTAGTCCTGCTGCCCTACGGCGATTCCTGCTGCATGGGGTCAGGAACCATTGCTAACTCGGGTTGGCCGTCGTGAGAGGCGGGTTTCGTGGTGGAACTAGACGCCGCGGGCCAGCGTCCAGACGCCAGCGCGCAACTCGAAAGCGAGTCGCCCGAACGGCAGCTCGTCCGTGAGTCGCTGGCGCAGGACCATCTGACCCCTGGTGATGCCGACCCGGAAAGCTCCACCGCAGTTGTCCTGAAGGATGCGGTTGAGCCTCATCGCGGTGGTGATGGTATCCCAGCCGCCCGTGTTCAACTCGACGCGCCATGGGCTAAGGACTGCGATGGTGGTGGCCCAGTAGACCACGTGCACATCCTCGCCGACGATGCCTGCCCATGTGTGATACGCGAGCTTCTTGGTACGGCCATCCGGCGACAGTGTCTTGCGCAGCGCCAGGTAGTCCATGTCCGGCAGCTTGAGGTTGCTCATGATGAGGCTCCTAGAATCTAGGAATGGTGGGGCGGCGCAGCGACTTGCGGTAGGCGCGATACTGCGCACGGGTGGCGAAGATCATGTCGTTGTCGTAGGCGTAGATGCCCTTGAGCTTGAAGTCCTGACGCGCCACGTGCCAGCTATAGGTTGCTACGGGAATCAGGCCCAGCAACAGCAGCAGTTCCATGCTGCATCCTCTCTGCGATGGTCATGGGGCGAGGGGCGGGGGATGAGTGAGGCTTGCCCCACTTGTCTGGCTCAAGCCAGGGATTCGTGCCGTATCGGAACTTGTAACAGGACTGGCACCATTCGCGCCCGTCACGCCAGAAGGTCTCGGAGACACCGGCTTTCTTGAGGCATGTGTCGTGGTGGAAGTCCTTCGTGCGCTTCTCCGGTTCGACCCTGGTGTCTGGTGGCTTGACGCTCACACCCGGTATCGATTCGGTGACCCACACCGATCCGTTCTTGCCACGATGGCGCACCTTCACGGGAACGGTGTCTGGCTTGCCCATCGGGAGCATGCGCCCAATGGTGCGTACGTTCCGCTGTCGCTTAGCCATGTGCCGGATTTTTCATGACCAACACTGCTCGTCTTTCTCTTTGGAGTGGCCTAGCCTCTGGGGGACACCGCACACGAAGGGCCGGGGGGGAACCGCCGTGTGCGGTGCCTCCTAGAATCTAGGAGGGGAGAAGGGGGCACCGGCTTGCGCACCGGTGCCCCCTCCCGGTCAGGACTGGGCGTCCGCCGTGGCGACCGCGTCGAGCGTGTCGAGGTAGGCGCGCATGTTGGACTGGAAGGACGCGATCTCTTCCGGGGTCCACCACTGCTTGCCGACCCGCTCGCGGATGGACCCGACCAGGGCCGCCGGGGTGATGGCGTCCGGGTTGACCTTACCGGCGGCCACATCGGCGGCGAGCTGCTTCGCCTCATCCTCGCGCTTCTTCGCGGCGGCACGCTTGTCGGCGTCCTCCTTGCGCTTCTCGGCGCGCTTCTTCTCCGTCGCCGCGTACGCGGTGCCGAGGGCGGAGAGCTGCTTCTTGCGGCCCTCCTTCAGCGCGTTGAACGCGTCGCGGTTGTCCTCCAGCAGCGTCGCGAGCGCGCTCGCGGTCGGCCCGTCCAGGGTCCAGCCGTTGTGCGCGATCACGTTGCCGATGGCGTCCAGCCGCTCCAGCGAAGCGCGCTTCCATCCGCTGTACTTACGGATGTTCTCGTGCCCGATGGCGGACTCCATCGCGTTCTGAAGCGCTTCGCACGCCGCCCGCTGGGAAGCGTTCGGATTGGCCGCGCGGAACTGCATCACGATCCGCACGCGGTCCGCGATGGTGTTCGCGCCCGCGGACAGCGTCTCGGAGAACGCCGAAACCGCGTCGCCCAGTCCGACAAAGTCGGTGGGGGTCGCGGCCTGAGGGGCAGAGGTGTTCGTGGTGATGGTCATTTCTGTTTCTCGCATTCTGGTAGTGGTCACCTCCTCCCGGTCTGAGAGGTGGTGTCGAGCCTGCCTAGAATCTAGGACTCCTAGGGAGCTAGGTGCTCCTAGAGGACTAGGCAGATGCCGGGTGGCAGGGCGGAGCGCGGGCATAGGTTGCCCCTTCCCCTGTCCCTGTCGGCTCAGCATAGCTGAAGCCTACTCCTAGTGGGGTCCTAGGTGACCCTCTAGGAGGTACCTTTTCCTTTCCTAGGACCCCCCAATTCAGGGGTAGAATCCTTGTTCTGTCTACCCCTCGTTTGTACCCCGTAGCACATCGGGCACCCCCCTACCACCCCCACTTCGGGGGACACGGCGGGGTAGGGAGCGCTCTTCCCCTCGCCAGATACCCCATACCTCCAGCCACTATCTGTGCTACAGAATCCGGGAATCCTCACCAGCTAGGAATCTGTGCTACACAATGCGGTAGACAAAGGGACCCACCCTGTGGCCAGGACGGTGTTTGCTTTAGTCTGCTCGCAATCCCCACAACGGACTTGGTGGCTCGTCCCCCGGTCTGGCTTGACAGGACATCCGCTGTGGGTCGGTAACACTCCCCCTCTAAAGGCTGTCTCGCCGATCTTGAGTCGGGCGGAAGAGTACGAGTGCTGACTTCTCGCCAGGCTTTCCCTGGACGGCGTATGTGTTCCGGTGCTACGCTCACATCTTGTTGAGATGTCCACCTCAAACAGTAGAGCCCCGGAGTCGAGAGCGCAAGCACTCCTCCGGGGCCTCTTCTATAATCGGGTCATGGTAGGTGGACGATACTCCAACCCGAACATGGCCAGGCGGCGTCGGACCAAGCGCAATCGCGACTACTCCTCGATGGAGAGCTGGCGCGACAAGACTCCCGAGCAGCGGGCTCTCGAAGCGGAGGCAGACCGCATCTTGGGTGAGTCGATGACCAGGAAATCCACTCCAGCTCGGCGTCGCAGGAAGCGATAGCATGGTCGACATGGATGCCTGTCCCAAGTGCAGCGCCGCACTAGAAACCGAGTCCGTCACCATCTTCACCCAGCAGGTCCTGCGCACCCAGTGCACCGACTGCGACTACGTCAAGCTGGAGCCGTTGGCATGAGTCCAGGAGGTTGGGGCACACCCCGGCGGGACGATCCGAAACCCCCGCCTCCACCGGACCCGAAGGTCGAGCGCATCTTCGCCGAGTTCGCCGCCTGCGGATTCCCCCAACCAGGACGCAAGCCAGCATGACCGTTCCCAACTCTCTCGGCGAGGCCATTGCAGACCTCCCCGAGAACGTCATCCCGCTCCCATCCCAGAACGTCGGCGAGTGCCACTACTGCGGCACCTTCGGCGGCATGACTCGCGACCACATCGTCCCCGCATCCCTGGGCGGCCCCGACGGCGGATGGAACATCGTGCGGGCCTGCACTAAGTGCAACTACGACAAGGCCGACAAGTGGCCCACCTGCGGGTGTGACCAGTGCATCGCCGCCGTCGAGCGCTTCCTGGAGGATGAGACACTGCGCGAGCGCGCCCGAGGGATCGTGATGCGCCGGATCAGGGAGTTCGACCAGCAGCTCTCCCAGATCGATGCGGCACGCAGCAAGATCGTCGACCGTTCGATCGGCTTCACGGAGTTGCTCGTGCTGCTCACCGAGGGCTCCTCCTAGAATCTAGGAGAGGAGGACACCTTGGACAACGACATCATCGACGGCTACGAAGTACCACCGGACCCGATGGACCTGTTGCAGTGCGAGAGCTGCCAGTAATCTGATCTCAGACTCCCCGCACGGTGCGGGTGAGCGGCCCGTGGCCGCAGAGTAGAAAGAGGCACTCATGCCATTCCAGGAGATCAACCTCACCAACCCGATCGAAATCGATGGGAAGATCGTCTACCCCACCACTCTGTCCCTGCACTGGAGCCCCGGCGGCGACGGCATCATCCAGTTCGGTGTGACGATGGACATCGACATGGCGCTGGAGCACATCAAGCTGGTGAAGGAGCACAGCCCGTCCGACAAGACGGTCCAGTTCTTCTCGTACGACCTGAGCCGACCGGACATGCAGCGCTGGGTCCGATTCGGACGCACGGCCCGCAACGCAGTGCACGGCGCTGACGAGTAAGTAAGTAAGCCAGACTTACTTACTCAACTCATCGAACGCGCGCTGCCAGCCTTCCGGGGTTCGCAGCGCGCGTTCGCGTTCCAGCTCCATCCGCCCGATCTGGCGGGCGATCTCCTCGCGGGTGCGGTCACTGGCTTCTTCCAGGTCCCTGATGGGGACGTTCACCATGAGGCTACGCTTCTCGACGTGCACCTTGGGCAGGTTGTAGTCCAACCGGATGTAGGGGTAGGGCTCGTTCATGCTTTCCTCACGAAGCAGATGTTGAAGTGGAAGTGGACCTCCGCCACGTGGAAGCCGTTGTCGTACTTCGGCGGGAACAGGTCCCACTCATCCCGCCCCCGGAAGTTGGCCTGGTCCGCGAGCCGTTTGAGGAACTGCATCATGGTCGGGGCGTTCTGGCCCTGGTGATTCACCGGCACGACATCGGGGTCCTCGTCGGCCTCGCTCGACCCGTAGTAGAAGTCGTGGTAGCTGGAGTGGGTGTCCTCCACCACGTACCAGCCGCCCGGCTTGAGGAACGGCCAGAGCAGCTCGAAGCTCTTGATCGAGAGGCTGGAGATGTGGCTCGCGTCATCGATCACGATGTCGAACTCGCCGTAGTCCAGACCGGCATCCAGGATGAAATTCCGATCGGCCTGATCCCCGACCAGCAGTAGGGTGCCATCCGGGTTTGCGGCGGTCCCCTCGGCGTTGTTGTCGATGCCGGTGATCTGCCAACCTGGTAGCCAGTCGCGCCACATCGCCAAGGACTGGCCTTGCTTCACGCCCAGCTCTAGCAGGGAGCCGCGGCCCATCGCCTCATCCCGCAGGTCGCGGAAGTAGCGCTCGTAGAGGTGGGTGTAGCCGTGGTGGGTAGCTTTGTCGGTGCCGTGCTTGAGCCCGATCTTGTGGAGGCCGGTCACAGCCACTTGATCTCGATGCAGCGCGAGCCGTGCTTGACGCAGGTGACGCCTGCGATGCGGATGTTGCGCTCCAGGAAGAGCCCCAATGCCCGGCACACGAAGTAGTCGCCAGCGCAGTCGATCACCTTCGCCGCAGCGATCACGTCGCATCCCGGCAGAGTGACGCGAGAGCTTTCCGAGACCTCCTCGTGGTCGATCTCGCACAGGATTTCCTCATCCCAGAGCGCCTCCAGCGTCTCCAGGTCGAGCACCTCACGTACTTCGTTCATACTCGAAGGATACTCCATGTGATACGGTTCCACTATGGCCCGTAGACCAGATGGTATCACCGCTCGTAGCGAGCACATCTCAGCCCGCCTGCGTCCGAGCACCAAGGCCACCCTGGACAAACTGCGCGGCACCACTCCGATCAGCCGTTACTTGGAACGACTGATCCTCGAAGAGGAGAAGCGGCAGTCATGAGCGACCTCTATGAGCTGCGCCCACGCAAGGTCCGGGCCTGGCGGCTGGACTGGTCTAACTGGCAGGAGCTGGCGGACCGCGTACACGGCAAGTTCCACCAGTCCCTCCAGTTGGACCGCTCTGCGATGCGCCAGCGCATGCCCAACCAAGGCCGGGCCTACCTGGAGGTTCCGATCTTCCACCCCGACGCGGACGCGGAGCGGTGGGAGCGCCAGGTCTGCAAGATCGGCGACTGGGTGGTCGAAGAGACGCCGGGCCGCTTCGCCGTGTGGGATGCGACCGACTTCGACGAGACGTTCCAGCCCGCCCCGATCATCATTGAGCCACTGGTGGCCACTCTCCCGCGTGCGGAGATGGAATCCATCGACCACTACTTGGAGCAGTGATGCGCATCCACGACCTCAAGGTCGAGATGGTGCGGCTGGAGAACCTGACGCAGCATCCCGACAACGCGAACAACGGTGATGTGGATGCGCTCGGCGAGTCTATCGACATCAACGGCTTCTACGACCCGATCAAGGTACAGCGCTCCACCGGCTACATCGTCGCCGGGAATCACCGCTACCTCGTCGCACTGTCCCGCGGCGTCCCTGCGCTGCCGGTGATCTACCTCGACCTCACCGACGAGCAGGCCAAGCGCATCCTGCTGGCCGACAACTCGATCACCAGAGCCGGGCACGACGACGAAGCGCAGCTCGCCAACGTCCTCGGCGACCTCTACGCTACCGACCTGGCGTTGCACGGCACCGGCTATGACCTGGTGGACTACGAGAAGCTGATGGCGAGCATCGAAGAGCCGCTGAGCTTCGACGAGACGGACACTCCCACCATCCTGGACAGGCCCGAGAAGGCGATCGCGGGCGGGATGCGGGTCGCGGTGAACCCGATCTACGACGGAAACGGCGAGATCACCGAGCTGTCGATCCTCAAGCACGACTTCGGAGCGTTCACCAGGGCCGACGTGAACGTGATCCGCAAGGCGCTGGGCCTCAACCCCTACTCCAAGTCCGACTTCCAGGCAGCAGAACGTGAGCACGATGGCTGAGACCGAGCCCGAGGGCGAGATCGAGCGCCCAGCGCCAACCGAGGGGACCCTCCGGGCGGCAGTGGCCGCGCATCTGGCCGGTTTCGGCTGGGACATCATCGCGGAGCGGTACTTCTACAGCTCCGCGAAGGCCGCGCAGGTCGCAGTGGAGACCATGATCGGCAACTCGTGGACATCCAGCGACCTCTCTGCGGCCCGGAACAAGTCGCTGGCCCGCCGCGAGGCCATCCTGCGGGGGCTCTACGCCGATGCGACCACGCCCTACGTCCTCGACGACAAGGGCAAGCCCACTTCGACCCGCAACGAAGCGCACTTGCCCGCCGTGGATCGCGCGATCCGAGTCCTGGAGGGAATCGAACGCCTGCTCGGACTCAATGCGCCGGTCCAACTGGAGGTCTACCGACCCGACGCCGACGAATTCATGGAGCTGGTGTCCTCGATGAAGCAGAAGATGCTGGAGGGCGAGGTCCAGGAGGCCGATATCTTCGATGCAGAGGTAGTGGAGGACGAGGATGAGCCAGACACCGAGCCCGAGTGACCTGCTGATGGGCATGGTGGACGCCCGGCTGGCCCAGCAGCGCACCACGCAGCCCCCGATCCGCGACTTCCGCACCCGAGTCCCGGTCACACTGGCCCCGCTGGTCTACAAAGCCGCCGCCGACCGCGGGATGAGCGTCGGAGCGTTCTCCCGGCGCGCCATGCTGGCCTTCGTCGCCTTCGACCAGCACTTGGACCTGCGTGAACTGCTCGCCGACGAGCCCGCGACCCGGATTCGCTTCGAGTCACCGGCGGTGAACCGCCTGGAGGCCGGTGAGGGCCACGGTTTGTGGCGAATCGGGAGCCTGTACTGATGGATTTCGAGGAGATCGAGCAGCGCGCCAAGCACTGGGACCAGCGTGACCAGATTCGAGCGGCGCGAGAGCTGGAGCGCATCCGAAACCAGAACATCCAGCACTGGTACTGCGACCGAGGCCGTCGATGCGACGGCAAGCCGCACGAGAACTACCCGTACAAGCATGCCCGCGGCGACCAGTGGCCCCCGGCTGGGCAGGACTGGTTCCTGTGGTTCATCATGTCCGGGCGCGGCACCGGCAAGACCCGGTCCGGCGGCAATTTCGCCCGGAAGATGAGCCAGTACACCCCGCGCATCGCCCTGATCGGTCGCCGCGGACCCGACGTGCGCCAGACGATGATCGAGGGGCCTTCGGGGCTCATCCGTTCGTGCGAGCTGGCGGGAGAGAGCTACGACTGGAAGCCAGCACTGAAGGAGTTCACGTTCCAGTCCGGCGCGAAGGCGTTCGGCTACTCCGGCGAGGAGCCAGACTCGCTGCGTGGCCCGGAGCACGGAGCCTTCTGGGCCGACGAGCCCTCCCACATGCCGCTGATCGAGGAGGTTTGGTACAACCTGCTGCTGGGCCTGCGCGTGCCCGGCGTGCCCGGCGGTGCGAAGGGACTGGCCACGTCTACGCCCCTGCCGAACGAGTGGACCAAGCGCATCAGCGCCAAGGAGTCCACCCGCCTGGTCCGCGTGCCGACCTCCATCAACATCGACAACTTGGACCAGACCTACCGCGAGAACGTCATCGCGGTGCTGGAGGGAACCCGCATCGGCCAGCAAGAGCTGGAGGGCCTGATCCTGGAGGATGTCGAAGGCTCGCTGTGGAAGAACTACATGATCCAGCACAGCACGGTCGACTTCGAGGAGATGGACAAGGTCGTGGTCGGTGTCGACCCCGCTGGCACAGCGAACCGCAAGTCGGACGAGACCGGCATCGTGGTCGTCGGCAGGCGCGCCAAGGAGTTCTTCGTGCTCCAGGACGCCAGCGGCAAGTACAGCCCGCAGGCTTGGGCGCAGGAGGTGGACCGGCTCTACCGCGCATACAAGGCGAACAGTGTCGTGGTCGAGACCAACTTCGGTGGCGACATGGTCAAGCAGAACCTCGTCAATTCCGGCTCGGATGCGCTGGTGGTGGAACGTCGCGCCACCCGAGGCAAGGATGTCCGTGCGGAGCCCGTGGTCGCGCTCTACGAGCAGAAGCGAGTGTTCCACAAGGACGGCCTGGGCAGACTGGAGAACGAGATGACCACCTGGGTGCCCGGAGTGGGAGCATCTCCGAACCGGGTGGATGCGCTGGTCTGGGCCATCAACGAGCTGAACGGCGGCACCAGTGAGGCAGCGTTCCTCTCCGCCCGCTCCCTCATGCCGTCCCGCCCGACCAACCCCCGCCTCAACCCCATCAAGGCACTCATCCAAGGAAGGCGCTAAATGAACGTCATCAACACCATCTCCCACCTGACCCAGTTCCCTATCTGGGCAGTGTGGCTGATCGCCGCAGTCGTCCTGGTCCTGGCTGCGGGCCGGGTAACCCGGCTGATCTTCCACGACGACTTCCCGCCGAGTATCTGGTTCCGCGTCCAGTGGGACAAGCTCACCGACGGGACTTCGTGGAACCTGCTGTTCCACTGCCCGTGGTGCCTGGGCTTCTGGGCCACGGTCGGCTTCGCAGGCTGGTTCGCACTCGGCCTCTGGGTGGACTGGATCGCCTGGGCCTGGTGGATCGTGAGCCTGCTGTTCGCGCTGGGCTACCTGGTCCCGATGGTGATCGCGCGAGACGAGCCCAGCGATGACTGAGCAGGTCCCCATCGAACCGTCGGCTTCCATGCGCGCCGGTGCACAGCAAATCCGTGCGCTCTACGTCGCATACATGGAGGCCGGATTCTCCGCCGAGGAGGCATTGCGGATGATCCTGGCCACCCTGGGGAAGAAGTGAACTACACCACCACGCTGGTCAATTCGGTGGAGACCGGCAAGCTCACCAAGGTGATCGTCAACGACGAGGAGTTCGTCCCACTCCTAGAATCTAGGAGCACTGACATCGCCGTGGCGATCACGACCAGGAACCGGTGGGAAATCCTGGCGAGCAACCTCACCGCGTTCAAGGAGCACACCCCGGACGATGTGCCGATCCTGGTCTGGGACGATGGCAGCGACCAAATCCCCGACGACTGGGACACCCGATTCGGGCTAGACGGGTCGGGCTACAACGAAGGGATCGCTCGGGCGAAGAACCACTGTCTGGAGTGGCTCTACAACACCGGCAAGACGCACCTGTTCCTGTTCGACGACGACGCTTTCCCACTGGTCGACGAGTGGTGGGTGCCGTACGCCAATTCCCCCGAGCCGCACCTCATGCGCATCTTCCCGGACCTCGCTGGCCCGAAGAAGCTCAACGACATCAAGCTGATCTACGGCGATCCGCAGCACCACGCCTACACCGGAGCGCGCGGGCTCATGCTCTACGTCGAGCGACGGGTGCTGGATGTGGTCGGCGGGATGGACCCGATCTACGGCAAGTGGGGCTACGAGCACGGGGACTGGAGCAACCGCATCCACAACGCCGGGCTCACCACCTGGCGCTTCGCCGACGTGGCCAATGGTGGCGACCTGATCTTCTCCCTGGACGAGCACGAGCGCGTGGATCGAGGAACCGTCCCCGCCGAGCGCAAGGAGATGGTCAAGCGGAACATCGAAATCTACCGCGAGCGCTTCCACTCCAAGGAGTACCGGGAGTTCCGTGCCCAGAAGGACGTGGTGCTCACCTGCCTCTACACCAGCATGAAGGACCCCCAGCGGCCAGGCAACAAGCTCTACGCCACCGCGCTCGATCCGCTGATGAAGTCGTTGACGGGGCACGAGGTCCATCTCTTCATCGACGGACAGCCGGTTGGTGACCAGCCCTGGGTGCACCAGGTCTTGGTTGGGGTCGGCAACCTCTACATCCAGCGCTGGTACGACTACTGGCGCTGGCTGCGTGAGCACCCCGAAGTCCGTTACGTCTGGTGCGTGGATGGCACCGACGTGGAAATGCTGAAGGACCCGTTCCCATCCATGCAGTCCGGTCTGCTCTACATCGGATCGGAGCCCAAACTGGTCGAGGACAACTGGATGTTGCAGAACACCAGCAACCACATGCGCAAGCTCTACTACGAGTGGGGTGAGCACGTACTCCTGAACGCCGGACTGGTCGGGGGTGACCGGGCAACGGTGATGGGCTTCATCCGGGAGATGCTCGACCTGTACGAGGAGAACCAGATCGATACCTTCCTGAAGAAGGACACCGATATCACCGCAGGGATCAACGACATGGGCATCCTCAACGTGGTCGGCTACCGGCACCGCGCCAACCTCATCACAGGACCCTCGGTGCACACCAAGTTCAAGGCGAACGAAAGGAACGAGTTCTCGTGGTGGAAGCACAAGTAGCGATCGGTGTGATGGGGCACCCGTCGCGGGCCACCTGGGTGCGCGAGTTGACCGATTCGGTTGCAGACCTCGCAGTCATCGATCACCGCCGCCTGGGTGAGAACTACACTGGCAACCAGGTCTGGCGCGCACTGGGCGCATCCAGTGCAGAGTGGGCGATCGTCTTGCAGGACGACGCGATCCCGATCCTCGGCTTCCGCGAAGAGGCGGCGAAGGCACTCGGCCACATCCACCAGGATGTCGGAGCGGTCAGCTTCTACGTCGGCACCGGACACCCCATCACGGTCCAACCTGGGCTCATGCAGGCGCTGACTCGCGCCGACGAGAAAAAGCTGGCGTGGCTGCATGCTCCAGACCTGTACTGGGGTGTGGCAGTGGCGATGCGAACGATCGACATCCACGAATACCTGAAGTGGTCCGACAAGGATGATCGACCCTACGACCTGCGCATCGGGGCGCACTACAAGCGCAGGGGTAGGCCCATCCTCTACAGCCACCCGTCACTGGTAGACCATCGAGATGGGGTGTCACTGGTGCGCCCGGATCGCAAGAAGCCGCAGCCGCGGCACGCCCATCGGTTCGGTGTCCCGGAGAGCTGGGCGACCGCGCCGGAACGAATCCCACCGTTCCCCACGCGCGCCTAGACACGCGTTTCAGGCGAACGCCTGTCAGAATGGACCCGTCGTACCGGGGTAGGAGGGTCCATGCCGCGCATCTCTCGCGGGAAGCTGAAGTCCGAAGTGCTCACGAACGGGCTCATCGCTTCAGCACGCACCATTCGCGTGCGGGAGGGTCAGCCACCGAAGAAGATCAAGAGGTCCGACTGGGAGAACGAAGGCTGGACCTTCTACGACACCATCGAGGTGTTCCACTACGCCTGTCAGTGGGTCGGCAACATGCTCTCGCGCGCCAAGCTCGTCGTCTTGGAGGACGGTAACCCCACGGAGAACGTGGACGTGAAGGCTGCAATGGATTCGTTCTACGGCGGGCCGGATCAGCATGGTGAGTTCTTCCGTCAGGCGGGCATCCACATGACGGTGGCCGGAGAGGGCTACCTCTGCGGCTATGAGGAGGACGGCGAGGACATCTGGTTCGTCGCAGCCGCCACCGAGTTCAAGTCGGACACCGTGGGGTACAAGTTCGACGGCGACTACCTCCCGGACGACTCGTTCGTCATGCGCTTCTGGCGGCCTCACCCCCGCAAGCCGTCGCAGTCGGACTCTCCGACGCGACCGCTGTTGCCCACGTTGAGTCAGCTCCGCGAGGCGACGAAGTACATCTCGGCCCAGCTCGACTCGCGCCTGACCGGTGCGGGCTTGGTGCTCCTGCCGCAGGAGATCACCTTCCCGACACCGAACACCGAAGCGGGTGGGGCGCAGCAGCAAGAGGCCGGGCTGCGCGGCATCATGCAGGAGTTCGCGGAGACGGCGGCACTGGCGAAGTCGGACCCGGAGAGCCCCGCCGCGCGAGTCCCGAACTTCATGCAGGTCCCTGGAGAGTCGGTCGACAAGGTCAAGCACCTCACCTTCTGGTCCGAGCTGGATGAGCAGGCACCAGCGCTGCGCCGGGAGCTGATCCGACGCATCGCACTGGGCTTGGACATGCCCGCTGACTCGCTGGTGCCAGATGACAACAGCGGCGGCGACAACCACTGGAGCAAGTGGCAGGTGGAGGACTCGCTCATCAAGAGCCACGCCGAGCCGCTGTTGGAGCTGCTCACTCGTGCGCTCACCCAGGAGTACCTGCGGCCCCTGCTGATCGAAGGCGACCCGGACAACGGCATCGCTCCGATGAGCGAGGAGGACGCGGCCCGGTTCACGGTGATCGCCGACACCTCCGAGATGCGACTGCGCCCGGACCGTTCGCAGCAGGCGCTGGAGATGCACGACCGCGGCGAGCTGTCTGCGGCGGCACTGCGGCGCGAGGTGGGGTTCGACGAGGCCGACGCCATGTCCAAGGAGGAGTGGGCGTTCTGGCTCACCGCCAAGATCGCCCAGGGTTCGCCGTCCCCCGAGCTGGTACAGGCCGCAGTGGACAAGCTGGGGCTGGGAATCAAGGTGCCCGACGACTACGAGCCCGGCGGCGAGCGCCCTCTGCCGCGCTCGCTGGAGGAGCACCCGCGCAATGACCCGCCCGAGCGGCCCGCCGAGGGCGACGAGGCAGCGGCGCGGGCCGCGCTGCTCGCGATCGGCGAGTCTGCGATCATGCGTGCACTAGAGCGCGCAGGCAACCGCATCATGTCTACCGGGGCGAAGCTGGAGGGCATCCCGAAGAACCTGCCGTCGGGTGACCGCTACCGCTACGTCAACCTGAACAAGAGCCAGCTCGACTTCATCCTCCAGGACGCCTGGTCGCACCTGCCCAAGCTCACCACGCTGCCCGAGGGTATTACCACCGACCGGCTGGAGCAGCACCTGGACAACTACGCCCGGATGCTCATCACCAGTCGCAGCGCATACGACCCGGCTCTGCTGGGCACCTACCTGGAACTGGTCTGGGACAAGTGAACGAGTTCAGCGCCCGGCGAGCCGAGCGGCTCAACGACTTCGACACGGAAATCCGACCGATCGTCGAACGCGCGCTCGACTCCTACGGCGGCGCTGCGTGGTACTCCGACATCGTCGAGGGCGCATCCGTGCTCTGGCTGGAAATCTTCGAGCAGGAGCAGGGTGACGGGCCGGACGCATCGTTGGCAACGTTCCAGCGCGAGCTGGGCGAATCCCTGGAAAAGACCAGCCAGCCCAGCGACCCGCCGACCGATGGCGAGATCGACCGAGTCGCGCGCTGGGTCGGCGTCTACACGGTCAACTCGGCCACCTACCGGGCTGGGGTCGAGGGCAACGTGCGGGGTCGGTACAAGACCTGGGTCACCATGCACGATGACGACGTTCGCACCATGCACCGCGAGGTGGATGGACAGAGTGTCCCACTTCGGGGAACATTCTCCGTAGGCGGCGAGAAGATGCTGTTCCCTGGGGAGCCGGTCGGATCGCCTGAGCACTGGATCAACTGTCGGTGCCTGGTACGCATCACAGGGGAGGACGAGATGAGCACCAAGACGAGCTTCGCGGTCGATGTCGAAGTCGACGACCCGGACACCGAGATCGACGAGCAGGACCTGGAGGACGAGGACCTGGTCGACGACCTGGGCGAGCTGCCGTGGCACGGTGTGCTCACCGTCGAAGGGATGCCCACCGGAGACAAGCGGATGTTCGAGCCCGGCTCGATCACCTACCGAGACCTGCCGCTCCCGCTCACCTGGCAGCGGATGACCGCACAGGGTCACGATGACGCTGTGGTGGTGGGGACCATCGACGAAATCTGGCTGGAGGGCAACGAGCACCGCGCGCGCGGACGCTTCAACCTCAACACGCCCGAGGCGAACGAGGTCATCGACGGCATCGCGTTCGGCATGCTCGGAGGTGTCTCCGTGGATGTCGACGACGCCGAGTTCGAGATCGACTTCAAGGAGCAGGAGGAGGGTGACGAGGACGAGGGGATGTGGATCATCTTCGGCGGCGAGGTCGAGATGACCCGATTCACCAAGGCGCGGATCAGTGGTGCCGCCATGGTGAACATCCCTGCGTTCCAGGAGGCGTACGTCGCCCTGGGGCCGGACTTCGACGAGGAGACCCGTGACCCGTCGTCCGGTGAGGGCGAGGAGGTGGTCGACGAGATCGATCTCACGCCGGAGCAGGAGCACGCGCTGGAGACGCTGTTCGCCGCGCTGGAGCAGGAGATCGAGGACGTGAGCGAGGCCTATTCGCTCGTCGCCGCGGCCTTCGCTCCCGGCACCAAGGACGGTCCCGGCTGGCTCACTCACCCCCGTGCAACCGCGCGCATCCGGCGGTACTGGACGCACGGCAAGGGTGCGGCGAAGATCAAGTGGGGCGTGCCCGGCGACTTCAACCGCTGCCGCAAGCAGCTCGGCAAGTACGTCAACCCGGCGTTCCTGGCGGGCACCTGCGCGAACATGCACAAGGAGGCGATCGGGGTATGGCCCGGTCGCGAGCGCGGTGACAAGCATGCCACCATCCCGGCGATGGCGCTGGTCGCATCCGGCAACTACGACGCCGACCTCGCAGTGCCGCCGCTGGAGTGGTTCGAGGACCCGAAGCTGGACAAGTACACCCCGATGACGATCACCGCCGAGGGGCGCATCTACGGACACTTCGCTCAGTGGGGCACCTGCCACATCGGTTTCGACAACATCTGCGTGATGGCACCGAAGTCGCTGACCAACTACTCGCGGTTCCGCCTGGGGCTCGTCGACACGAAGGACGGCGAGGTGGCCACCGGCGTGCTCACCATGGCCACCGGTCATGCGGGCAAGAAGATGACTGCCGCGCAGGCCACCTCGTTCTACGACAACACCGGCAATGGTGTGGCGGACATCGTGACTGGCGAGGATGCGCACGGCATCTGGTTCGCTGGTGCGCTGCGCGACGACGTGACGCCATCCGAGCGCAAGACCCTCAAGGCATCCCAGCTCTCGGGTGACTGGCGCGACGACGGTCGCGGCAACCTGGAGCTGGTCGGTGTGCTCGCAGTCAATACCGGCGGCTTCCGCCAGGCACCGCGCGTGGAGGTCGGCTTCGCGAACGGACGCCAGGTCTCCCTGGTAGCGTCGGCAGGGTACATCCCGGAGGAGGAGCAGATGGCGAAGGTCGGGGAGGTCGAGCTGGAGGTCAAGCTCGGCGAGAACTTGCAGAAGCTCGGCGCGATCGTCGCCGACGAGCTGGAGTACCGCGAGGAGAAGCGCCAGCGACTCGCTGCGGTACGAGATGCCGAGCTGGTGGAGCTGGCGAGCACGGTACGCGAGTCCCGCCTGGCGGCGGCGAAGAATCTGGAGGTGTGAGATGCCTTGCGCATGCGCGACGAAGGACAAGACGGCCAAGAAGTACACGGTGCTCAAGCCGAACGGATCGATCTACAAGACCTACACCAGCAAGGTCGAGGCGGATGCGGCAGCAGCTCGCGTCGGCGGTCGCGTCAAGGTAGGCTGATCGCACTAAGGCCACTAGCTCAACTGGTAGAGCACCGGTCTCCAAAACCGGCGGTTGGGGGTTCGAGTCCCTCGTGACCTGCGGGCCAGAAAGCGCGCTGGCCAACCCTGTGGAGTAGGTGATGGCTCCGCACTCGCCCCCGGTGCCCCCGCGCCGGGGGCCTCTTCATTCCTAGATTCTAGGAATGGCGACACGCCGTGGATTCTCCCCATGTGGACAACCTGTGGAGAACTCGTCTATAGTCCATCCCAGAAGCAGTGCCCGCACTCCAGTCGTAGAACTGGTGGCAACCTCATCTATCCCAAGGTTTTCCACCCACAAGTTCCGACCAAGGAGCAACTGCAATGAAGTTCAAGAAGCCCGAGGACCTGTCGGCTCTCAACGAGAAGGCGCTGGAGAAGGCGCTCAACGACGCGCTGGAGGAGTACGGCGACCTCGTCAAGATCGAGGACACCAAGGTCACCGACGAGCAGCTCGACGACATGGAGGCCCTCAAGGAGGCCATCACCGACATCCGCGCGGAGCAGAAGAACCGTGCCGAGGCGGAGGCGACCCGCGCCGAGCGCATCGCCAAGGCCAAGGAGGCTCCGGTCGACGAGGACGGTGACGACGACGAGGACGAGGAGTCCGACGAGGACGACGCCGAGGATGACGAGGACGGTGACGAGGACGAGGACGACGAAGAGGAGTCCGAGGACGAGGATGCAGACGCCGAGAACAAGGAGCCGGTGCTCGCGTCGGCCAAGCGTCGCAAGGTGACCCGGTCCGCCGGTCGTCGCAGCCGCAAGCCCGCCGCAGATGCCGAGGACGAGGAGAAGGCGGCGATCCAGATCACCGCCCAGGCCGACGTGCAGGGCTTCGCCTCCGGCCAGGAGCTGGACATGGACGGCCTGACCCAGGCATACCTGTCCCGCCTCAAGGGATTCCCCGGCAAGTCGTCCCGCGTGAAGCAGGTGCTCAAGCACGGTCTCGCGACCATGACCAAGCCCGGCTACGCGGACTACGCGCAGTACGGCATCGACGTGCGGGACAGCCAGGAGGTCACCTTCGCCCGGCTCACCGAGGCGTCGCGTGCCAAGCGGCCCACCGCCGAGGCGCTCGTGGCAGCCGGTGGCTGGTGCGCCCCGTCCGAGAACTTCTACGACCTGTGCCAGTGGGAGACCGCGACTGGCGCGCTCGACCTGCCCGAGATCACCGTCCGCCGTGGTGGCATCAACTTCACCAAGGGACCGGACTTCTCGGACATCTACTCGGACACCGGCTTCCTGTGGACCGAGGCAGACGCGATCGACCCGGAGACGGACCCGAAGCACTTCCTGACCGTCGACTGCCCGGACTGGACCGAGGTCCGTCTCGACGCGATCGGCTACGGCGTGAAGGCCCCGATCCTCACCGGCTCGCCCGCGGGCTTCCCGGAGCTGATCCGGCGCTACCTGGAGGGCGCGCTCGTCGCGCACTTCCACAAGGTGAACGCCTACGTCATCAACAAGGTGCTCGGCTTCCTCGGAGGTGCGGTCAACTTCGCCGAGCTGGGCTCCGGCACCGGCGACCTGCTCTACGCGGTGGAGCTGGCGGCGCAGCGCCTGCGGTACAAGTACCGTCTGGGCGAGAACGCCACGCTGGAGGCCATGTTCCCGATGTGGGCGATGTCGGCGGTCCGCGCTGACCTCGCATACCGCACCGGCGTGGACTCGTTCCTCGCCATCACGGATGCGCAGGTGCGTTCCTGGTTCACCCTGCGCGGCATCCGTCCGCAGTTCGTGTACGACTGGGCCGGTCAGGACCTGCTCGGTGACGAGACCGCGTTCCCCGCGGCCATCCGCTTCGGCATCTGGCCCGCAGGCACGTTCGTCAAGGGCACGAACAACGTCATCAACCTGGACGCGATCTACGACTCCACGGAGATCGAGACCAACACCTACACCGCCGCGTTCTTCGAGGAGGCAATCCTCGTGGCGAACACCTGCGGCGACGGTGACCTGTGGGAGGTCGGCTTCGACTACCACGGTCGCACGGGTGCAGCCCAGGTCGGCGGAACCTCCAACAGCTAGCCCACAAGCGGGGGTCGGTCCCTATCCCCGGCCCCCGCTTACCTACCGGAAGGGAGGTAGGGCGAGATGGCAGAGTTCCCCACCGCCGCGTACATCGAGCGGCCCAATGGTGCTCCCGCAACACAGACTGGTCGACTCACCGACCTGTACCCGACCCAGACCGCGGATGCGCGGGCACTGCTGGGGGGCTACACCTACGAGATCGATTTCTGCGACTTCGCCACCAACACGGTGGACGACGAGGACTGGGCGAGCTGCATCGCCACCGCCGAGAAGGAGTTCGACGAGGGCCTGCTCTTCGTCGAGTCGTTCAAGGTGGGCACGCAGTACGAGGGCCTGAAGTGCCGCCCCGGATTCGGCACCGGCACCATGCCGGAGTACGAGGCCCGAGCCCTGGCGCGACTCAACGGCAAGGCGACGAGCTACCTCGAAGCCGCTCTGGAGACCTCCGTCCTGGCTGGCACCAACGCCACGGCGGTGAGCGCGGGCGCGGACCTGCGTGAGTCGATCGCCGCGTTGGTCAAGCAGAACATCCAGAACCCGGTGCTGCACATCAGCACCGCGAACGCGATCCTGCTCGGCAGCGCACTGGACAACATCCTGCTGGCAGGCATCGCGATCGTCATCAGCCCGGTCTACTCGGACGCCACGGCGTTCCTGACTGGGGCGGTGCACACCTGGGGCGGAGACTTCTCCGTCTCGGTGCCACAGGTTGCAACGAACTACGTACTGGCGCTCGCCGAGCGGCAGTACGCCATGGCAGTCGAGCCCGGTGCTGGCTGCAAGCCGTACAAGGTGACGCTGCCATGATGACTCGGGTGGACATGCGAGGAGAGTGCCACTCGGTGGGGGAGGTGGTGGCCCGTAGGGGGATGCGGGCCACCACTATCAAGCGTGGCAACCGGAAGAACAACCAGATCGCAGCTACGGTGAGTAGCGGCAAGAGCTTCGGCTAAGGGGGAAGTCTAAAATGGCGATGAGGGTAACCAAGACGATGCGGAACATCCGCGGTCGTCGCTACCGCATCACGCGCGAGGACTCGTGCGGCACCCCGGTCTACGGGGACAACGGTCAGGCGGTGACCACGGGCGTCATCACTGCAACGTTCACGGCGAACAGCAACACCCGTGACGCTCTCCAGGTGTTCAACAGCAACGGCGACCTGTGCATCGACGAGCCCGCGATCGTCAACCTCTCGGGGTACACGGTCGAGGTCGCGTTCTGCGGCATGAGCCCCGACGTGTTCGAGATGATGACCGGCATGCCGGTCAAGTACGACGCCTTCGGTGCCGCAGTCGGCATCAAGGTCGACATCGGTGTGGACCTGGAGTCCTTCGCCTTCGGTCTGGAAATCTGGACCGGCCTCGCGACCGACGACGCCTGCGGCCAGGTCGGTGAGGTCAGCTACGGCTACATCCTGCTGCCCTTCCTCAAGGGCGGTCGGCTCTCCGACTTCACTGTGCAGAACGGCGAGATCAACTTCACGATCTCCGATGCGACCACCCGCAAGGGAGGAAGCTGGGGCAAGGGTCCGTACAACGTCGAGGTCAACCCCGGCCCTGTGGCTGGTCCTCTCCTGGAGGCGATCACGTCCACCGAGGTCATGCTGATCCAGCTCACCAACGTCGCGCCGCCGGAGGACACCGACGGCAACGGGCGCCCGCTGCTCAACCCGACCTGGACTGAGCTGACCGACCTGGATGCAACCCCGGACGACCTGGAGGTCGCATTCGACATCACCCCGGCCATCGGGGTCGGTGAGGGCGCGTACTACGACTTCGGTGACGGCACCTGGGACTGGGTGACCACCGCTGGTGGCGACACCACGCACACCTACGCCGAGGCTGGCACCTACACGGCGACCGCGTCGGTGAACGGTGTCGTGGTCGAGGTCGAGGTCACGGTCACCGACGGCTCCTAGAATCTAGGAGAGGCCGAGCACAGCGCTCGGGGAACGGGGTGATCTAGTGGCGTATCCAGAAGTCAGTGTCTGCATCCCGGACCTCCCGATCATCTGGCCGCAGGATGTGACAGTGCCGGTGCCGGTGGACCCGGACAACCCCACCCCGGAGGAGCTGGACGAGCTGTTCTGGTACGAGCTGGCGACCGAGCTGGCCTGGACCGCGTTCCAAACCCTCACTGCCTACCAGGTTGCGCTGTGCCCGATCGAGATTCGCCCGTGCAAGGATGCGTGCTACCGATCCAGCTACCGCGAGGCGGTCGTCACCGGACCGGACCAGGCACCGTTCTACCCCTTGGCGCGCAACGGCCAGTGGGTCAACGTCTGGTGCGGGCACAGCCGTCTCTGCGAGTGCACGGGGGTCAAGTCGATCACGCTGCCGACGGTGGGCGGCGCGATCGAGGAGGTCACGATCAACGGTGAGGTCGTGCCACCGGAGGCGTACCGGCTGGACAACGGCACGCGCTTGGTGCGCATCGATGGCGGCGACTGGCCGCTGTGTCAGGACATGAACGCACCGGCTGGCGAGCAGGGCTCCTTCGTAGTGCGCTACTACAGCGGAGCCATCGCCGACCGCACGGTACTCTTCGCCGTCGGAGTCCTGGCCGGGGAGTGGATCAAGTCGCTCACCGGGGACCTGACCTGCCGTCTGCCCGCTGGCACCACCACGATCGAGCGGCAGGGCCTGTCGATCGAGTTGCAGGCGAACCTGTTCGTCGAGGGCTCGGTCGGCATCCCGGAGGTCGACGCGGTGGTGGCGCGGTTCAACCCGTTCCGGCAGAAGATGCCTGCCACCTTCTTCAGCCTGGACAGGCCGCCTGCCCGGCGGACCACCTGGCGAGGCTAGCGGATGGCTGAGAACCCGAACTTCCAGGAGGACACCGACGCCTATCCGATGCTGATCGCGGTGTTGGAGGCGGTGGAAGAGGAGCTGGCCGACACCAGCGAGTCGGTCGGCTACGCCTCGATCCAGGTGGGGCCGACACCGGTGATCGAGCATGCGGGCATGCCCGGTGGCAAAGTGTGCGGTGAGCTGATCGTGAGCTACGTGCTGCACTACCCGCTGGGCAACGACCTGGAGCCGCAGGCTGCTCCGGGCTGTGGGTTCGTCGGCGGTCACGACATCATCGTCGGCGTCTACCGGTGCGCCCCGGAGGTCAAGCGCACCACGAACGGCTACATCCCGCCCACGGCGGCACAGTACCTGAACTCCACTCGTCAGGTACTGGCCGACAAGGAGGCAGTCAAGCGAGCCTTGTGCAAAGCGCTGAAGGGCCGCGACTACCTGCTGCGCAACTGGGAGGCGTCCGGCGAGGAGGGGAACGCAGTCGGTGGAGTCTGGAGTGTGACCGTTGGCCCCACGCGCTAGAGTCACGATCTACGACTCGCAGATCAGTGCCATGTTCGGCCCCGGTGGTGATGTCTATGCCGAGGGTGTGCGCGCCGCTCGGCGCGGCAAGGCTATCGCACGGCGTCTGGTGCCCAAGCGCACCAACAAGCTACGGGACTCGCACGGCACCGAGGTATTCCAGACCAACCGCTACAAGTCGCGTGTGGAAATCTACGCCGACGCGCCCCACGCCCGCTGGGTGCACGATGGCACGACCGGCCCGATCCACGCGCGGCATCTAGCCGAGGATGGCACCGACGGCAGACTGCGTCTGCGCCGCGGCGGCAAGCGAGGCGGCAGGAAGTACCCCGTGCTGTTCCGGTACTCCGTGCAGGGACAAGACGGCCAGCCGTGGCTGGAACAAACCGCAATCGCGCTAACATCCGAGAGATACCGCTAGGGCCACTGTGGCTCCTAGATTCTAGGAAGGCATCCCCCATGTCACTGAAGCAGCTCTCCTTCAACGAGGAGGCCCGGCGAGACGACAGCAAGCGAGACTCTGTCGAGCTGCCGATCAACGGCGAGGTCTACTACGCCTACCGACCCAGCACCAACAGCCTCGGCCTCTTCTACTCCTCGCAGGGATCGCGGGGCATCTCGGAGAAGCTGAAGGGGATCGAGGACTTCCTCCAGAAGAACCTCGAACCGGAGGCGTTCAACCTGGTGATGAAGGGGGTGAGGGACGACGCGATCAACTACGAGGTGCTCTTGGAGCTGACGATGGACATCATCGAGGAGTTCGCCGAAAACCCTACTACATCGTCGCCCGTCTCTTCTCCCTCGCAGAATCGAGCTGGGCGGCGATCGACGGCGAGTGCGCGGCCCAAGGCACGGACCCGAGTCAGCTCGAACTCCCGCGTCTCTGCCGACTGATCTACTGGTTCTTCACCAGGAACCTGCCCCAGGACAAGCGCGAGGAGTTCGACTCCTGGTTGCTGATTCCACCACCAGGCGTCGAGGCTCCACCAGAGATCATCGAAGAGCTGAGACAATCTGAGATGGCGGCATTCGCTCAGCTACAGGCACAGCAAGGGGGGTAGACGTGGCACGCACCGTGGGGCGGGTCGACATCCTGGTCGACTTCGACGGCAACACCCTCCCCGAGAAGGCGCGTGTCATCGCCGAGAAGGCTGGTCGTGAGGCCGGTGACGGCTTCAACGAGCGCTTCGCGTCCCGCTTCTCCCGCCTCGCTCAGGAGTTGCTGCCCGAGCTGGACCGCACCGGGCGGCTGTCCGGGCACACCATCTCGGATGCCATGGAGCGCGAGATCGAGAAGCGCCTGGACGGGATCGCTGCCAAGATCGCGAACGCTTTCCTCACGCCGTCCTCGCTCGACGACTTCGTGAAGAACTTCGACCGGGTGGACGACGCTGTGGTCGAGCTGCGCGGTGACCTCCAGACCCTGCACGATGCTGGCTCCCTTACCGAGGCGCAGTGGCGTCGCTTCGGCGGCACCCTCGACCAGTGGGCGGGTAAGGCCCGCGCCGCCGAGAGGGAGAACGCGCACCTGATCGCGCTCCAGGAGGACTTGGAGCGTAGTGTCACGAGGTCCACGGAGTCGATGGATCGGCAGTCGGACTCCGTCGACCAGAACGGACTGAAGTGGAAGTCGCTCGCGCACGGCCTGCGCCAGGCGCTGGTCGTCATCGCCGCGGTCGCCGCGGGTAGCCAGGAGAACGCCACCCTGGGCACGGCAGCAGGTGCAGGTTTGGTCATCCTGGGATCGGCGGCACTCACCGCAGGTGCCGGTATCGGTGTGACCATCGCAGCCCTGACCGGGCTCAAGGACCAGCTCGACGTGCTGGCGGAGCGCGACGCGCTGTTGAACATCGCACCGGACCAGCTCACCGAGGACCAGCTCGCAAACCTCGATGCTTTGCAGGCCAAGATCGCAGGCTTCGATCCCGCGATCCTGTCCATCCAGTCCCTGACCAAGGAGTTCGACGGGCTGGGCCAGTCAATCACGAACGCCTTCATCAACGGCGCTGGGCCGACCATCGATGCCTTCATCCAGAACACGTTGCCGACCCTGGAGACCGGCATCCTCACGATCACCCAGACTGCGGGTAACGCCTTCGAGGAACTGTTCGCCAGGCTGGCCTCTGACCAAGGGCGCGAGACGCTGGCCACGATGTTCACCATCATCCAGCAGCAACTCACTCCCCTCATCTCCACCCTGGGCAACCTCGGCGGGATCATCTCCGGGATTTTCATCGCCGCCGATCCGTCGGTCCAGCGCTTCCTCGGCTGGCTGGAGCGGGTGACCAGTGAGTTCTCCGAATGGATCAACTCCGCCGAGGGTCAGAGCGAGATCGCTGAGTGGCTGGAACAGGGTGAGCGCGTACTGCGAGCGCTCGCTCCTCTGATCGAGAAGGTGAGCGACCTGTTCGCCGAGATCGTCACCCCGGCCACGGTCGACGACACCATCCAGTTCCTGGAGGACCTCGGCGACAGCCTGGAGTTCGTGCAGTCCATCCTGGAAGCGGTCGGCGCGCTCAACGTGTTCGGCGCGCTCGCTGCTGGGCTCGATGCGGTCGGCGCGATCCTGTCCCCGATCCTGGACCTGCTCACCCCGCTCCTGGAAATCCTCGGCGATGTCTCCATCCTCATCACCAGCGCGCTGAAGCCCGCGTTCGAGCTGCTCGGACTGGCCCTCAAGCCGCTGGAGATCGCGTTCCAGCTCGCCGCCTACGTGGTGAGCCAGTTGTCCGCCTACTTCCAGCAGCTCTTCGAGGTCATGGACCCGGTGTGGCAGCAGATCGACGTGGTCGCCGACCGCATCTTCACGGCGTTGCAGCCTGCACTGGATGGCCTGATCAGCAAGATCGTGGAACTGCTCCCCTCGCCGGAGGAGCTGGCCCGGATCATCCAGAACGAGGTGATCCCCGCCATCGACAACTTCGCGACCTGGGTCATCGACACCGCGGTCCCCGCGATCTCCGACTGGATCGACTGGCTGGGAGACCTGGTCGTCTGGCTGGTGGAGGACCTGCCCGACACTATCGAGGACATCAAGAGCTTCGCCGAGGGATTCGCGACCGCACTCCTCGGGCCGATCGGCGCGGTCATCAACCTCGTCAACTGGATTCAGGACTTGATCGGCTGGATCGACACGCTGAACGGAACGCAGATCAGCGTGCCTGGTGGTGGTGGCGGTGGCGGTGCGCAGTTCACCGCTTCCGGCGGCATCTTCAACGGGATGCAGTCCCGGATCATCGGTGAGGCTGGACCAGAAGCGGTAGTCCCGCTCGACCGCGAGCTGAGCCAGGTGGACCCCGCTGTGCGCTGGCTCTCGGCAATCGCCCAGGGTAAGTCCGCGCCGCCTGCGCCGATGAGTACCCGGAGCGTTACTGTGGCTCCTGGTGCGATCGTGATCGCCGGGGTGGCCGACCCCGAGCAGGCAGCAGATGCGGCACTGGATCGTGTCGTGGCAATGGCAGGGAGCTAGGGATGGGATTCGACGGGTATCTGAACTTCGGGGGCATCGAGATCATCAACGCCGCCCGCACGACGGCGTACCTGCGCAACCTGCTGCCCACCTTCCCGAACGCGCGCATCACCGACATCTACGACACGCTGCCGACCGCGCTGGGGGATGAGCCGTACCGCACCCCCCTGCTGGACGACGCTCCGTGGATCGAGTCCAGCCCGCAGCCGACCGATCTCGGCGTACTGGCCGATGACTTCGTCAATCCCACGCACGGCTTCTACGGGCTCTACCCGCTGGGAATCAGCGGCATCGGCGACTCCACCATGACCGCCAAGATCACGCAGTCTATCCTGGACGGCGGATATCCGGGACAGGAGCGTGACACCACCCGATCGATTCGAGTGCGCGGCTACTTGGTCGGAGAGAACATGCTCTCCGTGGAGGCCGGTCTCACCTGGCTGCGAAACGCGCTGCGGCGCAACGGGTGCCAGACGCACGGCGACCAGTGTGGCTACTCCGACCTCAGCTTCTTCCTCGCCCCTCCCGACCTGTGTGTGCCGACCTACACGAACGGGATCGCGAACGGCACTTCCGACGAGTTGGCAGGTCCTCTGGATGCGAGCAATTCCCCCCTCAACACCGCCGACGGGCGGTTCTTCCCGGACGGTCAGCGGGTCGTGTGGACCTGGGACCTCACCATGCTGGACGGGGTGATCGTGCGTTGGGGGGCAGAGTTGGTCGACGGTTCAATCCCCGAAAGCCATGGTCCGATCTACCTGCGCCGCTCGAACTACATCGTCAACCCGAAATTCGCGATCGGCACGAGCAACTGGGAAACTACCGGAGCGGACCTCACGAGCGAGTCCGGCTCCGGTGGGACGTTCGGCGCGGTGCGACAGAGTGTTACCCCGCCCGACGTGCGGTACAACTTCGCCCCCGACCCGAGCTTCGAGAACGGCGACCCCAACGATCTCGGATGGCGCGGTTCCGCTGACGTACAGTCGGTCACCGACGGAACGGCACCCCAGGGTACCAAGGTGGCCACGGTGGCAGCCGACCCCGACGGATCGTGGATTGAATTCACCGCCCTGGGGCCACTGGAAGAGGAGATGTGCAAGCTCTCCTGGTGGGTGTTCCAGGGGCCGAGCGGCAACAGCTACAACCTCACTATCCACGATCAGGATGGCAACGAAACGTACAGTAACGGACACGGCCCTGTGACTACAGGCACCTGGGACCGTATCGAGTTCAACAATCTCCCGGTACGACGGGGCTACACCGTGCGCATCACCACTGAAGGGGATGACGAGCTGCGCGTGGATGGCTTCTTGCTGGAGGTGGGTGGTGGTCCAGCCGATGCCTACTTCGACGGTGACACTGCATCCGGTGGCGGCTTCAACTACGACTTCATCGGTGGTCCGTCGGGTTACTCGCGCGGCGTCGATGGCGCTTGGGACCCCTTGTCGGTGGCGTCCGACCTGGGACAGGCTGTCTCTGGGGAAGCGATCTTCTCGGTGGACCTGCGCGCACTGGGCAGCACGGTTGTGGACCTGCGTCTGTACGATCCGGACGACAACCTGATCGTCTCGCAGGTAGTCAACCCCAGTGCAGACTGGAACCGGTTCGCACTGGGCGTCAATGCTGGCTCCATCGCACGGGTGGAGTTGGCGTCCAGCTCCGGCGAGTGGGACCTGACCAATGCGATGTTCGAGCCGGGCGCAACACTGGTCCCGTACTTCGACGGCGACTCGACTGAGCCCAGCGACGACTACTCGATCTACTGGGAGGGTGGACCGAACGCATCGATCAGCCGGTACGACTACATCGGCAGCTTCCGTGTCGAGCGCAGTGACGGTTGGCGGCCCTTCCTCTACGTCGACCAGGGCTACATCCCGGCGGTCTACTACGACGCGGCATTCACCGCAGAGGTGCCGCTGGAGTTCCAGCTCCGCCCCTACGCGCGGAGCTACCACAAGGTCTCCTGCACTGTCGGGGTCAAGGAGATCGCCGAGTACACCTTCGCGCAGGGTGCGGCGCTGGAGGTCGACTTCATCCTCACGGCGGGCAATCCGCACGCCTACACGACCTACAGCGAGGAGCTGTTCCCCACCTACCCTCCACCGGAGTCCGTGATCTACTCGGACTACGTGCAGAACCTGGCGATCAACCCGTCCCCCCAGGAGGACGCCAATGGCTACGAGGTAACCACGGGTAGCGGCAGTCGCACTGCGGCAGCCGGTGTAGATGGAGACTACGGCTACGTGATGACCTGGGGTGCAGCGAACCTCACCAGCGACATCCACGGCATTTCGTTCGGGCGCGCCGCAAACGACGACATCGTGGTGGTCCCAGGACAGATGCTCTACCCGAGCGCGTACGTGAAGTGCAGCGCGAGCCACACTCTCTGTTTCCGCATCGTCTGGTGGGACGCCAGCGGGGTACAGATCGGGACTGCTACCAACCAGACCACCACCATCGCGGTCACCGGCGGTGGCGCATTCGTGCGCCTGGTGGGCGACGCAATCGTGGCCCCTGCGAACGCTCACCGCCTGACCCTGCGGGTGGTGAACCCGCTGGCTGCGACGGTGCCGTGGGTGAATGGGCAGACCCTCACCATCGACCACGTCCAGGCAGCGACGAGTCCGCACACATACTTCGATGGTGCCCTGGCCAGCTCTGCGACCGAGGACTACCAGTGGGTGAACGGCGACGCCTACGACTCGGTCAGCGTTGCCGTCCCGATCGAGGAGGACTTGGATGCCCTGGTGGTGGACCCGGACCTCCCGGTACTGCCCGCACCGCCGATCCCGCCATCGATTCCCGACCTGGCGATCGATGAGACGCAGCTCACCTGGCGACGCTACTACTTCGACATCTCCGCGGCAGAGGTGCCCCTGTGGGCGAACACGATCCCCACGCTCACCTTCTACACCAAGACCGACGCAATCCGGCAGCTCCGCGTCCGGTTCCACCCGAACCCGTTCGACTGGGACGCGACCGACGTGGACCCGACGAGCTACTGCGGCGAGTTCATCCTCAGCTACCTGCCCGCCAACTCGACACTCACCGTGACTGGGGTGAGCGAGGATGCGTGGGCGTCGGTCGCCGGGTCTGCCCCCGTCACAGCAAATCACCTGCTGTACGGGACGGATGGCTCTCCGATGGAGTGGCCAGCGCTGTCCTGCAATATCCCCTACGTGATGACCATCGACGTACCGCCTGACCTCGACGAGGCGAACCTGGAATACGCCGTGGTCATCAACCGCCAGGAGTAGTCCATGCACATCATGGAGTCACCGAACCACACCGCGTGGATCATGGAGCGCGGTGGACTCCGGCGCGTCCACCAGATCAGAGACCTGTCGCGAGTGATCTGGAGACGGCAGCGGGATGACATCTCGCAGTCACAGGTGGACGTGGCCTGGGGGGAATGGTCTAGCCAGACAGGGCCATTGAGCGATCTGCTCGGCGCAACGGGTCGCTACGAGCTGTGCATCTCCCGTGGGGACGATCGGGCCTGGGAGGGGCCGATCACCCTGACCACGTTCAGACGTGACCAGGTGACGATCGAAGCGCGCGACGTGTTGCACTACGGAGCGCGCACGATCATGCGGGCTGGCTACGACAACTCCTACCCGAATATCGCGTACGTGACAGATCGTGCGTACGAAATCCTCACTGCCGAGCTGGCACGCAAGGAGGCGATCACCCCCGCGATCAATGTGGTGCCGCACATCGTGAACCACCACGTCGTCACGGACGCTCAGACCAGTGCCAAGACGTTGCCGTTCCAGTCCACCGTGTTCGAGCACATCGACAAGATGGCCGAGGACCGTGGGATGGACTACACCGTGGTCGGGCGAGCTATCCACCTCTGGGATGTGCACGAGATGGCGATGGGTCAGACCCAGACCGTGACCGAGAGGGACTTCCTCGGCGAGATGTACGTCTCGATCTACGGGATGGAGACTGGTACCATCTCTGCCACCACGGACGGTCAGGGGAACTACGGCATCGTCGACCTGCAAGGCAACACCGGCATCTCGAACGTGGAGCCCGACGCTTACTACGGGGAGATCGAGCGGTTGGACACCGTATACGACGAGCAGGCGACGACTACGCCGACGACCGCGGAGCTGGAGTCCCAGGCGCTGCGCAACCTCTCTGGGCGTACGCCGACGCCACGCATCATCCGGGTCCCGGATAACTCCACCTTGAACATGGGTGGAGTCCTCAAGATCACCGACCTCGTACCGGGGGTGTTCGTCCCGATGCGCGTCACTCTCAACCTCGTACCGCTGTCGCAGATGCAGAAGCTCAACTCCGTGGTGGTCACCGAGGACGAGAATGGAGAGACGGTGCAGGTCACGCTGTACCCGGCACCTGGGGAGACGGTATGACGAATCTGGCACCGCAGGATGGTCAGTCGTTCATGCGCAAGCTGCGCAAGGATGTCGACTCCCTCCTGCGACGCACCCCTCCGCCACCGGGCACCGTCACTTCCCTCCCCTGGGCCGACATCACCGGGAAGCCGGTAGCCCTGGACTCCGATCCTGGTGCTGATCGCATCATCTTCTGGGATGACTCGGCCAGCGCGCTCGCGTTCCTCGGACTCGGTGCGCCACTCAGCCTGAGTGGCACCACCCTGGATGTCGACTCGGCAAGTACGAGCGCCGAGGGTGTCGTGGAGCTGGCCACGGATGCAGAGACTCAGACCGGTACGGACACCGTCCGCGCTGTCACCCCCGCGGGGCTCCAGTCCAAGACCGCGAGCGACACGGCGATCGGCTTGGTCGAGCTGGCCACCAGCGCGGAGACTCAAACGGGCTCGGATGCAACACGCGCCGTGACGCCTGCCGGGCTCCAGTCCAAGACGGCTAGCACCACCGCAATTGGACTCGTCGAGCTGGCCACGGATGCAGAGGCCGTCACTGGCACGGACACCGTGCGAGCGACCACTCCGTCTGGGGTCGCTGCGGCCATCGCCGCCGTCGGCGGCGGCACACCTGCCGGGAACGTGGACTTCACGGCGCGCCGCAGTGCGCCGTCCGGCTGGCTCCTCTGCGATGGGTCGGCGGTATCGCGCACCACGTACGCTGCCCTGTTCGCTGCGATCAACGAGACGATCGGCACCTTCACGGCGAATACGAATGACACCCTGAGTCTGACCAACCACGGTCTCTACACCGGCGACCACGTCTACGTGACCAACTCTGGTGGCGCACTGCCGACGGGCTTGAGCGCGAACACGGATTACTGGGTGATCCGGCTCACGTCGGGCACCTTCTACCTGGCGACCTCGTACGCGAACGCGGTCGCCGGGACCAGGATCGACATCACCGCAGTGGGCAGCGGAACGCACACGATCATCTCGACCTACGGGGTGGGTAACGGCTCGACCACCTTCAACGTCCCCAACATCGCAGGTCGTATGGTGGTCGCCCGCGACACCGGCCAGACCGAGTTCGACGCGATGGGCGAGACTGGCGGAACTAAGACGGAGACACTGACCAGTGCGCAAATCCCTGCTCACCAGCACGGCATGACCCCCAGCGGCCAAGCGGTCCGTAACGGAAGCGGCACGGGAGCGAACGTCACCACCGGTGGCGGCGGCTACGCCCTCCAGGCATCCGGCGAGCTGTCCTCGGCCAACACCGGCGGTGGCGGTTCGCACAACAACCTGCCGCCCTTCATCGTCCTGAACGCGATCATCAAGACATGAACAGACCCCCGCCGAGACGAGGGTCTGTTTGCCACTGGGCTGGTCAGGACGGGGGATTCGGCCAGGGGCCTAGAGCAACCAACTCGCCCCCTCCCAGCAGCGAGTCCATTCTATCTCGTTAGCTTGGCGGCGTAGACTTCGGCTATGGCGGACTACAGCGAGTTCGAGCGAGTGAGCGGTTCGGTCCAGATTGTCGAGGGTGGCTACATCTACACCCTGGTCTACAAAGACAGTCACGGGTGGTTCGTGAGCAAGCCATACTCGACCGAAGAGGAGGCGGCGTTGGCGTTGTCAGATGCGCTCGCTGCGGCCTATGGGGTGGAGGTGAGCTAGTGGCCACCTTCTGGCACCGTGGCTCCTGGCCGATCACCTGCGACTTCGCGTGTCACCTAGAGCGGGACTCAGCGGGAGGTGAGGATTTCGGCATGCCGGTTGGAACCCCGCTGTATGCCCCAGAGACAGGTCTCATCCGAGCGCGCATGGCAGGCACTGGGGGCGGAACGCTGACGCTGCGCGGGGGTGACGGCAACGAGTACGAGGTGATGCACCTGAGCGGGCTCGCCTACGGCCTAGTCATGAGTGGCGCGGAGAAATGGGTGTCTACCGGCACGCTGGTGGGATATTCCGGTGGCGCGGTCGGGCATCCATGGTCAGGATCGTCCGATGGTCCACACGCTCACGAGCACTACTACAACCAAGCCGGACAGCGCAGGCCCATGAGCGAGATCGTGACCGGACCGGCAGGAGGGGGCACGACACCGTTCCCCCAGGATCAAGGAGAAGATGACATGCGAGTGTACGAGGATGCGGGTCCTACGTTGCAGAACGTCGGACAGGGCACACTCTACGTGGGGGCTCCGGGCGTGTTCGTCCAATGGCCAGCCGCCAAGTTCAAGAACGACCGGGCCATCCTGGCGCAGTCGTTCGGCCCGATCGTCAGCCAGTCGACGGCTGACATCGCGGCCACCCGGCACGCTTACCAGATTGCCGCCCCGCCGGTCGACAAGACGGCAGTGAGCAAAGTCATCACCGACGCGATCAATGCCGCGCTCGCCGACGTGCAGGTGGAGGTCGATCCGGCGACCATCAAGGCTGTGGTCGACTCCAGCTTCGATGAGCACCTCGACGAGATCGCGGATGTGGTGGTCGACGAGGAGGCAGAGCGCCTCAAGGAGTAGAAACACGGAAGCCCCGGTCCCGCATTGCGCGGGCCGGGGCTCTATTCTGTAGGTGGGGAAGGGGGGATCATGGCCTGTTGCAGCTCTAGCAAGTGCTCCTGCATCTTGCAAGAGGGGACCGGGATCAACATCACGGGGTCCGGCACAACGAACGACCCGTACGTGATCGAGGCCACCCTCATCGACCTCCAGAACTTCCTGCGCGTGGCCGACACCCCGACCGTGAACCTCACGCTCACAGGGTCCGGCACCGAAGAGAACCCACTGGAGCTGCGGGCGTACGCCACCATGCGGATCACGGACCTGCTGGATGTGGATGACCCAGGCAGTGGCCCGTCCGTAGGTGAGTCGCTGGTCTGGGTAGGTGCCGGGGCCGACGGGCACTGGGAGTTCGACACCCTCCCCCCGGCTCCGGCAGGTGCCGTGAACGCCGAGGATGGGATTTCCGGTGACGGCACGATCGGCGATCCGCTGACCATCGAGTTCTCCGGCGTGTGGGGCGTGGGCGACCTGGCGGGACTGGGTGGCGATTCGACTATCGGGCTTCCGATCTACCTCGACAGCAACGGCGACATCCGGGCCAAGCCGGTGGGCAATCCCGACTGGGCTAACATCACCGGCAAACCCGCCACCTTCACGCCGTCGGCGCACACGCACCCCCTAGCCGACCTCACCGATCTGTCGGTCAATGGCAACGGAGCAGGGGTGAACGCGATCAAAGTCAGCT
>JACZCU010356002.1_pt1 | contig 34737 bp, 57 predicted proteins | sample 8641851 | NCBI WGS metagenome assembly JACZCU01 (sample SAMN15324605, study PRJNA640507) | soil metagenome | isolation source: monocropping sugarcane control | place: China: Luxin town, Laibin City, Guangxi Province | collected 2019-07-25 | depth 10cm m | reverse complement strand
TGTGTAAATCAGAATAACGTGTGACCGCCTCAACACCACCACGCAACTCTTTCAACGGAGGGGCTGCAAACACAACAGCTTGCGAATGGTAAGCTAAACTCACATTATGGCTTGCACGAAGCAACAACTGAGCACCATTAGGAATAGGTGCTGAAATGTTTTGACGCGCACCATCCACAATAATCGTTGGGTTAACAGGGATTGTTGCCGTACTACCATCCGCTGTAATGACCTGTGCCGTCACAACAAATTGCGCACGTTGCGCCAATGGCTCATAAGTCAACGGATTAACCATGAACACACCCGCTGAATCATCCACTTCAATGATATCGCCCCTATTAAACACAACCGCCCCAGGCGCCTGCCCCAATGAACCAACAACAATGGTATTACCACCAACAATCGGACCATTAGTCACAATACCACCAAGCAAAAAGCCTGCTGGAGGTGTGCCGCCCGCTTGACCAAGCCCCGCAATTTGACGACCTAAAAAGTTCGTTTTAAAGAAGTCAAAACCAGATAAGTGACCCACAAATCCGTCAATCAATGCACCTGTATTAACCGTTGGGTTAAACACATTGTATAAATCATTGGATAAATTTGCCGCAACACGTGGCATCACACCACAAAAACGCTTTCCGTCTTCAGGAATTGCCAATTCGGTCATGTATGCGTCAGTTTGCACAATGGTGTTGAAATCCACAGGGACACCTGCAGTGCCGGTAGCTTGGTATGTTTGAGGCCAAAAGTTTTCACGTGCAATAAACCCTTCAACCAAGTTAGCCAAACGTTTAGCGCGTGGTGCGTTTGCCATTTCAAGATAGGGTTCATCGCGTGCTCTATCAAATGTTAGGTTAAAGCCGCTGTAATCGAGCATCACATGATATTGTTGTGTGATAGAAAGAGGGCGTATTATCTGAACACGCGCTTCAGAAACAGCGGAAGCACCTTGACCTCCTATATACCTTTCTTCTAGGCGGTAATCAATGGTTTGACCGGTTGCGAATGTTAAATTTTTAAAATCAGCTTCTAGATTTCGATTTGATGTGCGTGCAAATGATAATGAGTTCCAGAATCGTACAAACACGTCATCGAGTACATACTGGGTGGTTTGGAAAACGTTGGCCATGGTATTATTCTCCTAAGCATGGACAATCAATAAATCAGCAATCAAATGATTGCATCCCTTTCATTGTCCGGCGGAGAGACTAACTGGTACACGCCATTCGTTTTTTTGGGTGATGGTGTTCCCTTTACGCATCACTTCACATCTTATGTTGTCTTTACATATTTGTCAACATTGGGTATAGTTGCTCACACATTAAGCAGTTTTAGGTTAAATCAGTTCTCCAAAATTGTTTTTATTAACGACTGCTTAATGTGCATGAGGTTATCGCCTTGGATTTCTGTTTCGTATATTAGCCAGTCGTTTTGCGTCTGATTGGGCTAATATTTCATCAAAGGACGGTTCTTTAGGTGCTTTTTTCTCGGTCATGAGTGAATCTTCTTTTTGTCGACCGATTGGGCGTGGTGCTTTCGTGGTAGGTTTTGCTTTACGCATACGCTCTTCAAGACGTCCCATTTCAGCGATTTGAGCCACAGGGTCTGCCAGTTTTGCAATACGTTCTAATTCTTGTGGATGACGTTTAGCAGCTGCATAAAGGAATGCAGCAGGGTCTTCCATTGAGCGTGTCGCATACGTCATAGGGTTTGAGATTTCACAGGGTAAAGCGGTGATGGTTTCTCTAAAATCAGCAAAGCGCTCTATGCCTTGAACTAACCGTTTTTCAAAATCAGCTTGAATGCGTTGTTCTCTTGCGTTTTCTTGTTCGCGTACTTCATCTTGTTTAATGCGTGCATAGGTATTTCTAATGTAAGCATCTAATTGGTCTTGCCAGCTTTGATCTGAATTGGGATCACTTTCAAAATTACGGGTAGCTTGTTGCAATTCTTTTTGTTGCTGAATCGTCAACTGTTGACGAAGCGCGTGCATTTCTGCTTCATGCTGACGTTTCATGTTCTCAGCTTGACGCTGCAAGCGCTTCTGCATCTTCTCACTTAAATCTTCTTTCTCATTCCCATAATCATCAAAACGAACGGACTCTGGCTCAGAAACCGTTTCATCATAACTCGTTTCCGATGATACAGGCGCCTCATGCATTTCTTCAGAAACACTTTCTGGCTCGCTACTCTCATACGGCGATACAACATCGGCTACTTCCTCTTCGTGTGCCGGTGTTGAGACATCAGGAATTTGCTGCCCTAAGCGTGCCGCATCATTGTTAATCAATAAATCATCAATACTTGTTGTTGGCATAACATCCTCATTGTTTACAGTAATCACATCATTTATTTATTTGTTTATTGACATGAACGCCTGGATTATGTGTTAATATTTTAACCAGGTTTTCAGCATGCGCGATGGACTTATCACTTTCCGTACGTTGTGTTTCTGCTAAATAACGAAGTTCTTGCTCTTTGATTTCACCAGCTACTTCAAGCCGTTCATTTTCAAGTTCTTGAATCTTCATTTGCATGTCCATGATGGCTTGCTGCTTTTTCAGCTCAATTTCTTGCTGCTTTAATTGCAACTCTTGCGCCTTAAATGCTGCTTCTTGTTGTTGCTGTTGCGCTTGCAACGCCATGGCTTGCTGTTCAGGATTAGGCCCTTGCTGCTGCGGCATGTCACCGGTTTTGCCTGCCTCAACAATCTCAGGCGGTACGCGCGTTTTAAGCCGATTTTTAATCTGAAGGGTATTGGCGAGTGGTAAGTTTTCAGCGTATAAATCAGCAATCAAATTCCAGCTCGTTGGATCTGCTTGCAACACTTGCTGTAATGATGCCAAGGCCTGCTCTTTTTGTCCTTCATAGGATGGCCCAGGTTTTAAGATAACTTGGTAGGTTCCTTTTCGGATGTCATTTTCAATTCGTTCTCCATAAGCATCAAGCTGTTTATTGATTGTAATCTCTTGCATTCCTTTATCAGGCATGACCAATCGCAACACACGCTCCGTATCATAAACTTTCGGAATCATTTCATTGACAATTTTACCGCATGTGGCTATTGCCAAATCAATTGAATTTCTAAAGACGGTTGTGGAATAACTGCCTTGACGGGTACGCGCATTGATAGCTCGCCCGCTCGCTTCATCACCTGCATTGCCCATTTGAGCAGGGTATAAGCCGGTTGTACTGTATAAATCTTCAACGGCTAATTGATATTGTTGGAAAAGTGAAACAGATAATTCAGGCGGTCTAATTTGCTCAGGTTTAACGCCTGTTGGTGATTCATCGTATGTAAGCATGCCTTGAATGGCGGTTGGATCAGACCAATTACGACGCGTATCCATGCTTGCCACATTCTTTTTAGAGCCAATCCATTGATCATACCGACTCACCTGCAACATATAAGCTGATTGCGTACGCAAATAATTAATATAACGCTGTATGTCCACACATCCGTCAAAGAAACTTCGACAAAATTGTTTACCAACCTTGTCAAAATAACTGTCATTATCAACAAACACAATCGGCAATTGTTCGCTTGGAAAATCTTCTTTATCCAATTCGTAATCACCCGCAAATTGTGAATGAACAATGTAATAACGATTTGCAGGCCGTTTGCGCTCAATACGAACTGCCTCATCACCATCCCACAACGTCATTCTGTCTTCAGCAAGCTCATTTATCTCAGGCTCATTAGAAAATGGATTAGGATTAAAAGCAGCTGATTGCATGCCATTATCTGAAGGCAAAATATCATGCTGGCCCGCTACTCCAAACCCATCTTGAGGCAGCTGATTTTCAGAAGGCGGTACTTCACCCCCCTCTTCACCAGCCGGGGCGGAACTCATCTCGTCAGGCATTTGAGCAGTAGAAAGCAATTGTTCTAATGCTTGCTTTTCATTATGCTGTCTTGATTTCTCAATCAATTCATCCAGCTCATCTTGAAACAAAGTTCGTCCATTGGACAGCTCATATAACGTGTCTTTACGCTGCTTTCGCTCATAATGATTTAAAATCGTAATTGACTCATCATCTGCCCAATTAAATGGGTTATCAGAGCCATCAGGCTGAACAGCCAACGCAATTTCTTCTTGCGTCTGTGTGATACCAAAAGTTCGACTGATATTCTCTTCAACATCTTTACCATAAACTTGCCTGAATTTCTTTCGGCTCATACGAGAAATATAACCGCAATGCGTACCATCCGTTTTATTCTTTTCTTCAGCAGCCACATCCCAATAACAACGCGTCGCGTCCTTGAAATAATACATCGAAATGTCCACATCAAATGATTTATCATGCAAGTATTCCGTACCAACACCAAACGCCCCAAAACCACCAATTGCCGCCTGACTGGCAGCCACTTGATAGACAGTACGTGCATCCGTAGATAACACAATGTCTTTTAAAATAATTTCGCGAAGGCTTGCCACTTGCTCATCACAACCAGCTCCCGGCAAGACTTGTAATTGTGGCGTGTTTTGCTGCTGCTCACCCAGCAAATTATTGGCAAGGGCCGTGACCTTATTAGATGTCATCGCTTTTTTGCGATACGTCTTCATCATGTCGTCTTCTTCGTCTTCAGTCCATTGCCGACCAAAAACAAAGAGATGCATGAAATGATAATTATCAATGTTGTGATTAAAATAAGTGCGCCATTTTTCACAGGCTATTCGAGCGCGTTGTGCCGCTTTCTCATTTTTCTTTGCCATCGTTCAATCCTTTGCAATGTTGCGTTGTCGTAGCTTAAATCATATAAAGCCACGATTCAAATTGTCCGGAATCTTTTTAACACTATATGTGCCATCTTGCACATATTCACCCACATAAAACGTTAACATCAACGCCTCTGCCGTATCAGGTGACAAAGAGCCGCGTTTTTTCAAATCATCTTTGCTTTCAATCTGTAACTTATCGCTTGAATCATATTTGTAACCAATGCACGTCAAATCAGTCTGAAGCTCATCGCTGTCAGGAATTTCAACACCCATATCCTGAATCAACCATTCTCGCATTCGATCCCACAACTCCGCGCGACAATTCTTATAATGCTCATTTTCTTCAGCACGTTTAGCCACATTGACACCCAGAACAATGTCTTGATAACCAAGCTCATGCAATCTATCAACCACGCCCGCACCAATCCCAATTGAATCAATACACACCCGACTCGGGTGCTCTTTTTCAATCAATCGACGCACAATGCCAGCTAGCTCCATCGTATCCACATTGTAGTGCGTTTGAAGATTATAAGCCTTGCGCCCACGTCGCCGAATGATAGCGGTTCGGTCGTCGCCCATCCGAGACGGGTCGACGCCAATGACTAAATTAGCATGACTCTCAACTTGTGTCTTGCGTGCAATTCTCACATGCTCAATATTAATGAATGTATTAGTAATAGAACTCAAAAAAGCCTCATCATCCGTAAAAGGGTATTCCTGCCTAAACTTCCTATATTTCTGCTCGTAATCACCCTTAAAATCTTGCAACTTAATACGACGCCAATTCAAGTGACCAGGCTTTAATCCATTTGACCCAAACCTATCAAGCCATTCTTTTTCTTCGTCCATGGGTATAAAGCTTACATCATCGATACAATATTCTTCCTGCCAATACCATGGCACAAAAATGGCTTGATATCGACTTTTACCATTTTTAGCCTCAAGCCAATCCGCATAAAAATCATTATCAGTCCCATTCGCCGTTGACTCTTTGATAATTTCAGTACCGGCCATGTCAGCAACGGTTTGTAACAAACCAAGACTAATGCTTTCTGCATTCTTATAGAACGCGTATTCAGACAAATGTAAATATTGATTCGTCATCGAACGACCAATCTCAGCATTCCCTGCCGTTCCAACACGATACCCAGACTCTAAACTATTATACATCAAGGTGTTATCATTGTTTTTATCAGGAAAAGGAAAAAGCTCTTCCGGCAAATGCTCTGAATAGCGCTTAGTCATATCAAAAATAGCACGTGTTGCATCCGCCAAATGCGTTAAGATGAATGCACGCTTGCCACGACGCGTCACAATACGATGAAAAAAACGGGCCTGCACATACGTACTAACGCCTTGTTGACGCCCTTTTAAAATAAGTGCACGAATTTTAGACGTTTCGCGCAACTGCGTTTCAAGGCGTTCATGAATATAGTGCTGGGCACGATTGAATACAAAATGGCTGGAATTACCCAGTTTGTCATGAATGACAAGAAAGTTTTTAGCAAAAAGAGGTAATGATTTCAATACACGGATTAATTTATCTTCGGCTTCAGTCATACAACTTAAGTCCATTTCATTGGCAAATGGTGGGATGCTTCAATCAATCAACCTATCCAACAGCTCTGTAACCAAGGCCTTCTTATCCTCAATATTCTTTTGTACTTCCTCAGCAGGCTTACCATATTGCTTGGGTAATAATTTAGCAGCAAGCCATTTACGCGTGTCAATACGCAAGCGACTACGCGCTATAAATTCTGTGTTGGCAACTTCTTCGCCAGTTTCAGGGTTTATTTTGGTATCGTTTGAATCATCATCGGCAATTTCAAGGCATTGTTCGGCCAAAATATCCGCCTGGATCATCTTTGCTTTTGCGTACATCTCCGAAAACACGGGGTGCTTCAATCGCCATAAATAAATTGTGCTTGGCACGGGTAATTCAGGATAACGGGCACAAAGCTTTTCCAGCCCACAAGAATTGGTTGCTACCCTATCACAAACAAGGGTAGCAATTTCCAGGCTGTAATCGGTAGGGCGTCCCGTCTTAATTGGTTTCTTAGCGGGTTTAGCTTTCTCCTTCGCCATTAGGGGCCTTTTTGCTCGTTGCGTTTCTCGCCACGCATCTCACCATCAGCTTCACCAGGCCAGCAATACTTAGGCTGCATACGACACTGCTCATCAACACGACGACCATAAGCCGACGGAACACCATTGTAATGATTGTATTCGCGCTCTTCAGTGTAATCTTTAATGCCTTCCATTTTTGAATACTCCTTATCAAATTGAATAAACAATAGCCTATCAAAACTAAAAATAAAACACAAATACTTATCCACAAAAACAGTGGATAACCTTGTGTGTAAAATCCTATTGACATGGTACAATAGTTGGTGTACTATACTATTTATCACGTATTAACATGTATTGTGATGGGTAGCTGTTAAAAACTTAACAGCTGATTAATTTAAAGCAGGGGTGATTTAAAATCATTAAAATTAATCTAACAAGGAACTGAAGCATGAAAAATGAAACAAAGATGATTTATGAGCACGTCAATGATTGCATTACTATCATGAATAATCATCTTGAAAAAACGCCTGATAGCAAAGTTTATAGCAGCATGCGATTAGCTTTTGCGAATGTAAAGCTTTATATCGAGATGATAACCGGAGGGGATAAGCATGATGCCATGCCGCATAACTGATGCGTATTACAAAGAATATGATGAAGTGGTTGACGAAGAGTTGCCCCTGAAATCGATGAATGAATTAAGTCTTTATGAACTGATGGGCGATGAGTATGATGTATGGCTAAAAAAAGATAAACAGTTTGGTTTTAATCTTGAAATTAATGATTGGAGCGGTAAACTGTTGATACAAGAAAAAAACATTCACCCTGCTGCTGCGGAAGGATTTGCGGCCTTTTGCAGGGCGTATCTAGCGTGTTATGAAAAGGAGAGTTCATCATGTTAAAACGGCTTAGGTGCTTAATAAGGGGTCATTATTTTATGATGCAATATTGTATTAGCAAAGCATGTTATTACTCACAAGAACATGATCGCTGCAAATATTGCAATCGCCAGCGTTTAAGTGAATTATAATTTTTTAACATCTTTGGCGACAGGCCCTTTTGGGCTTTTCGCTAATCGAAACTCCACCGTATCACCGCTGATGAGCACCTCGCCATAATGAATTTGTTTTGCATGCACAAAACAATCTTCTTGGTTAGCCAGGATAAACCCATATCCCTTTTCTTTATCAAACCACTTTACCGTGCCAATCATCATTTAATTCCCTCTAAAATCGATTTTAACCCGCTTTTTAGCCGACTTCTCGCCCCGCCCTAGGCATTACCATAGGCGCTACACATTTCGCCCATTTAAACCCATACCGAAGTCATTAAGATCATACCAATAGAAATGTGTAGCCTCTTAACGATAACTGTTTTATTGATTAGCGACAAGGGGGATAATATTATCTTGTAAAGATTCCCATTGTTTAAATGATAAAGGTTCTTTGTTTTGCGTATCGGATATTTTAAGCACATCACGGTCATTTATAAATTGTGAATAATAAAGGTTGTAGTTTTTATTAAGCTGTTCTTTTTTTATTTGTTCGGGGCTTTTTGGTATTTTAGATGGCAATCGAGATCCTTTTTTTGTATAGATGTCTAATTTTTCTTTTTTAATCCATTTTACAAACTTGTCTTTAGTAACCCAAAGGCTTTTTTGTTCGTAATGTTCTTGGCAGGCCATGAATAACTGCTCGATAGTTAAATTATAATCACCAAATTTTTCCTCAAATAGTTTTTTTACTTCTTCATCATGTAGGGTATTGGATTCGACCAGTTCTTTTTTAGGTTTTTTAGGAGAATTATCTGTGTGTGTGTTGGGATTCGAAGAATCCCCCACACTCTCTGGATCAGGGTTTGGATCAGTATCTGGTATAGTCATCACAGATCTGTGAAATCCATTCCACAGATCTGTGATTTCCATTTCACAGATCTGTGAAATGGAAGCAAATAATAAATTTTTGTTCTTTTTGGTTAATAAATGTTGAAAGTAAATATAAGCTTTAGGCAGCAATGCATACCAGTTGGTGCGGTCATAGCTTGTATGGTTATAGTTCCCCTGCTTTACCAATCCCTCTTTAACCGAATTAGCAATAATGGTTTCTATTTGACGCCGGCTATAATAAGGAAAATATTCACAAAGAGTATCTAGGGTGTCATAACACCAAACAAGACCATCGTGAATATGTTTTTTGTGGGCTAAGTTCTTTTCTGCCCAATAGGCCAAATGCCCTAACCATATAGCCATGTCCGGGCTATAATCAATCGCAATACCCACATTAAAAGCATGCGATCGAGTATCAATAGTTTTTGCTGTATATATTTTAGGCTTACGTGGTGTATTTTGTTTGCATATAGCAGTAAACATGATATAATAACCTCGTTGTTTGTGCCATCAGAAAGCACGTTGTGAAGGATTTATTCAATAATGAGGTTGAAGCATTATTGAAGGGGAAGGGAATCTTCCCGCCAATTTTTGATATCATACATTAATTTTTTATTCATGCATCATCGGTCTTAAAAACATACCTATACATCTCAATACAATTAACTTATACTGAAAACTCTAGTTTCCAATAATCCATGTTCATAAGGCATCTTGCCTAGGTGCCTTGCCTCATATAAAAAATTCATATATACTTATTTTGCTTCACGATAATTCCTTGTTAGTATGCTGTAAATCCTGGGATTCCTTCCTAATCCCAGGGCCCTAATAACGTGCAGTCCTGTCTAACTTCGCAACTAAACTGTTTTAGCCATTCCTCACACAAATGAACCTCATTGATGGTAAAGCAGAAAGGGCTTAACCCCTTCTGAGCTCTATCATGTATCGAATTAGCTAACGCCTCTAACAGCTCCTGAGATTTCACATGTAAATCCATTTTTAAACACCTCTATTTAGTATCAATGCAATGTAATTTCATGCGAGCAAGCCAAATGTAATAATGCTCCTTAATAAGCTCATCGTGACTACTGTACAATAATGCTTCAGGCTTTTTAAGCTGATTAACACACAAAACATAGACATAGCTTTCATCATCAATGTTACGCTCTATTGATTGAATCACATCACAACATATATTCTGATACTCATTTAAAAAATAAACCTCTTCATTTATTCTAAATTTAGAATTTAATCCAAATTTATAAATATTATCTTCAATTAATCCATCCGCATAACAATAATAGAAAATAGGCAATCTATTCTCGCCCTCTGTATAGACATGAACCCTAAAGTGAAGCCCTTTAACAGCCCCGCTTTTATAAATGTCATACACTTTTTTTAGCATGTCAAAATCAATTGACTCATCATTTGTTATCATTTTTATTCCATAAATCCTTATACATTTTTTTCATGAAGTGGTAATGCTCCATGTCGACATCTGATCGATTAACTAAAAAATCCACCTGCTGTTCAAGCGCATACGTGCGTAAATAAGCACGGCCTAATTCAACCCTAACGCGCCAATAAAGCACCACCCAAATACAGGTTGTACCGGCACACAAAAAGGGGTTTGTCAGGTTTAATACCGTACTAATCCCATTAAGCACATAACAAACGTCATTTAATCCCATAATTAACCACCCCATTTATTCACTGAAAATCATGCTAGGTTTTAAATCACTTATCTTCTTTCGTCCACTCCGTTTTTAATTCCCCCTTTGTAAGCCGCTCAAGCTTATATTGTGAATGCTCAGGCACAAATCCCCACGCTATCCAATTGCTCAGCGTTGCAGGCGACATGCCCGTTCTTATATTAAATTGCCGTCTACTTTTGTAATAACTTAATACATCAGCCGGTGTCATTGTTAATCCCCCATCAATTAAATGTATCACTAGTCTATATTATTTATTGACAAAGTACAATATGTGTAATACTATGTTCTTACGTCAATACCGACGTAGACTAATAAGTAAAGAGGTATGTATGTATTACGATGACAATTCAGAGCGCGAGCGTTGCTTGAAGGAAAGTGTGAGTGAGCTTGAGAAATTAAATAAAAAATTATCTCAATTAATGGTTAGGAAGGAAGAGTTAACCAGCATGATTATTGATGCATTGGGGCATGAGCACGAAGGTCAAAAAACTTATGAATATGGTGAATGGAAAATTGAGGTTAAAACACCTTGTGTGTATTCACTGAATAAAAAGTGTTACGAAGAAAATGCCTCTAAAATTCCTAGTCAATTTAACCCTGTAAAGGAATCGGTGTCTTATTCAATTGATAAACGATTGTGTGAACAATATTTAAATGATGCGCCTTTTGAAGTCAAAAGTTTATTGATTGATTTGATTGAAAAGAAGCCTGGTAAAGCAGGTATTACGATTAAGGGAATAATAGCATGAGTAACACGATTCTAATAATAGGCCAGAGTGGTTCTGGAAAATCAACATCGATGAGAACATTAGAGCCTGCTTCAACTTTTATCATCAATGTATTGGATAAAGCCCTTCCCTTTCGGGGCTTTAAGAAGAATTATCAACCCATTCAGTCCTCAAAAGATGAGGAGGGTAACAGGACATCAACGGGTAATTATTACACGTCTGACAATTGGAAAGACATCATTACAACCATTGATTTTGTTAATAAGACACGTCCTGATATTACGACATTAATCATTGACGACTGGCAATATATTTTAGCATATGAATTTATGAACCGAGTTAATGAGCGAGGTTTTGATAAGTTTTCGGAGATGGCTAATCATGGATGGGCGACCATTAATGCGTGCATGAACACGCGACAAAATTTAACGACGTTTATTTTGGCACACAGTGATGTTGATACAACTGGCCGTTCTAAATGTAAAACCATTGGGAAAATGCTGGATGAAAAAATTACTATTGAAGGGTTATTTACAACGGTATTACATTCGCGTGTGGTTGATGGTCAGTATGTATTTCAAACGCAATTTGACGGAGAGTATTTGGCTAAATCACCTATCGATATGTTTGAAGAATTATTAATTCCGAATGATTTATTGGCTGTTAAAACAGCGGTTGAAACTTATTATAACGAAGAGGAGTAATTAATCATGGGTTTTTGGGATAGCGAATTAGGTGAGGTAACTGGTAAAGCAGAAGATGCATTTGCAAAGGATATGTTTAAAACCATTCCTGATGGGACCATGGCTTTGGCAAGGATTGAATCATTTAACAATCAATCGCACAAAGAAAGCAATTTTAATTACCTGGAAATTAGCTGGGTATTAACGGCTGGTGATTTTAAGGGGCGTAAAGTGTCTCAAAAATTAAAAGTGTTTGGGGGTGATTCGTACGATCGAGATCCCGCCAAAACAAAACATCGAGCACTCAACATGCTTAAACTCTTATATCAATTGTTTAATGTTAAGCCAACGCATGCAGGCGCACCAACCAATGAAGATTTAGCCGTCTTTGTCAATAAAACCGCAGGCCTTAAGATTCGGGAAACTGAGCCCAATGAAAAAGGTAATCAATACAATTGGATTGCCGAAGTACATCAAGCTGCAGGTTTTAAATGCGAAACAGGCATCAGTATCGTTGTGACGCATAAAGCACCTAATCAAGATGAATCAACGGTTAATTCTTTAGATAATGCATTCAGTAGGCAGCGTGATAGAGCACAATCAAATGATTATTTATCAGATGATATTCCGTTTTAGAGGTCACCAGATAGAGTAGATAATGAATAATTTTTTTATAGGTATAACATCAGCATGCATCGCCGTTCCTCTATCAATAGCATTTGATATGTCATTACTAAGTACAGGTTTATTTGGAGCCGGCCTTGGCGCGTTGATTGCTTATTTTGAGTAATGATTTATGACTGGTTGAGATGGAAAGAGACGTTGGATACCATTAGCCTAATATATGCAATTCATGCAACCAGTCATTTTTTGAGGTTTAAATTTAATGAATGACTTCACGAAAGAAGAGCTAAAATTCATATCGGACTATATTTATTTAGGTATTAGAGATAAGAAAAATCATGAATTACTTATGAGATTAGATACTAAAATCCAATCCATGATTGATAACTATGGCGAACAAAGGGTGATGGTACGTAATGAACCTAGAAATATTGAGGAATTCATTGAAAATTGTAAGCATGATTGGGATGATTTTGAGCCTAATTATTGTGTTAAATGTAAACGAGTATTTTAAATAAATATGAAAAATAAATTAAGTAACCTTATAGAATCGGCGCAATTAAAAAGAAAGAGTGAACCACGAAATTACATCGGCGCTTCATCGATAGGCGCTGATTGTTTACGACAAATTTGGTACGAATATCAAGGTGAGCAAACAGAAAGCATCGCACCAAAAACATTAAGAACCTGGGATATTGGCAAAAAATTGGAATCATTGGTAATAGACTGGTTAAAAGAAGCAGGTATTCCAATAGCACGTATTTGGACTGATTTAAAATCAAAAAACGTGCCTGAGTTTCAAGGCCATTTAGATGCGGTATGGACAAATCAGAATGATGCTTTTGTCATTATTGAAATAAAAACAGCTAATGATGCCAGTTTTAAGGCATTTGTTAAGAAAGGTTTAAAGTTATGGAACCCTCAATATTATACGCAAATACAATCATACATGGGCATGAGCGGTATAAAAAGTACTTATGTAGTAGTGCTAAATAAAGATAGCAGTGAACTTTCTGATGAATTAGTAATATTTGATGAGGCGTTTTATCGGGAAATTGAAGAAAGGGCCATCATGATTCGGGATGCCAAATTGCCCCCACCAAAGATAAACGGGTCACCGCTCTGGTATCAATGCAAACAATGCAAATTTAATAAGGTATGTCATGAAATTTAATTATTTATTTAAATCGCAACATAACGGTCATTTTGATGATTATCAAACGGTTACATCAAACACCATCATTACCCAAGAAAAAGTAACGGCATGGTTAAAGGAAATCCCTGGTGTAGAAAGAACGGGTGCTGATATTAATCAATTTTGTGAAGTCCTACAAAAAAGGGGAATCGAATGGGGTATTTTTGAATGCCCGTGTTGTGTTCAACGGGTAACTAAATTATCAAGCGATCAGGTTGATGATTTTCTCAAGAGATGCAAAGTTTTTGGTATTGAATTTGTAAAGTTAGAAGGTATTAGTGGGAATTATTAAAACAAGTAATGAGATATGTCATGGATAAAGAACTAAATGCAAAAGAAAAAAGCTATTTACAAGATTTGTTTTACAGTCATCATGAAAAAATAATTGAAAAATTAAATGAAGAGTTCTGGATACTTTTTAAATATAAATTGGAACTAGATAGAAATTATAAATATAAAACTATCGAGAAATATAATCAAACATTAATGGAATGCATGAAAGATCTGTTAAATAATCAGTATGAAATAATCGATATGGGCATGCAATTAGGTTATTTTATTGATCGTATTGAACGTTATTTCTTAAAAGAAAATGAATAGAGGACAATATCCCATGAATCAAGAACAAATAAATCTATTACAACAAATTAAAGAAGCTCAAACCTATATTGATAAATTAGATGAGTTAATGATTTCTATTGAAGTAGATTTTAAATATTTGGAACAAGATATTACTATTGATGACCTTAAAGATTGTTTATTGAATGCCATTAATTACGACAGATGGGAATTTAAAAATAAGCATGATATTTCCTTCATTAATGAACCTGAAAAAAGAAATATTTTTTTCAATGGCATAAAAATGGGTTATTTAGAATGTTTATTTGCGATTGCAGATGATTTTGGCTTAATTGATTTTTTCGAAAAAAACATTGAACCTAAATTTAGGGATATTAAAGATGAATGATATAGCCTCAACGAATGAAATTAAAAATGCTCATGATTTTTTAAAATCATTCATCTCTAAATTTGATACAGCTAAACGCGGTGGCATCCATGACTTCATGGAACTAGCTTTATCAAATATGATCAGCGAATCCATTAAAAGCATTGATGACTATCTACAAACGGGTCATAAACAGGTTAGCGCAACGGAAATAATGCACATCACTATCGATGCCTATCAATTTATTTTAGACCGGATGAAAGGCAATTTGGGGACTATGAAGGAGGTATATTTTAAGTGAGGCCGTATCATTATTTTTTGAACGAAGATAAAAGTTTTACTCCTTGTACCCTAATGGAATGGGCTACCCAATTAGAATATTTATCACGCACTAGAACCAAACACGTAGCAGATGAGATAATTAAAGGCTATAGAGTTTCTACGGTTTGGCTTGGCTTAGATCATAATCATTTGGGTTTTATGGAAGGCGGACGTCCCCTTCTTTTTGAAACAATGGTATTTGCCGAAAATGATGACAGCATGACCGATCAATTCATGCGCCGATACAGTAGTTGGGAGGAGGCAGAATGGGGTCACCAAATAGTTTGTAATTTGATTTTGCAAGGATTCGCGGATGAAACAAAAGACATGCCCGGGTTGTCAAACAACTCAAATGTGGGATGAAATTTGGGGGTTTGCAAACAGGCTTTGCCCGGAATTTTGCAATATTAAATTTAAAGAGATTTTACCAATGAACATGGATAACTATTGGATAGACGTTGATGACGAGCTACCCGAAGATTTTAAAGAAGTACTTTATTTTGCTATAACCCCCGAGGGTAATCGTGAAATTATGACAGGACATAGAGAAAAAGGTTATTGGACACATTGTTGTATGTTTTATTCAACACGCTATTTAAGCGATGCTGTAGCCGTGACACATTGGATGCCTTTACCTGATTATCCTAGGAGTAAATGATGGATATCAATGAATTATCAGAAAACAATCAAAAAAAAAATAACGGAAAAAGATCTGAATTTTATAGGATATATTTTAAATAAGGTTGATGAATACATATCAAAAAAACCTCTTGATAGAATTGCTTTAATTGAAGCCATTGCTCTACTGTCAAAAATAGTATTTTGTGAACAAACTCCATTAAATGTAAAAGAGCAATGTGAAGAAATTGATATATTTTATAATCATTTAAAACATTATGCAAAGAAGATAAAAAAATGAAAATGCCGATGACAAGGAAGCGAAATCAAGATGAAGAACATTTCTTAGATTTTATATTAGAAAATATTTCAACTTATGTGGCCAATAAGCCAACAGAAAGAAATACGATAATGTCTGCCATTTACTATTTATCTCAAATCCTATTTTGTGAACAAACGCCTTTAAACATTAAAGAGCAGTGCGAAGAAATTGATGATTTTGCCGCATTCTTAAAAAACCATGCAATGAGATGCGCTATAAAGAGTTAATGAATAATTATGAAAACACTTCGCCCTTATCAAGCACAAGCCGTATCAGATTGCTGGCAAGCCTTAAAGCAAGATGACAAGCCTGTTCTTCTTATGGCAAGTGTAGGGGCAGGTAAAAGCCTTATGATTGCATCCATTTTATTAACAATGCAAAAAGCAGGAAAACGAGCATTATGTCTTGTAAACAGTGGCGAATTAGTTAGAAATAATTGCGAAACTTTCATTAATGAAGGCGGAAATGCTTCCATCTACTGCGCCTCATTAGGCTTTAAAGATTGCTCAGCTCCTGTTGTATTTGGTACACCGCAATCAGTGCTTAATGCCATTACAAAAGAAAATGAACTTTCAAAAATACCCTTTAATATTATCGTCATTGACGAAGCTCATAACATTAATTTTACAAGCCATCGTACCGGATTTATGCGCATTTTAAATCATTATAAAAGCATTTACCGTGACATGCGCGTATTAGGTGCAACAGGTACTAATTTTAGATTTAAAGGAACGCCTATTGTCGGTGAACAGGCCATTTTTAAATCTCAAGTTGGTAATATAACCACTGATTGGTTAATTGATAATGATTATTTGATTAAACCTCATTTTGAAATTGACCCATCGCTTATTTTAGATTTCTCAAAAGTTGCCATTAAACAGAACGGTCAATTTGATGAAAAACAATTATCTTTAGTGATTCAGAATAGCACCCGATTAACTGCCTTAATTTGTAAACAAATCATTCATATTATGGAAACACAGAAACGTTTTGGCGTGTTTATTTTTGCAACCACAAAAAAGCATGCAGAAGAAATTTATAGTCATTTACCACAAAGTGAATCAGCCATTATTTTGGGAGAAACATCACAACATGAACGCACTGAAATACTTGATAAAGCTCGGTGCGGCGTTATACGTTATTTAGTCAATATTGCTATTATTTCTGTGGGCGTTGATGTTCCTGCGTACGATACGATTGCCTATCTTCGTCCAACAGAAAGCCTTGTTTTACTTGTACAGACAATGGGGCGCGTCCTACGATTATCACCGAAAACAAACAAAACAGAAGCATTGGTATTAGATTTTGCAGGCAACATTGAACGGCATCGTGATTGGGATAACCCAATACTTTTAGATGCAGTAAAGCAGACCATTGATAAAGACAAGCCATTGGTTATTTCGTGCCCGTGTTGCAATGAATTAAACACAGAATTTGCAAGACGCTGCATTGGATTTATTAATAAAAAAGATAAATTAGATGAAAAAGAACGCTGTTCTTATTATTTCGAGTTTAAAGAATGTGTGTGTGGGTCAAAAAATGATTTAGTTGCAAGGCATTGTTGGCATTGTCAGCGTGAATTAATTGATCCAAACGATAAATTATCCATGGCTTCTGTTCAGCAGCAAATAAAAGAAGTAACCGTGATAGAAACTACGTTTGGTATTTCAGGGACTAACCGTGGATTTCAAATCAATTGTGCTTATAAATGCAAAGACGACCAAGGATATATAGCCACTGTGTTTGAGCATTATTCACCGGTGAGCGAAAAATCTTTAAGGCTATTTTATGGGCAATTCGTTAAAAAGCATTGTGAAAATGCAGGACGCTGGTATAGTCAATTGCATAAACGAGACAAAGTACAAGACATGTTACATCAAGCTAAAGCACCTATTAAATTAATTATAGCAAAAGAACAAAAAGGCATCCGAATTAAAAAGAAAATATTTAACATATAACATACTAAGGAAATAACACCATGAAATGGTATTTTGTTAAAGAGCATCAGCCTGTTTTATCCATTTGTTGCGTATTGTTAGCCGTAAGAGATAAAGAGAGTGGTAATATTTTTTTATGTTTAGGCGAATGGGATAACGGCTGGAAAGACTGGGAATGTAAAGAAGATATTGAGGATGATATATACGAGGTGCTTTATTTTTGTTATCCAGACCCCATTCCAAAAGCTTATGAACAATTGATAGAACATCGAAAGGATGATAATAAGTGACCAAGTATTATGTATTATTAACCATTCCTGTGGCTGAAACAAATTTCTTTATTGAAATTGGATTACATTATTTTATTCCATTCCATCCCAACTTAACGGATGAAATAACAGTTGCTAATTACCCAAGCAAAATAGATGAAATTTATTATGACTTGGATAATTTAACCTATATAACAATAAGAGCCACAGCAATAGATGAATTGATATCAATCCATACTAATCCAACACGTGAAACCATTCATCAGTGGTTAAGTCAGGAATGGCAATCATTAAAAGAATGGGCAGCCTCATATAATGAAAGAATCATATTAAATGATTGGTATATGCATCCTGAAAAACCTTATGATAAGGAGTATGATGATAAGATGCTGAAAAATTATGAATGATTTCACAAAAGAAGAGCTAATAGAAATATATTGGAAGTTTGAACATTACTATGATGAACTGGAGGGTTTAGTTGAAGAAAATCCATTAATGTTAAAAATCCAATCCTTGATTGATAACTATTGTGAGCATGTTTTTATTTTTATCCTGAATGATTCAAGTATTCATTGTCACAAGTGCGGGAAAAATCTAAATGAACGAGAAAGAAGCTTTCGATGAAGTAAAACAATCTATTGACGAAGCATTGGAACAAATTAAAAATCAAAACCCAGAACTTTATGAACATTTAAAAAAATCTATAGTCATGAATGAAGATACTAAAACTTTCGGTTACTTTCCCGAAGAACTAAATGTGATCGAATAACATGTCGATTAAAATTAAAAATTTCGACACTTTTGTATCTATCTGTCGATTGAATAGATACAAACAAATTGATTGCAAAAACAATTGAAGGGGGAAAAATGAATAACCTCACAAAAGAAGAGCTTGAAAATATAGTGACATGCGTTCGAGCAGTAAGTTATAACAATGAGCAATCTGCTATTACCCTTAAATCCGCAAAGGATAAATTAGAGTCTATGATTGATAATTATTGTGAGCACCTATGGGTATCAGACAGTACACATATGCCGTTTGGTACTATATGTGTTAGCTGCTCTAAAAGAGGCTATGATGATAATCAGTGATAATCATCTGTAATCCCAATAACCAAATTAGAAAGAGTTAAGCAACGGTTCTACCCGCGCTTTTTTATTTAAGGGTATAAATGCAAATAATACGTCGTGAAGTACATGGATATAATCATGCTGAAATGCCAGAAGAAAATGAAACAATTGCTGATTCATTAGATATAGAAGTTTTATTACCAATCATTCATTCAGTTTCTTATTACCTAAGAAGTCCTCAAGATTGTCCTCTGGCTCGTGGTAATTGGATTTTGGACATTGAGGCTAAAGACGGTCAATTATATTGCTTTAAGTATCCAAAAGAAATGAGTGAAGGACGGTTCGTTGAGTTTTTGCAACCATTATTGAGCAGATTAAAAAGAGGCGCCCATTAATGGTAAACGTTTTAATTCAAGATTTCAAAAACAATTGAGGGAACAAAAGAATGATTGAAATAATTGCAATATCATTAATTAAAAGTATATTTGGTGGTCTTATCGGGGGCTTATTTGTGTGTGCCATGCTTTATATTTTTAAATACAGGAACAACAAATGACAAACTATGATAAAAAACGCAAACGCCAAAACGGTCGTCAAGGTCCTGGGATCATGTCCGATAAAGACCACGCTTACCTAAAAGGTTTTTTTGAAGGGCAAGCGCAGGTAATTGATCGAATGACAAATGCAGGTATATTACCCAAACTTGATTTTAAATTGAGAGAAATCCGGCGCAGTTATGAAGAATGATCATGAATTAGAGGCCATCAAATGAATGACTTTATGAAAGAAGAGATTATCTAATGAAAATATTTATGGCGGCAGAATTAACGGGAACTATTACCGTTCGTTTTGTAAGTGACAATGACGAATGGTGCCATGTTATTGGGAAACCAAGCGACGATCATATGCCTATATTTGGCTGCGATCTTGAAGAGGGCCAAGAAGAAAAATTGCGTGAATGGCTCATGCGCATCAATATTAAAAAAGAAATAGAAAAGGACTATAGACTATGAATGAAGAATCACCGCTACAACAATTAGAAAAGTTATCTAATTTTTTACATGGCGCCCACTTAGTTTGTGATCATGAAAATTCCAGCGCAACATTTCATCACGCCAAACACATGCTTGACGAAATAATCACACAAATAAAATTGAACCATGTAAATCCCTGGATTCCATATCCTGAACCTAAAGACTGATTATAACGATAATCAGACTTAGTGAGCACTCAATATACTAACTCATTGATTTTAAACAATAATCGATAAATCACGCTTTAAAAAACATAGAACAAAATTCATACTAACAATTTGGATTTATATTATACAGTTTTTTAGTTCTTTTTCATCACTTATTGTTTTATAGTTTCTCAAATAGGTTAATATGGCTTCTTTTGAGTCTTCTACGCCGGTTGTTGCGGCGCATAAGTAGCCTCGCTCCATTTTGCGTTTAATAAACGCTTTTTGATCGCTTGATAATTTATTTTTTCCGACCTTCAATTCTAACCAGAAGCCATGGTATCCATCCAATGGAACAGCTAGGAAAAAATCAGGCACACCCTTTTTAACATTCATGCGTGATAATTTATGAGCGGTTGCCCAAAGGGACGGATTTTTCTTAACGTCTAAGAACCGTTCATTAGCAAAATGATGAAAATCATCAGCCAGTTCTGGGAAATGGTAATTAAACCAATTAACAATATTAATGTGTGCTATCTCTTCCGGTTTCAATGCCATTAATTTCTCCTAATTGGGTAAGTTTTTCGAGTACAAGGTAAAAAACATCACATAATTGTTCAAATGATTTAATGGTTTGGCATTCAAATTGTTTCATATCAAAATTAAGTTTTTCTATTTTTATAGAAATAAGCGTGAGTTCAGCATTCATTATTTCCCTTCTCTGATCATCAATGCGATGTCTTTGGCACGCTGTCCAATTTGAATCGCCCATTTACTGTCAAGTGCTTCAAGGGCTGCATTGGTATAATCACCTTCATCCAATGCAGCAATCATCTTTTTAAAACCTAATAATTTAGTAATTCCAAGATTAAAGTTCATGTTAATTAAAGCAGCTTGTACATTTTCTGGTTGTTTAGTAAACCATTTAAAGGATTGAAGTTCTTGCTGTGCATTATAAAAATCATTATTAAACATAAATTGTGCTTCTTCGACTGAAATGCCATTGTCTTGAATGTTTCTCCCCCAGCCGATAGTGATTTTACCTGTTGAGTCGATATAAGGTTTTAGTTTTAAAGATTCTCCTTTTTTAATCCATAATTTTAATTCATTGATGTTCACAATAGTTATCCTTATAAAATTGGGCGCCAAATAATCTAACAGCATAATACATCAATGAAGCACGCGCGTCTGAAATACCATCATTTTTAAGCATGTGATAAAAAATTAAATCGGTCTGGGCGCGATCAAATTCACACGTTTGCTTATAAAACCAATCGTGAACAATAGCAGGTCTCATAAGGGAAGAATGAGCAGGTGACATGATTGACCAAATGGGTCTTGGAATTGAGGCCAAATCCGTTTTGAACCCTTTTGCTACGGTATATTTCTTTTTATCAATCATAATATGAATATCATGGCATACATGATACACATAATTTTTATGTGGCTTAATGCAGACTGTCGATAGAAAAGCGGTGTGAAGATGGTCTTGATGAACACATCCCCACAACCCAACTATCATCACAAGCCATATCCCTATTAGCTTGGTCATGATTTGATTTCCTTTTAACTCGCAGCACGAATTAATTGATAGTTAATGATGGTATCAGCGCCTGGATCGCCACTGAAAGTCACGGTCAATATATTCGTAGTTACCACAGCCTGCAATACCGTCACGTTGTTAGTGCCATTATCAACCATTTGTACAAAGGCTCTATCCGTTGCCGCAACAGCACCAGTAACTGTAATGGCTTCAGCCGCAGCACCGCCAGTTGTAGTGTATTGGGCAGCAAACTTAATGACTGCCGCAGGTGCAATACCTGTTGCTAAATTAGATAAGGCAACCGATGCAGGCGCTAATGTCAACACACCAGCATTTGAAATGGTAGCAGCACCACTTAAAGCAACACCGGTAGCAACGTTACTGTTGTTTCCCACAAAAATATTGCCGCTTGATAAGGTGGTTGATAAACCAGCATTACCCGTTAAAGCAACAAACGCATTTGTGCTGGCATTTCTAGTGTAGAACCCAACGCCGGTTGCATAATAGATAAGCCATAAATCCGAATCAGCGTATTGAAAGTCACCATTATTTAATAACTGAATATCGGCTAAATTAGCGGGATCGGTTAAAAACCCATTGGTGGTAATGTCTGATGATGAACTGGTTGTTACCATCGTTACAATATTGGGATCACCATTGAAATTACGTGCTAGTGAAGTAATAGACATGTTAAAATCTCCTTATTATCTTAATTTACGACGTCTGATTTTATCTAAATCATCAACGCCCAAATAACCTACCCCTTCCGCATAAGCATCAGAACGTACACCATAATTGCCTGATACTTTTGCTTCTTCAATTAATTGATCGTGACTTTTCCGATTAACTTCGCGATCTTCTCGTATCCTTTCGGTACGACGTCTTGAGTCTTCATCCGACATGATTTGTCCCTCAACCCTTTTTCGTTTTCTTTTTTTCAACTTTCTTTTTTTCAAGTTTATGTTCTTTTGAATCCATGTTATGAATGGTTTTTTCACATGATTTATGCATTGATTTTTTCATGATGTTTTCCTTTTTGTTCAAACCAGTTGTTTAATTTGTCCAATGCTAATTTTATATCTTGCATCATCAACACCTGATCGCTTTTAGACATTGATGATAATTGACGCTCAAGAAATTGAATATAATGTTCAATCATGAACCTGCCAATGGTATTCATTTCTTTTTATCACTTTTAAGTATTTTATTGGCTTTAGCATCAATTTTTGATTTGGTAGATTCAGAAATGCGCCCCTCATTCTTCATTTGACTAGCACGTGCTTTTGCATTTTTGGCATGATTTTTGTCAGGCATTGGAAATTTACGTTCACCCGGCATACCAAAATCCGATTTAGGCAGTTTATTGCGTGATTTAGTAGATAACTTAGCCAATTAGCACTCCTTGCGCAAAATTAAGTAATTAATCATACCATTTTTTAATAACCTGTGTCACCGATTTGCGCGGTATCAGGCACTTCTTCTAGTCGCGTTCCATCAGGTGGTGTGTAAGGACTGACACCATCATAAACAATCAAATTCACAATGGTATCAGGTATGGCTTCAATGGTATTCCAATAAGACTCAGGATTTCCCATCACATCTGTGCGCCATGCTTGTACGATTAACGCCATGGTTACTGTATTTACTAATGCCCATTGCATGATATGAATCCTTATTCTGAAATATATTCAGTAACGATGATGGTGCCAGCAGCACCTGCACCACTGCTGTTCGCACCACCGGCATTAAAACTACCGCCACCGCTTCCGCCAGCGCCAGGCCCCTGTCCTGCTGTGCCAAGGCCTGCACCCGCATAAGCACCGCCAGGACCTAATGTTGAACTGCCACCCGATCCCGATATAGCGCTTGGTGCACTTAGAATGATACTTGGAAAACCTTTTTGACCATTCGACTGATAAACAGGTGATGACGCCGTAACGACTCCGCCCAATCCGCCATTTATAAGTAGAGGACTTGCCGTTGTTACGCCTGCCGTGCCACCCGAACCACCTGTCAATGAAAAATAGGTACCAAAACTGGTTGTGCCACCTTGTGTACCATTGATTGAACTTGAAAGAGCACCTGCCCCCACTGAATAAGAAACCGGTGAGGCTGGAACTGAGGTAAAAACAGCACATTCACCACCTGATCCACCACCCGATCCCATCGAAGATTGTGATGAAGCCGAAGCACCAGAACCACCACCGCTGCCACCACCACCAACCCCTTTGACATAAATATAACGTGTACCTGATGTCGGCGTATAAGTGCCTGATGAGGTTAATACACGTACATTAATGCGGGTAATGGGTGCCAATGTTAAACCCGTTAATAGATTTACTTCAGCGGCCGTTACGGTGGTCGGGTTCACACCAATGAAAAATCCAGGCTGTAACGTGTTGTTAATGGAATTATTAATAGCCATATTAAATCCTTTTTAATAAACAACCAATGAGCCCATAGGGCTTGAAGCAACCCAAACGGTATCAGCAACCACGCAGGTTAAAATAATTTGATCGTATTGATTCAATGTACCCACGCCACCTGAAACGCCAACGGTGCTTGATGCAACCCCATAAATGACTTGTTGAGACGCATTTTGCAAAATGCCCCATGCGCCGGCCCCATACCCATAAATGGCCATTTGCGACCCAACAGGACTCGTTGTCGGCAGCGTGAATGAAAGCAAGGTGGCTGTATTAGCAATATAACCGGTATTAGGCAGCATCGCTTGAGAGGTCGCGGTTACTTCAATGATCGTCATACCACCTGTCGCATCAGGTGTCCAACTCAATTGCCCACTGCCATTGGTTGTTAATTTATACCCCGCAGGCCCATCGGCTTGTGGCCAGTTCAAGCCGTCAAGCACTAAATCACCGGTGCCATCAGGCGTTAAATTTAAATCGCCATTGAGATCGATACTTGACAATGTATTCGTATCTAACAATAAATTACCAACTTGAACAGTCCCAGGCGCAATCAGTGTAGCCGACAAAGTATACGTGGGATTGCCTAAAATCCCATCTGCATTCGTAACATCCAATTGATTGGTGGCACCGGCTAATAAACGCGTTAATTGAACACCGGTTAACGTCGTATTGACCACAATGCCTGAAGCAAGGGAACCCATGGCTTGGGCGTTGGCCAAATCAGGATTAGCAACTTGAAGCAAAAACGTCGCATTATCAGGCGCAAATGAACCCCCATTTGAATTGGGAATGGTCATCCAAGTGGCTGTCACGCTGTCATAAAACTCATAATGGCTCGTAGTCGTGTTATAACGCAAACGAAAATACATGGTTGGATCAGGTGCCGGCCTATCACCCGTCGTGCCAGGCGGCAATAAAGGAAATGGGTTATTAAAACGCGCATTAACCCCTGATGCCAACCCAACGGTGGTTTGATTGGGCTCTAAATCACCCTCATCAATGAATTCACTAAACTTGATTGTTGTAACCATCGCAAATCCTTGCTTAGTTTAATTGCCTTAATGAAAAGCCCATATAGGTCACCGCATCAGGGCTAATGAGGTGAATCACATCACCCCCTTTAACATAACGCTTTTTAGGTTTGTATTCATTATATTGCTGCGTACCACTAGTTCCTGCTGAAGGAATGGTAGGTACGCCATTTAATCTTACAAACACATTGGAGGATTGATTGTATTCAAATAAAACCTGGTATTGAGTTGTCACAGCACCAGGAACAACATAAGTTAATTCCGTGTTTGCAGAAAGATGCAATTGCTCACAGGTATCACTGAATGGCAATGTTTCATTGTAATTACTGTTGTAAAGTATAGCCATGATTAATCCTTATTCATAACGGATGATTTTATTTAAAAGTATACTTGCCTGAACCAATGAAATAGGGTTATTGAGCGAGGCATTTCCACCTGTTGACGTTTCAAGCCCGAAATTAACAGCGCCTGCCGCAAATGCACTAGAACCAGCGCCTGCATTAGTTATAACAGGATTACCACTGGCGGTCGTTGGGTGATTATGTACCGGCAAATCGCTATCTAGAAGTGTGTAAGCATTAGCGCCACCTGTTGCACCTACCATGCCACCAAATAAACTACCACCTGCCGTTACAACCGTCCTATCAACCGTGTTGGGCAAATTAAATGTCGTTGTACCATCACCCATTCCAAACGTGGTACCAATGACCGCAAATAATTGCCTAAAGGTCGTTCGACTAATAGCCGCCCCATTACATAACAAATAATGGGCTGGCAAAACCGTACCACCAAAATCAATAATAGCGCCTATTGGCATAATGGGGTAAGCATCATGGTACGTGTAATCAATTTGCCTATCAATGGAATCTTGAATAAACGTTGGTTCAAAAGGCAATTCCTGAACAATCAATTGAATGCTTGTTAAATAAATATTAACCGTGGTTGGCAATAATAAATGGTATTCAATGTATGCCGCAGGTGGCGTGTTAGGATTGGTTGAAAAACTTAAATCACCGTGTCCTGTGATTTGATTCCATTGCTCATCAATGTTTTCAGCATTAAGCACTTGAGTTAATGTTGCGCCATTGGAATCCACTAAAATAGCGCTGACCGATTGCGGTGCGCCATCAAGACGTGCGGTTAAAGTGCTCGATACAACCTTATTCGCCCAAAGCATGCCATTTTGATGGAAACGCTGACGCAAGGTCACGCTGTCCCACCCGCTGACATTTAATTCTAACGCATAAGGTGCATTCGATGGGTTTTGATTATTATCATTTAAGGGAACTTGGGTGATGGTTGCATTACCTGTTCCCACCAAATTAAGAAACCAACCTGGTCCAATATTAATAGTAGATGGGTTGGTCGCACCAGTTAATGTCAATGGTGAGGTGAAATTAATCAATGCAAATTGAGGGTTAGTCACTTGGTTTGTTGAGCCAAAAGCAACCGTATCAACCGGCGTTGAACCACCGCTTCCTGGCACATAATTATCTACTTCATAAACGAGTGGATCATTTTGTGAAGGCGGCAATACCCCATCATTTTTACGAAACTCAAGCCGATAAACCGTATCAGGCTCAAAATAAATATCATCAGGCAATGTGCCATTGGCAAAAAACTGAATCGGATTAGTCCAAGGGCCTGTTAAATCTGGGTAATGATAAACAGTTGCTGGAATATAAGGCAGCGTGTTCTCAAGCACATACAAATAATAACTGCCATCAAACAGCTTGCCTGCAAGATTAACCAATACCCATATTGGGTTACTTCCGCGTATACCTAATGGCATTGTATGTCCTTATTTGTCTTTGCGCTTCATGCCTCTGTCTGCTTCGCTGTAAGCGATAGCAACTGCTTGCTTTAACGGCTTGCCTTCATGATACTCTCTTTTCACATTCTCAGAAAACCCTTTTCGACTACTGGCTCGTTTACCTTTAACTAATGGCATTTTAAAACTCCTTTTTATTGATTATATTGTTTCATACCCAATGCGCCAATCACCGTTGATACGCCAGCAATGGCTAAACCGGATGCTAACCGTTTTAATTTCGCAATATCTTTTTCAGCAGCAGCAATTTTATTTTCAATATCCATTTTTTGTTTTAAAGAAATGGTTTTAACACGCGCCTTTTCTTTTAATTCAGGGATTGAACGTTCTAATTGTGTTATTTTTTCATTAATATCTTTTAACTGTTGTTGTTTGTCAGCGCGAACTCGTTGTTGTTGTTGAGATTCTTCAAAACTTTTTTTAACCCTTGACGCTTCTTTTTTCATATTTTCAGCGCTATTTTTAGCCGTTTCAAGACGCGCTTCATGCAAACCAACGTTTTCAAGTGCTTGACGATGTGCTTCAATAAGTTGCCTGGATTCCTCAGGTAATGATTCTAAATATTCGCTTGATAATTCATTGTAATCATGGATTTTAGAAGGATTATTGGCATAGCGTTGCCCTAAAGCTTGTTTTGTTAATTCGGGATCATTTTTAATGATGTTACGAATTATTTCTTGACCAGAGCCCTTACCACGCAATGATTTGATAATATCTGATGGCCCCAAACCACGCTTTTTAAACATGGCATACGTTGGGTTGTCATAAAGTGGCGTTATCTCTTTTCGCCAACGTTCATTTGCTAATTTTAATTTTTTAACAGAAGGACCCAAGTCACTTTGTTCCAATAAGCTTTCTAATTTATTAGCATGATCCATTAATTCGCTGGATTCTTTCAATAAATTTGCTTGCAAATCTTTATTACCGGCTTTACCCACTGTATAAGCTTTTGACTTTAATTCGTTAGCCACATGGCGCGCGGTTTGATAATTAGAAAGCACATCCTGAGCAGGCACTAAATCATGCTTCATCGGTGTTTTTGATTCATATTCCTGAATGGCTTTTTGTATTTCACGCTCGTATAAATCTTCATTCTCACCAAAATAAGGTTTAATTTTAGCAAATTGATCGCGAATTAATTTATCCGTTTCTAATAAATCAGACGTTCTAGGAATGGCCACATGATTATCTTTTAATTCAGTGTTTACTTCATTATATAATTTACCGATGTCTTGCTTTTTACCGCCTTCAAATCGATTTGTTTCTGGGTTATATTTTCCTTCAATCTCAGTAACTACTTTTTCAGCAATGGGTAAATCATGTGCACCACCTTTATTTAAATGCTTGCTTAAGTTTTCTTCTGCTTCTGCGGCTTTTTGTTCCTGTGTTTTTAATGCTTCTTCACTGGATTTCACAAGTTCTTCACCTGTAGCAGGCGGTAATCGATTGGTTAAATCCTCAAAAGGTATCGTGCTAACTGCTTCATTAAGTTGCGAGGCCTGCTGCCTTAAAGCGGGCAAATCTGCTTCCATGGTATTTACGTCCGAGCCGATACCCTGGCGCTTAGTTAATGATTGCAAGGCGTTCTCGTCTTGGATTGCCTTTTGATATACATCCTCGCTGATTAGTCCTTGTTGTTTTAAGCGATCTAAGTTCCTCAATGAATTAATGCGTGTTTTTAATGCATTAAATCCTTTTGCAACAGTTGGTAATGTGGAACCTGCAGCACCCAATAATGCACCTGAAAGCGCACCTTCTCCACGCTCTCCTTCGGGTGATAAAGCAGCTCCCAATGCCGCGCCCTCTGTGGCATACACTGGCGCACGCCTTAATAAAGAACCTGATGCATTTTTAACAATATTAGACCATCCAGGAATGCTTCGAATACCACGCAAAGCCGTGTTTCCAATAGAGCCCGGCGAAATAAGGCCTGCTAAACCACCGCCAATTTCAGCGAATGGATGCTGTTTGTCAGATTCACTTTCAGCCACAAAAGACGGCCATTGGGCTTGTTTATCAACCGGCAAGCCCAATAAAGAAGCCACATTTTCAGCGCCTTCTAAGGGTGTTCTTAAATAAGAACGTAAAAAAGCGCCTGTTGCGGTCCCTTCATTCATTGTAGGATTTAATTTCTTTTGTGCTTCATTAACAGCAATTGGCATTAATGCATGGATTAAAAAATCAGGCAACCGGGGATAACGTTGCTTGATTTGTTCAAATGATTTCGCTTTATCTGCATCCGTGATTGTTTTTGGTGCCAAATGTTGTTTAATAACGGATTCAACCTGATCATGAGGCATATCATCAGGAAATTCAGCAATTTGACCATTAGGCAATTCAACGTCCATTACTCAAGCCTCCCCGTCATAAGATTATATTTTACACGTTTTTGGTTAGTGCTTTGAGTAGGTATTGAAGAGCCCATTTGTTCTTTATAAAACTGATTAAAATCAATCGGTAAATGCTGCCCTGTTTCTTTAAAATAATCCGCATCCATCTGTTCAAACGCTGATTTCATGGTTGATTTTAAATCCTTAATGGCGCCTTTATTAAAAGCCACTGATTTACCAATACCAGGTTTTGCTTGTTCAACTAATTTAGAAACCCCATAGCCACCACGCCCGCTTAATTCTTTAGCCATGTGCGCTTGTAAATTTTGAGCAGCTGAAGTCAATGTACCAATGTCTTCGTCACGTGTTAAGCCAAATACATCCGCTAATTTAGTAGTAGGACCTGTTAAATGAGGCTTTTTATTCAATATGTTTTCAATGGTTTGAACATTTTGCGCATAAGGCAATAAAGCCTTGGCTGTTTCTTCAATGTTTGATATTTTTTTGCGCTTGGCTTTCGCCTCATCAATGGTTAATGATTCATTAATTTTTGACTGTGTTTTCTCTTGGGGCGTTTCAGCCAAAGGATCATAACCAAACTGATGTTTAAAAAACCCTCTTAAGGCTGGGTTTTTCTTTAACAGTTCTAAATCTATTCCACCAAAATTACTGCCACCGCCCGCATTACCACCCATTGCCTGCTCATTAGACAAACCTTCAGGACTAAATATCCCCATGCCTTGACCAGCCAACTCAGAAGGTGCGCCAGAGGTGGATGCCTTGCCACCAAACATATCTTGCAAGGTTTTATATTGATTAAACGCATACATGGGATCGTTAGCATGCTGGGCACTTAATAATTGCTGCTGAAGCAATTGACGCTGAATATCCGCATTAGCGCCAGATCGCGCTAATGCCGCACGCCTTAAAGCCATTTCATCCTCATGCTGTTTCGCTTTCTGAGCAAGCTCTTCACGCGATAAAATAGGCTGCATTAACTTGCTATATAACCCACCACCGGTATTAATGCCTTGCAATAACGACTCAAGAACACCAGGCGCATTAGGAATATTTAACGCCATCATGAACCTCCCGCCAAATTCCAACGCTTAGCCAGTGCACCACCCAAAGGACCTGACAAAGCACCAGCACCCAATGAACCCGCCAAACCAAGCAAACCGCTCAATAATCCACTGCCAGAAGCCTGTTGGTTATAACCTAATTGCGCCTCATTCTGACCCATGTTCAAGGCATTATTGGCTAAATTGTTACTGGCAGAAGCACCTGTATTAAATAAATTGGTTGCAATGCCTGCACCCTGTAAATATTTCTGCATCAAATCATTTAAATAGTTTTGTCTATCTTGGAGAGCAATATTTGATTTACCCTGTTGAATGGCATCTAATGCTGACCGTGACCCTAACAAGCCCATCGTACTTGCTGCATCAAGACCACGTTGGCCTGCAATGTCTTCTGCATTCCTCGCTTCACCACTTTCTTGATAATTCTTAATCCATTGGTCTTGAAGCGATTCAGGATGCAATAATGCATTCATGATGTTCGTTAAATTTTCATACCCCTGCTGTCCATATTGTTGATATGGCTGAATATATGATTGACCTTGATTATAAAAATTCTCAAGGCGATTTTGAGCCTCTTTGTAAGGCTTGTCAGAATGAAACAAATTAGATAACCAGCTCATAATACTCCCTTATGGATAAGCCGTGGTCGTGAATTTAACCAACGAACCGGCAATACGTCCCACATACTCATTGTTCGTTGTATCATATAAGAGTATACCATCAACTAACTGCCCTGCCGACTGCATGCTTGCTATTTGCGCAGCCGTATAAGATTGTGCTTGCAATAAATTAAATAAATTTTGAATATCAGCAATGTTTTCATTTAACGAATCCACCAATACCCAAAACCATTGCAACAATTGATTATCAAAATCACCCGCAATAACAGGTACTGAATCAATACGTGCCAAAAAAATACTCATTTAATTAGCGCCTCCACTGATACGTTTGGTATTGCGAACACCACCCAATATAACAATCGGTGCTGAGCTCACACAAACTAATCGATAACATCGATTACGACTTACACTCAGTTCATACCACCGCATACGCCAACGGTATTGACCAAGCTGGCTAAATTCTCTTACATCAGCCTGAACAAAAGTTTCTCCACCATCATCTGAATAATAAAGCTCAATATGAGGCTTAAATAAAGCATTGTAATGATTGTCATCAAAGGATGGCGCATTAGAGCCTTCTGTAACAATAAACTTATTATCCTCAGACACGATGTAAATCGGTGATTCATCCGTGCTGCTTTGAGAAACAAGGTATTTCGTATTGATGAAGGGCGCATAACTTCGGTAAAAGGTTTGATTACCAAAAACAAAATCAATCTCCACGTATTCATCCATGAACTCCGAATAATCTGGTAAAAATAATTGACGTGTTACTAATTCATAACGCATGGGAAATTTTAAAAACGCATCATCGGCTTGGGGATTTGGCTGTTCTAAATTACGTAACTCATTGTGATAAATATTGCCTGCCATCTCATAGATGACGGGATCATCTAAAACCGTGACCAAATGCTTATTGTTAAAATAAACATGCTTCACAATCCGATTGCGCTCACCATTTAGCTCAATGCATCTGGCCCATGTACCCGTTGAAAAATTGTATTCAATGGAATTAGCCGTATCCTCAATGTCTAAATCACCAATATCTAAAAAAGTACCCACCGAAGCACGGTAAAAAATCGTGTTTTCATACTGATAAAGAAACCCATCAACCTGATCAACTAAAAAAGGATTCAATGCATTAATATGCGTCGAATTCTCAAGCAATACGTTTATGGCTTGGCTTGATATAGGATCGGGCTTTTGACCACCTGTGATCATAAACGTAACAAGACCCGTGGCATTACGCGCAAGCCATACCATAATCCCAAAATCAATACTCAAACTGTTTGGATCAGCAATGCCATAATCAAAATTATAGGAACTATTAATCTTCCAAGGAAATTCAACCGTGACATTAGCCACCGTTAATTGTGTCGGAATGTTAGCCCACACATCCGTTGTAAAATCACACATGATATATAATTGGTTTTGTAACACACCAAACTGACCAATTATCCCAGATGCTCTGGCAAATAAAGCACTACCTGACACCGTAAAATACGTGTTCGCATTACCCGCCAAATCAATTTGAGTCAAATAAAAATCAGGCGTATCTGCCATACTTACCACAAATCGATTACCAAAAGCCGCCACATACAATGGCCTTCCACCTGTTGTTGAGCCACCCGGCGCATTGGGATCGGTAACCTGTTCAGCCGTAACCGTCGAGCCATCTTCTTTAATTACAAAAATATGCGTGCCATCTGTCATCATGTTATATACCATGGTACCAACAGGTAACGTGGCAAACCAAATCGGTGACCCTAATTCCACCGTAATAGGTAATGTTTTTTCATTGTAAAAGCGATCGTATTGATAAACAGACGTCCCATCCACCACATACAAATAATTAATGGACTTAAACGCATTACGCGGCTGATCGTTAAAAATTAACCGATTCTGATTTAAAAACGTAATATGCTGACGACCCATGGCCGGATAAAGCGCCTGCTGCTTTTTACCAGACTCCACTTTAATGCCATACCAGTTCGCACAATCCATCGCGCCAAACTGCGTAAAACGCTGTTTATCGTAATAACAGAATATAGGTAATTCTTCAATTTGCGCGTCAAATGGTCTTGCCATCAAACCCCTGCCCTGACACGCCATGCGCCATTCAGTATATTCTGCTCATCACCCATGATGGATAAGTTAATTTCACTAGCCCCCTCCATCTGAAGCTTCAAATCTTTATAATCCGCTTCTAAATCAGGTGTCCATGCACTGCCTCGCGCTTTAAATTTAGCAACATACTTTGCAACCGCATACAGTAAAAACAACTCAAAATAATCCGGCAAACCTTCCAAAGTATCATCAATGGTTAAAGGTGTTTTTTGAAACTTACCACGGCAATAAAATTGATAAAATTGACTAGGCGCTGGATAAAGCCTCGCACTGACAATCTGTGTTTCAGGAAATAAAATAATAAAACGCGGCAAACTTTGCAGCGGATCATATTTCCAAGCTGACAAATAATCATCTCGACTCTTATAAATCAATGGATAAGTAACCCCATTCAAAATAAGCCATGCATTGTCTAAATTAGCCAATCGACCCGAACGAATGTAAACGGCGGCAGGATCGCTTAAATCATGCGTAAATGTCAAACTTGAAAGACCCGTTATCGTCGCATCATTTGTCAATGTAATCACATTAACATTAATATCTAAAATCGTTGTTAAAGCAGGAATACCAGCACCTGTTACCGAATCACCCACATGATAAAGCGTGCCATCTAACACCGTAAATGAGGGAGAAGCCGTTGTTAAAGTCACAATTTCCGTTTGAGTCGTTGTGGTTGAATAATCAGGCGGCACAAATAACACATCCCGAATACCTAAATTAACCGGCACGGTTACGGTTTGCGCAATGGTTAACATTAAACCCGAACTGGCATATGAATTTAAAAGCTGGTTTAATACACGCAAACCCACAAGCTCGTCATTTCCATGAAGTGGCACTGTCGGATTTGATGCATTAATAAGACTATACATTTGACGTAAAAATTCTCTAACCGTTAACGCCATAACATCCCCGCCCCGTTAATCAATCAATATGGATTGATTTTTACGCTTTTTAGTTTGCGGATTAAATACCGACTTAACCGCATCATTCTTATCAGCCACCTCTTTTTGAGGCGATACCAACACATCGATAGACTCTTCTTGATAAATACCATCATAAGCCGTTTGTATATCACTTAAACTAGAAAACCAAATCCCTGTGGCCATGTGTCTCTCGTAATCTTCCCATGATTCAACTAACTTTTTATCGCCCGTGGCACCATAAATAAAGACTCTAAAATGCTTTTTTGAAACAACGCGCCCTTGATAAACCGCAGGATTTTCATTCATCCCTATTCCCCAAATAAAAAGACGCCTTTACGAATAAAGGCGCCCATATCATTTATGAACAAATACGTACCGCAAATTCAGGGTTAATCGCTACCCCGCAAATCACATCAACACGGTCTAACTGTTCATAGTTTCGAACATCAGCACCTAATGAATACGTCATTGCTAATTTGTGTAAATCAGAATAACGTGTGACCGCCTCAACACCACCACGCAACTCTTTC